>Ga0268250_10000232_pt1 | contig 28082 bp, 27 predicted proteins | sample AgamicAsSfe_FD_200448 | JGI IMG/M metagenome (GOLD analysis project Ga0268250, IMG submission 200448) | Agave microbial communities from Guanajuato, Mexico - As.Sf.e (v2) (version 2) | ecosystem: Host-associated > Plants > Phyllosphere > Phylloplane/Leaf | place: Guanajuato, Mexico | collected...
GACTTACACTGGCTAACATGGATCCTTTCGAAGCCGTGTAGTACCTGTCGTGGTAAATCTTCAAGAACAGCAGCAATCGAGACAGAGAAAATATCACCAAAGCGCTTCATCGACCCAGATCTATTGGCAACGATTCGGATCGGATTTCCGCAAAAGCGAGAAGAGGGAGCCGTCTGGGTAGCTGAAGCACCATCAATCGGGCCTGACATAAGCAAACTCAAGTCTCAAGTATCAGCAAATGATTAGAGGTATAGTTCATGCATAGTTCGGTGGCCAGTGTTCGAAAAAACGGCTCCTACATTCGTACCATTCTTGAGAAACCGTACTCGATTTCTGATTCTTCCGTTCATTTCTGATGAGATGTTCCACCGCCACCTATCCACCTTGATGCTGTATGGCGCGAATGGTATGAGCCATTGCAACGACAATAGAACGTACATCGGAAGTACACTGCTCTGGTTCCGCCCAAGCGGCAGACGAGGACCGTTCGGATCTCCGGCTAGAGTGCGAAAAGTCAGCAAGGTGGTCTTGACGTAAGAGAATTGACGTCATCGGCAAGTCTGAACGTGGACGAACGTTGAGCAAAGCCTTGAAGAACTGCTCACTCCTCTTTGTTCGGAACGCCTCGGCCGGGGTTTCTCCACGGAGATACAAGAGTACTTTGTACATCGCCACATTCAGCAGCGCAAAATTAGTCGCATACAATCTGACTTTCCCGCTCTGCAGCGCGATTGCCAGGATGTTGATAGAGTAAGCAATACAGGACACGAATCACGTCCACGTCTGACTCCTCGGCTGAGCCCAATGATTTTTGGCATGGCCCTGAATACAGCCATTGAGATGTGGTCTCAAGCTGTAACCTGTACTGTTTCATTACACTTGGATAAAGGTCTCAATCACTGTGACACTATAATACTGCTTTCTTTTTGTTAAGCTTTTCCTTGGCTTGCCCCATATTTTTACACAACGATATACATATTGGCAACCAGTACCATCATGGGCAAGTGGGAAAGATTATAGGCCTTAACAGAGTGGAGAGTTCAAGCCCCCCTGCTGACCCATTCCCACCACCTCCTCCATACGTGGACATCCATAATCGCAGCGATTAAGCTGCCACGATCCCGAGTTTGTGTCACTTCACGGAGACGGTTTATGTCACGTCAGAGGTACGTACAGGACGATAGAGCCTCAGATATATGGCACTTATCCCTTGCGTGCAGATGACGGACGAGCTGACATTGACTTTGACGCGCGCTTGGTGCAAACCTTCTTGAACTTTCCCTTCTCCAGCACCCGAGGACTGACTTCGGCTTTGGAACTCCACTGTCTCGGACGTCGGCCCGTAAGCTAACGATCGTCATCCAGGTAGTAGGCAGCTGTGGGAATGACCAACCTCCCATTGGTCTAGGTTTCGAATTGCGACAACATGGACACGGGTCGGACTTGCGATCCACGACATGTTTGCGCCGTTTGTGCGGAAGGCTGCGCTCGAATGCTGCCTGACGACCCCTGTGTTGTGGATGCCATCATCACCTAATCTCCTAGCTTTGCGCATGTCCATCGTGTACAAGCTTTAAGTATCCCAACTCATATCGTGCTTGCAGTACCTTGAAACTGCACTCGCCCCTTCCCGCATCCGCTAGCGACCTTGGCAAGTGTCAATGGCGGTTCATGTGGAGGCCAATCACCTGTCATACCATATAGTGGAATGGATGACCTGGCAGGAGTAAATTTATGTTCAGCCGAGCACTTATACCCATGTTCTTGCATAGCTTACTTTTTCATGGATTAGGTGATGCGATCAACGACTGGCATGAAGGATTCAGCTGGGAGCTATCGATTTGCTTGATGACTCAGCCTTAGCTTAGGTGCTTGGAGTCCCGTTCAGGTGTTACTGGTCACCAGCCATGGTGTTTAGCCTACTGAATGGTTCGATTTCATCAAGAAGCCCGCCCCTGACACTCTTACACGTCGATATACTGACACCCGCCTAAGGACGTCTGTACGTTTTTCTTTCGAGATACAGCCAAATACACACGAGTATCCGATCTTGCCGGCTTCATAATCGCAAGACCTCCGGCTGTATACCAAACAATAGTAATGTAAATCGGGTAATAACATCTATAACGAGGAAATTTATATGTATATAGAGCTAGTAGAGCATCCATGACTAGAACCCCAGCGGTGATTTGAGTCTCTTTAAATCCTTATATACATCCTGTTATACCTGGCGAAGTAAGAAAGTCGTAAGAAAATTTTACTGTTAAGCGGTTAATCGCGTTACGTTTGATTGGGAGGTGCCAATAGAATCTGAATTGCACACCTATACCGCTAGTAATAGCACCTTCAGGGTATGCATTGGCAATAAGGCCGCCCTAGGGTCTTTAGAGTTACCAAACAGAGTTTTCGATGGATCGACACTGTCTCGATCTAAGCATATCTTTTGAGATCTGGTGCCAATTACTCGTTTAGAAGGAAATTGTGTTTGTTTTGGAACTTTCGCACTGATTAACGGTCTCGTGCTGTGGGGATGTGGGGAAGAGGGCGACAATCCAGGCTGGAATGGCTTAGCTCGCAGATCGGACGTGGACGATCCCTTGTACCATCAACCATGCGGAGATGCTCGGAACTATGAAAGTGTGTGACTCTCAATTTCCTATCGAATGTAGATCCCTACAGATATTTCGTGGCAGATAAAGACTATTGAATATTGCTTGAGAATGCAAGTTGGTTGCTTGCTCGCGACGACAACAGAGGTGCCGAGAAAAAGCAGATCAGTGCAGCAGATCATGATTTTGTCAGTCTGCGGCCTTGATTGTCGATGACGTTGTCTATCATTCGGACCTATACTCCGTCGAAGCTTTGTTTGCCTACCTGAGTTATCGCTAACGCCTGCCTTTCCATGTATAGCCTAAAACTATCCGCCACCTGTATGTAAAGACAAGTCGCTTGCCTCTAGAGTATTCGTACCATGTTCTGTAGGGTTGGACAAACGAAACACTCCTCTTTCCATCACTATTCAAGGTAGTGTGCGAAAGCTAAGTCCGCCATTCGGCAGCGATGAGAATAACTCGGTGCTTTCTCCACAGAAACGCGCGGATGTCTTTTCGATTCACAATGTTGCAAAGCATACGCTTACCCAGATCCCAAGCTTCTGCATGATCGCACGGCTCTGATCCAAGCTGCACTCGGTGATTCTCGAGCTCTCTGTCGACGAAGTGAAGATCGCAGTCTCAGATTACTCGGCCGGCGGTAATCTCGCGCGGCCGCTATATAATTCCGATAAGATAGTCAAAGCGGATCAGAGCAGACGTAGCGCACTACACCCTTGCAGACCTCCTAGACTCGAACGTAATCAAGCTTGGGTCACCTGTGTCTATACTCGGTAGGGAGACTTACCAATTGTAGCATTTGTTAGACGAAACCGAATAACACAATCCTTCGCTATCACCCATCTTTCGCGAACATCAATATTTGTCTGAGAACTCATTACTTCTAGGATGTGAATACAACACGTTGTACAACGGAGCACGTCGAACCGGAAACATTCATTGGCATCGACAGATACTTCATAGCCGGATTTATCCCAATTACATCGACTCCATCAAAATGTATCGATCTACACTTTGTCTGCACTTTCTAATGAGTCGGCCAAAACCTTCGGTCCCTCCACGATCTTGATCTTCCTTCCTTCCCACCAAGACACGATTCCAGCAAGCATGCTAACACCACATCCTAAACCGATAAAAAGACCTGAGCCCCAAGTGGGTCGGTCGATCCTATTGTAATGCCACATCATGAATGCCATCCCGACCTGAAATAGGGTATTCAATATCATCATCCAAACAACCAAATCGAGTTTCCACGGCTGCGTGGGCGGAGCGTGTTTGCTGGTAAAGGTAACTCTTTCTTCCTCGAGATACTCCTCACCCGGGCGTGCTCCCATGCGGAACCAGTCATCATTTCGTTTGGCCAGCTTCTTCAGCGCCTCCCTTCCATCCTCTGGCCCCCACCCGGCACGCCAGGAAGCACACCACCACAGATCTCTAATTCTCCAAGGTGCGAGTCCGAACGATGTGAGACAAAATAGCGCGTTTAAGATCTGCGAGTCGATCTCGATCCAAATCTTGCGAGGCGAAGAGTCCGCATTGCCATCGTCGGGGTGGTTCATCGCCGGCGCGGCTTTGATCAGAAGAAAAAATAGCATAGCACCCCAAGCGACAATGTTAAGTCCGTAAATAGTGATGAATGACCCAGTAGGAGTCCAGATGAATCTTCCCACAGCCCGGAGACCAAGCCTAGTGGTTGTCATCCATGAAACCTTGGTGTTAGCAGTTTCTTCTGCGGACTCTCGGCGTGTGTTCGGTGTCGGTTTCGTGCATGGGTGTCTTCCACTCTCAGGCAATACGAGTGGTGGTTTGAAATTCGCTTGTTCCTGCTGTTCGCGAAAAACAAACTCCCTCGTCGTTCCTGAAGCAGGGTTCACTCGAGCACTGTGGCCATTTGAGTCGAAGACGATATTATCGCCACGAGTGGCAAAGTTCCTTAAGTCTTCTAGGTTCGGCGCGTGCGCGATAGCTGTTCCGGTCGCTCTCCACATTCCCAGCTTTCCCTGTTGTCAGCTACTGCTTAATGTGTCCACGTTGTCGACCAGTCCTACCTGGGGATTGAGGCCCATGGCTTTGGTCGCCGCACCGATGGACATGCTGCGCAGACGGCCACTGGTAGCCGGATAGATTCCATTTTTTGCGGTGTTATGAACGTTTTCAGACATGAGTGCCTATCTCACATAGATGTAAAAGTCCTGGAGAACTGGTGAAAGCGGACTAATGTATGTCGCCTCTGGTCAGGATCTATTCCATTTATACTGTGGTTGACAATATCTACACCAGAAAAACGAAGTTCCTTGCGGCAGATCATCGCCCCCTGTGGTAAGCTCAGGACCGCGTCAGACGTCGGACGACTCACATGCAAGAACGGATCACCCGCTACCCAATATGCGCTTGGACCACCTGGACTTCCTCCCTAGCAATTGGTAATCCAGACAGGACACACACTTTACGCCGTGCGTAATACGCAATACGCAACGGTTGTTTTCTATGTACCACATACGCAATCCGCACGACACAGCCAGCGTCTCGACGTACCACTAAGTTTAGGTCTGTGCCATTGCATTTTCCTTCTTTCCAACAGCTCGACGTACCTAACACCATCGCCACCCCACGATTCATCTCTTTAAGGTCTTTCTCCCCGACGTGATTGTACCCTAAGCCCAGCGCTTCATCCACATCTTCACTTTTCCCCCGCAATCATGAAAAAAGCAGCACCTGCTCAAAACGACCGGCTTTCCAAACAAAAGACGATTTTACACGATGACGATGGTGCTTCTTCGATTCTTGCACCGAGTCTAGTAGACGGGGATGAGCACGAGCAATCACCGCCTACATACTCGGTTGTCAGCAATGATGGTCGCGTCAACCTGGACCTCGACTCCAAATTCGCTCTTTCTCTACGAGCATTCGTTCCTGTACCTAAGGACTACGAGGAACCTCCCCCGAGCTACGAATACCCTACACCTTCCGACCATGACCATTCTATTCCTGCCCTCAACATCGTTATCCATATCGTTGGGAGTCGTGGCGATGTGCAACCGTTCATAGCACTCGGGTGTGAGCTTCGGAAACATGGACACCGGGTGCGCATTGCTACACATGACATTTTCCGTGACTTCGTCACCAAATCTGGTCTGGAATTCTACCCCATAGGTGGTGATCCCAACGAGCTTATGGCATACATGGTCAAGACACCAGGACTCATTCCCTCAATGAAGACCATTGCAGCTGGTGAAATATCCAAAAAACGCAAGATGGTTCACGAAATGCTACAAGGCTGTTGGAGGTCTTGTATACACCCGGATCCAGATTCTGCCGAGCAGATACCCTTTGTGGCAGATGCCATCATTGCTAATCCGCCTAGTTTCGCGCATGTACACTGTGCTCAAGCGCTCGGAATACCACTGCACATGATGTTTACCATGCCCTGGACAGCAACAAAGAGCTTTCCCCACCCTCTGGGTAAGTAAAGTCAACATCGTCTGTCCCCCCACAACAATCACTGATCTGCATAGCAAACATCAGGCGTTCGGAAAAAGATTCCAGTGTGGGAAACTATCTTTCATACGCGATGGTCGAATGGCTCACATGGCAGGGGTCTCTGGTCCTTCTAGTGTTGAAAGATGCACAGCTGACAATGACCGCGCAGATTGGAAGACGTCATCAATACGTGGCGCGAAGAAGACCTGAGCATTGAGCCTGTGCCTCTCACAGAGGGCCCTTTCCTACAATATACACAGGAGATACCGTTCACCTACTGCTGGTCCGGGGCGCTTGTTCCAAAGCCCGCAGACTGGCCACAGTATATTGATGTTTGTGGCTTCTTCTTTCGAGACCCACCACACTTCGAACCTCCCGCCGATCTCGTCAGATTTCTTGAAGCTGGACCAACGCCCATATACATTGGTTTCGGGAGTATTGTCGTTGAGGATCCCGACGCACTGACAGCAATTCTGCTGGAAGCTGTTGCACTTTGCGGACAGCGTGTGCTCTTGTCTAGTGGCTGGAGCAAGCTTGGGACTTCCGACCTTCCAGCAAACGTATTTCCGCTAAGCGACTGTCCACACGAATGGCTGTTCCAGCAAGTTTCTGCTGTGGTGCACCATGGCGGTGCGGGTACCACTGCTTGTGGTCTCAAGTACAGCCGTCCTACCACGATTGTCCCCTTTTTCGGAGAGTGAGTATGTACTCTGCTTGAGAGCGGACTGCAAGCTGATAATCGTCAGTCAACCATTCTGGGGTGAGATGATTGCGGCCGCCGGGGCGGGCCCAATGCCCATCGCCTTTAAATCGCTAAACTCTCAGAACCTGGCGGACGCTATCAGATTTTGTCTTACGCCTGGTGCCGTCCAAGCTGCAGCAAGGATTTCTCAGATGATAGCGACTGAGACAGGAGTACAATCTGCTGTGGCCAGCTTCCACCGAAACCTTCCTCACGCTGCTCTGCCCTGTGATGTTCTTCCTGACCAGCCAGCAGCGTGGACGTACAGGACTGAGAAAGGCAACAAGAAGGTCATAAAGTTATCGAAAGTGGCAGCAGAGACTCTCATTGCCAGTCATCGTATCAAAGCGGATGACCTTGGAATGAACGAATCCAGACCTATCTTCATTGAGCATCGCCGATGGGACCCGATCACAGGCGGTGCCTCTGCCGCGATAAGCACCGTTTACGACACCAGTCATGCGCTGGGAGCAGCCATGACAAAAAAGGGTGGACTCGATTTTGACGACTCAGAAAACGCAAGGACTAAGAACTTTGCTAAAGCCAGCTCGAGCCTGGTCAAAGGGGCTGTGATCGACATGCCTATGGCTCTGGCTGATGGTCTGAGGCATGCTCCCAGGATGTACGGTGACAAAGGACGAGACTATGGGCAGATAACGGGTATCAAGAGTGGGCTTAGCATGGCCGGAAAGGTGGGATATCATCCATTGCCGTGGCGGACACAAGGAAAGCTAATCTATATGTCAAGGGGTTCGCATTGGGTATCTACGATGGTCTCAGTGGTATCGTAATGGATCCTGTTAGAGGAGGTATGAAAGATGGAGCCGCTGGAGTCGCAAAAGGCTTTGGTACTGGTCTGATGTCGTCCTGGTGGAAGACCAGCGCAGGTATGTTCTCTAATTCTATTAGCATCAGGAGTTCTCGTTAACAGAATTTCAAGCTCTAGCTGGCGTCATAGGTTACCCGCTCCAAGGTCTTTACAAGACGTGCTATACTGCGATTCACTCACAGACCCGCAAGGAGATTGCAGCGCGACGTCTCGCAGAAGGACGATATCTCTACCAAATTTTGACAGAGTCTCGAGGACAGGATCCACAGGAAACGATAGCAGCTTTCGAGCTGCTCTTCGACGAAGTCGATCTTAAATCTTCCAAAAAGATGTCCAAAAAGGCTGAGAAGGAGAGGAAGAGACAGGAGAAGCTGGCACAGCACAATAAGATGAAGGCGAAGGATTGAGAGTAGCTGAACACGATCATGTTAAGGCAGATCATCTGTTGGGAGGAGTTAGAGAGGCCCCCTTCTAGGACGGTACTATCTCCGAAGTGCCACGACTTGGACATGTGGGCATGTGGAAAGGACAAAAATCTGAGCAGTGTTTCAAGATCGTTCTGGAAAGTCAAGACGAAGGAATACAATGCTCACAGGAATTTCAAGAATTATGTCAGTTTCTCGAATTCGTTCGAAGCGCCTATGGCCGAGCTTTCGATTACTTATGATAGAATATACTTGTGTTCGTCTGAGCTTTTTACTGAGTGGGGTATGTGATGGTCTGTGTCAGCAACCCGCGACGTCGATATCATAGTGCCAATTTAGCGAGCACATAGCCATGGTTGCGACCACGTCATGTCGTCACTTTGCGAGCATACCAAGAGATAGGCGGAGAATCACGTATCCACGTAAGTCTTTGCTTGGCCCTTGCTAGATTCTGTCGGTGTACTAGTGCGGTGATAACCCGGGACCACCATGGAGGCTGTAACGACGTACCTAAAGGTAAAGGCAGTCAATGTGCCGTATTGTGTATCTACGTGTCACACAAATTTGACCTCGATTTGACCGGACGAGGGTCGAGTGAACTTGCGGAAAAGACGTATCTAGAAATAGAGCTCAACACGTAGATACGAGTCACGAAGTCTTGCCAGTCTATGATGTAACAAGATCACCCGCCAGATATAAATATTCCTGCAGGTCTGCAAAATTGTCCAACATGACTTCATTACATCGAAAACGACGAGCAAACTCCTACGAAGTCTCAAAACATGAAGATAGCAAGTGCCACAACGCTCATCCCAACTTGTCTGAGCGCTCTCGGTCAGGCTTCATCATGTCCCTCTACTGGAACAACTTCACTCAGATATGAAGCTGCTAGGAAGGACATCACTATCGGATCTGGGGCAATCAACCCGAACTATCTTAACGACACCCTCTTCTCTCAGGTCCTCGCCACTCAATTCAGAAGTCTCTCCCCCGAGAACGAATTGAAATGGGCTCAGCTCAACCCCTACCCAGGACATTACAACTGGGACACGCTCGATCGCCTTGTCGCTTTCGCGGACAAGAACGACATGGTTGTCAAAGGACACGGACTTATCTCAAGCTGCTGTAACCCCGACTTTCTGGTCAACATCACCGATCCTGTGAAATTCCTTGGTGCCATGGAAACTCACTTCAATGCAACGATGCACCGATACAGCGATAAGATGGATCGCTGGGATGTGGTCACCGAAGCGCTTAGGACAATGGGTGGCGGTTTGAACGCTAACCTCTTCTACAACGTCCTTGGTCCCGATTATATTGCGGACGCTTTCCATCTCGCTCACGCCGCAGCGCCGCACGCCAAGCTGTTCATTAATGAAAACACTGTTGAGGTACTACCCGGAAAGCGTCAGGAATTACTCAACCTTGTTACCAAACTCGTGGCGGATGGCGTCCCTATCGATGGAGTCGCTCTTCAGATGCACATCACCGAATATGCTCTTGTGCCGGGAGTAATCACAGAAATGGTCAACTCATACAAAAACCTTGGTTTAGAGGTCTCAATCGCCGAGCTGGACGTACACACCCTGAACAATACGTTGGAGACAGAGATCTACAGCAGTGTAATGAATGAGGCCTTACACGCAGGAATCACCGACATCAGTTTCTGGGGCTTCACTGACAAGCATCTCTATACCTGGATTCCTGATGCTAAGCCTTTGATGTTCGATGAATGCTACAATCCTAAGAGCGAATTCTACGCCACTCACGCCGCGCTGGAGAACTTTGCATACATGCTTTGAAGAGCTGAGAGAGGTGATACTCTTGAAGAGGAGGCGGAGCTACAAGCACTGAAAAGATTATCTTGTCACGAAGAGGCAAGACGTAGAGGTTGAGAGAGCAACCGCTGGTCAAAACGCTGTCCTGGGATGAGCAGGTCGCGGACACCCGACCCAATGAAGAACAAAATTGAAGGGGAGGAGGGTTCCATTATTGTTAGCACACGAGCAAGGGTTGTTTCAGCTCAATCAAACAGATGATTGTACAAAGCTGTTATCGTTTCCCATCACATCTTGGTCTATTTTCAAAATCATCTAGCTTCTTTCCAAAAACACAGCTGCTCCAAATGGCATCAGAGTCACGGAATTCGTTGTGATGATCACGCCGCGCGGCATTGGTGTTATGTTGCGGGCATTGAGATTAGATTCTTGGTTCCAGACGAACTCCAAACTCGCGCCGCGCGAAAGACTCGATCTGCTCCTTCTGCTCGCGATCCGGGAAGCTTAGCAGTACGACGGCGGTTTTGCCAGTCTCATAGCCTTGATGCTCGTATCCAAGCACTTTCTCACCTGAGCCACCTTCGCTGAATGGTGTATAAGAGCCATAGGTGAGCAGGTCTGAGTGTGCTCTCCTCAAAGCCAATATCTTTCGCCGGTATGCCAGCACACTGTTGGAATCATCGATCTGGCTTGCCAAATTTCAGTCAGCGAAGTAGCAGTGAATAATCATCCAGAGCTGTGCGCTTTCCTAGGGAGAGCTGCGTTGACGATGGCGTCACTCTTATTCGCATGGCCACCACCTCTTGTTTTGAGCACCGCTCCGTGTTAGTTGCGTCACTCAACATCGATCAGATCCTCGAGATTCTCCGAATGTATCTGTGTCATGATTGATGAAACCTGACGGCTTGTATCATCGTGATTCGCAATCGCGTAGGAGATATGATGATTTTTTCGCTCCGGTTTCTGTTTCGTCATGTGTGCAGCCGAGACGGACAGCAGAGCGCGCATGACAAAGTACGAGCCAGTAGCTCTTCGCGCGATCGCATTCTTCCAGGTGTTCCGACACGCGGAGTCGACACAGAGGGTCGCCAATGTAGCAGTGGTGAAGTTGTGGAAAAGCTCCAAGTCCAAGAGGTTGAGAGACGGAAAAGAGTCAATGTTTAGTGCTTGCACGGGTTCCTGCTGAGGTGTTGCGAAGGTATAATCGCAACGGGCGCCATGCTTTACGCAGTTCCGACGAGATGGAAAATTCTCGTCATACTGCGGATAGACATCCACGGATGCACTACAGATCTGCTGGCGTGCAGGGAGTGCTCAAGTGACTAACTTTGATCTCGCGCCTCTTGCGCGTAGCGCATCCTGTGCGGACCTTTCTCTGTCTATGGACAGCACCTCTGGTCCCCCTGGACAGACCACTGGGAGCGAGCGATGACGACGGCGAGACTGACGTGGACATTGCGTTATGCGATACGCAGCACTGTACGGGCCTCTGTCCGAGGCTTGCCGTGGTGAACGAAGTCGAAGCGCGCTAAAAGCAAGAAAACTCGCATTCACTCGCAGTCAGCACCCGCTCTAGCACCCGCAGACCCAGTCTCGACTGGCTGCGGATAGAAGCTTGAGCCCAGCTCCCAAGCCCGGCAACCGTCAGTCTCCGATGAGAGTGCGAGTGTCGGACCGAGGGCTCGACGGGCTTCCTAACCCCATTCACAGCTTGCCACTCATCAGAACCGCAACAGCCACATGGCGTGAAGCCCGAAGTCGACAAGGCACTTGCTTCACAGCGGCGCAATGTCTGAAACAAGTCATCGTATCGTCTGGCCGTCGCCAACACTCAATCTTCGAAGGCTATGGCCGCGAAACCCTATTCGGCTTGTCTTGATGCTTCGTCATCGGTAACAAACCGATCGCCTTCATAAGCCCTCAATGATCTCTTATCAACACCATTCTTTCATAGTTACCGACCCATATAACATGGTGGCATCTTGCAATGCCCTTGGCTTGGAAGTGAGCATCGCAGAACTGCACGTTCACACGCTTGACAAGACAGCCGAGACCAAAATCCATGGTATCGTCGTACGCGAAGCTTTGAATACAGGTATCACAGACATCAGCTTTTGGGGCTTCAGGGACAAACGCTCCTACACTTGGGGGCCGGGCGCACAATCTTTGATGTTCGATGCTAACTACACTGTCAAGAGCAAATTCTATGCCACTCCATTGGCGCTGGCAGACTTCGTCCATGGTTGTTAGCAGGTCATTACCTCCAACCCCTAGACAAAAAAGCTTGATTGAGCCCCGCCCTACATTTCCGTAGGCGATCACGGAGAGGTTACTGACGATATGCTGCATCGGGTGATGAAGAGACGAAATTGCTGGAAAAGTGACTTGATGTTGAGAAGTTTGCCATCCTTGCAATGATACATTGGGGGTGGTAGTCACAAGCGAGCGGACTAGATGGTTGAACGAGCGGGCCATCTACTCGCCCTCTTATTGTACAAAGTGATCGCGTACCTCATCGAGTCCTCTGATCTATACCTCCCAAATGCTGTAATTTGACACAGTGTGAGCTTTACAGAGCGGGACATGCGATAGTTCCACTTTTCCCATCGAGATAATACGTGTCTCTCCCAAAGGTCTTACGTTGTTGAAGTCTGTTACTGCGCAAAATATCGATATTTATCTTCACTTCACGACTGTATGAAGCTTAGACGATCGCGGCATCACGATCAGTCCGTCCCACGAGCACTTCTCGCTCGAAAATCACACCTGTTCATAATATCTCTCCAAATGCACATCGATCGTGTCCCTATTGACTTTCGTCCAGCTTGTGACCCCACTGGGATGTATGATGTTGAACACGACCATGACCACGAACATCAGCAGGGCGTCAAGTAGGTAGACGTAAACTTCGTGATGGAGCAGGATACCGTCATTTCCCTGCAGATACTCCACCACTCTGAAGATCGATCGGATCATGATAAGAAAACTGACTCCGTAAAGGGTCCAGATGTACCTCTTCCAAGGGCAGGAGCTGCGTGATTGGACCGTGGGGACGAGTATCAGTCTTCGATGGAAGCAGACTGCGACCAACATGAAAAAGCCAAAGAAAGCGAGCTGTACGAACAGTCCAACTACAATGATGTGGGACCCCATCTGAAGTGCTGATAGCGTCCCTGACGACTGGTATCCACCACCTGTGACAAATGTTAACGGATGGTCGGACAAGCTGACACAACCGACAATGACCTACCTCCAGCCTGGAGCAAGAAGGAAAGGACATCCCCAGCGACGAAGATCTTTGTGATCCACTTGTGCCTTATGAGTGTGTAATTCCGTGCGCCAACTGTGGTGACGAGGCGCCCAAAAGCCATGTAGATTGTTGCTGCAAACAACGCCTGCGAACGAGGGTTAGGTCAGCATCGCAGACATCGCGTCGAAAAGCATTCCCGCTCAACTCACAGGTGCGACGAGGAGCAAGATCGCTTGAATGATATATGGACCTAAAGTCCAGTCTGGCGATTCTCTGCCGGAGAGAAAACGGCCAATGTATCCAACCACCTCCACTAAGCAGAGAACGTCAGAGACTTCGATCTTGATCAGGTGTGTTGTGTCTCCAGACTTACTTGACCCTCCGACGATGATTGGGATCACGATACCGGATCGAAGGCGGATTGCCTGCCAGCAATGGGAGATTGTGATTGCGAAAAAAAGTGCGACGGCTGCGAGTGCTGCTGCGATCGAAGGATCATAATGGTAAAATACGAAGCTACTGTCATCTCGAGCGTTGATTCGCATAGTCGATTGCTGTAAATTTCGTTGTTACTTCGAGCCGTGGATCCGACGTGATGGGGCTAGGAATACAGATGAGGCGGTCTCAGCAGCCGGGTGAACACGATGAGAGTGTGATGATCCGATTTTAGTGTAGTACAGTTGCCAATGCCGATATCCCCTTGGCGAGTAGGTAAGAGAGAACGTACGGGGTAGTGATCAGAAGAGCGTCCAGTATGCTGTCAATATATACCGAGCATCAATTTTATATGTCGCGGAGGACTGAGCCAAGTTTTGGTGCCAAGTATCCCTTGTCGAAGCACAGGTCATTACACGATCACAGTGCTGCGTATTCATGCGTACCAAATTCAGCGAAATTGCCAGTGATCAGTTCTGTCCGAGCTATGTCCAAGATAACATGCGACATAGCCTCTGCATACGGTACGACTCCCCCTTGAGTTGACAGTTGTGGCGTCGGCAGATTTAGGTCGAAATGGACCAGCAAGCGATCGAGATCGAAGTAACCCGAAAAGTGCAGTGGTGTGTAGTTCACGCAACTCACCCCAATCAGAAGCCGAGACTCGTCTCTGGACTCTTCACCCTGCTCATATGTGCCTGTCGAGCGAATCATTCCAGAAACATAACGAAGTCAGCCTCGCATGGATGAGCCCATGGTCGGTTCCTTCCTCCAGTATGGATCATAGGATAACCTATCTGCAAGATGCCGATGACAAGATCAGTTGTGGTCGAACGAAGTGGGTGGACAAGACTCTACAGAGTTCGGCGAGACCACAACGACTCGAGCCAAAGAAAAGCAATCACTTTGCTACCGTGCCTCTCGTCTTCAAATCATGCCTCACAACTTCACGTCAATAAGACGCATCTTTATTACTCAGTATGTTGATTCGGTAGCAACTTCACTGCAAGAACACAATCAGGCGAAATCGTTATTCTACTGTTGAAACAAGATCGGACTCGTCAAGGGACGACAAAATTTGACAATCCGGACAGTTGTGACACCTTTAGAGTTCTCATGTACAGGCTGACCCCGTGTAACAGGACAGCTGGGGTAACCGGACAGCATCCAAATCTCAACCATCCACATTCTGGACGGTCGCATTGGACGACGAGCGACTGATCTCAATCAAGGTTTGGTATCTCGGTCTTTCATACGATTTCGAAAAGTTTGGGGTGGTGTCGGAGGTGTTTGGTTCTTTTTCTTCCATGCGCGTTGTGTCTTTACGATATCATCAGCCTCGATGGGGTGATAGCCTCGTTTCGGTGGAACCCTGCGTGTACCCTTCTTCTCTTGTACTACTAACTTCTGACATATATAGGTACCTATACAGCTTATCCCCTATCATCAAGAGTATAGTTATCTAAGCTATATATAAATACTAGCTAGAGGTAGTGATCGTACCTTAGTATAAATCATTCTAGAAAGAAGGTTAATTGGTATTATAAATATCTACTTAACCTACTACTTAGATAAGGCATAGTTATATTGTTCAGATTAGAAGCATCTGCCCATGAGCGGTGCAGGGTTGTACGCCCCACGCAACATGAGGCAGTACTGTGCGCTAGCTTACGAAGATCCAGCCTTGTTGAATTATGTATGCAACAGACATCTTATCCCGACTTAGTGGCTACAACCATGCTCGTATCCAGATGGGAACATCTTGATGTCCACCCTGCGACCTCAGCACCGACGCATTCTATCATGCGCAGGTAGTGAGGTCCCGGCTTGAACAAGCTGGTGTGAGCGTTGATCTCATCGTTAGTTGCCATTACGATCTTTCTCCATAGACTGTCAACATCTCCACTGTTCAGCCAAGCTAACTTGCAGAAGAAAAGCTCATTCTCCTTGCCTGCTTTTCCAAATTCATTGGCAGATTCTTCGCCTGTCGGTTGCGAAGAGATCCTTCGCAACTGATCGGCTCGTGAATGATCAACAGGTGATGCACCGTTGCGTCCGGCCGAGCGATTGACAGTCCAACCCTTATGACAGGCTGTGTAGAAATGGACGAAGTGGACTCGATGAGAGGACAAGGTGGAACTATCTGCCGCACCACGGATATCAATCTCAGCAAGATCACGCAGGTTTTTATATTGCACCCTGAGACGTCGTTGATCCAGTAGACAACTACCGAATTCAAAGTGTGCCTTCCAATGGCGAAGCCCTGCACGCAAGAATCCCTTGTCTTCGTGCTTCCTCAAGAAATGAGCAAGATTCTTCCGCCAGCCACGATCTTCTAGCCGCACATCGTTGAAGAAGGGGGGATCGAAGTTGGGGTCCGTTTCGCTGGTCGTGTCAAAGGGGGAACCGCTAGTTGAGGAACAGATCGATTCCACCGAGGCCGTGAACAAAGCCCGCCTCGAAGAAGGGCTATCGGAGCTTGACGGTGTTTGCGATGCCTTGTCTGAAGTTGTTGTGTGTGACATGCTAGAATATTCGGAGCTTGTTCGAAACGGACTTAAAATGCCTGCCAGTATGACACGCGTCTGTGCTCCGAGAAACGGGACGTCCATGTTAATTGTGCCGAAGATTCGGTGTTTACGGACGAGATGTTTGTCAGATCCTTTTTCAGTCTGCAAGATCTGTTAGAACCGGTCAAAGAATGGGGCTCGTTGTGGTGTTTTACCATGAGAACCACTTCTGCCGCAAGAAGACCACCCATTGAATGTCCCACAAGTATAATATCAGTATCGAGAGTCTCGTGGGCAAGTAGCCATTCGCTAAATTTGTCGCGAGCCAGATGGAAAGCGTTGTACGTTTTGTAACGCGGATATATCTTGGTGTAGATTTCGTGTGTAGCCGCGAGTCTCGCCTTCAAACAGCTGTGAACATGAGAAGGGAAGGAGCGAAAAGAGCCATCGTTTCCAATGAATCCATGAATGTATATCACCAGAAGTTTGCGCTTCCGGTCCCGCCCTTCCGTGGCATGTGGAAAAGCTAGTGACTGAGCTGGCGGGTTTTTGGCATCTGAGCTCGGTCCACGACGCGTGCTGCCACATGATGTGAATTCCATTCCACAAATTGGCCGATTGTCCTATTCAACCTGTTCCAGGACTTCAAAATCTCCTCTTGACGCTTCAGGTAAATAAGGGGAACGGTGCGCACGGTCTCGAAGCAATGAATGTTTGTAACGAAGATGGATTCTTTGACGTGGTCTGGTGACAAACCCACGAGAGGTCAGTAAAACAATCCCGAGGCTGTGCACAGGCCCTCATTACAAAGCCGGAAAAGCTTGGCGAGGGAATTTCTTCGGGAATCGAGATCGCGGAACAGGCCCGTCGCGACTTGAGTCCTGTTATCCAGTTCAAGGAACTCCGGACCTATAAACGGTGACCAGGGTGTCATATGACTTTTACCTCGAGCAACAGACGTTGTACACACACCGGTGCCGGGTGTGTTTTCTGATAGGATGAATAAGTGCAAAAGTCTGGTTCCGTACGCCTGTGGATCTTCTAGCAGACATGCGGTCTAGTGTAATCACCTCTCTTGCCTCCAATTAGTATGATAGAACCCCTGCAAGCGGTCGGTCGTACACCAACAGCAACGCACGATTCGACTGGCTCGGTCATGGCTGGATGATTCTTCCCACCCACGTCACAATGTCACAAAGAGCGTATTGAGAACAAGGCGAATACGAACACCTCCAAGGACGGGCACATTGCCGAATCACAGAAAGTTCTCAAGTCTGCCCAGGGGTCTCCCTGATCTAAGTCCGAGTCTAGATCTGGTCTATATTAGCGCCTTCAAAATGACCTCAGACTTTGAGTTCACGCGCTGATCGACATCCAGTAGGATATGCTTTGCGTCATGCGCCAAGCTCGACTTGCTGTGAACCGAGAACCAAACCTACTTGACGGTCTGTATCTCCACTAAAGAAAGCAGCTGAACTGCTCGAGAAACTACGTGTAAACAGAGCGGAAAAGACTCCTGACGTAGCATGTGAGCCTTGGGTCCCGGAACCTAGTTTTCCAATACTCGATAGAGAACAGGCTAAATTAGCCACTGGCCCAGAACGACACACGGTAGACCTGTACACTGATGTGTCTCTCGGAAACGTACGAGTGGGTATACCAGTCTAGACAAAAGCCTGGAAGGTGTTAACGACAATAGTAAGAGAAGATTAAACCAATGTTCACCTCGCCGAGCTTGAGTCTACTCGGGCTGCCATTGGACACTTCTCTTATGGAGACAACAGAACAGTGAAAATCAGGGTATCCTTGGACAAGCAGGGAGCGCTACGTAGTATTTTGCACCCGAGATCCAACGACGGCATACACCTAGTCACGAAGATTAGGAAAAAGACCACAGAAGTGACCTTCTCACTACACTGGGTGCCAGATCACAAGGGTATCGAAGGAAATGAGAAGGCGAGTTAAGCACAGAAAGCAACAGAGGACAGCGCTTGGCTTCCAGAGCCTGCAAAAACAGTACCGATATCAGCGATATATGTAAAGGCAAAGACTATGGACTGCGAACCTAGGCGTGAAGACTTCTACATGGCGAAAGCTGGAACATACCTCCTGAGACTCGACAAGGAGTTACCCGGAAAAAACACGAGGAAGATGTACAATAAGACCAACAAGACAAACGCATCCATTCTTGCCCAGCTAAGGACGAATATACCAAGATTGAACTCATACCTACGAAGAATCGAAGTCACCGAAACAGACAAATGTGAATGCGGAGCGACTGAGACAGTACAACGTTTCCTCTCCCTCTGCACAAGATAGAATCACGAAAGGCAAGCCATAAGGGCAGCTCATGGCAACAGATATTCAGAACTCTCATATGCACTCGGAGGGTGTTCCATCCACGAAAATGACGGCAAGAGAGTGGATGGTGACAAAGGCAAATGAAAACCAGACTAGAATGCCGTTAAAGTCACGATTTAGTTTCTCTACTCGTTTCCGGGAAGCCCTTGTACAAAGTCGATGCCTTAGTAGAGGTATATCCGAGCTCCGCAAAGCATTTGTACGACCGTGGAGCAGTTTTGTGCTTGGCCTGAACTTCGGATGTCTAGCTCAGAATCATGCTTTAGCATGCGACTGGCCTGAAGTCATTAAAGTCTACTTGTTTCGAGTAAGACGCGTTCTCCTATGAACTAGGCCATGCATGTAATATCGACGTGCTCTGCTCCGAGTGCTTTCTCCTTCCCTGCTAGTACTCGCTCGTACGTCGTCTCTGCTTCTGCTAGCTTGCCCTGAGAACAGTAAAGACAGGCCAGGCTATCAACTATATTGAGTGTGGCTGGATGCTCTGCTCCGAGTGCTTTCTCCTTCCCTGCTAGTGCTCGCTTGTACATCGCTTCTGCCTCTGCAAACCTGTCCTGACTGTCATAGATAGTGCCTAGGTCGTTGACTGCGTCGAGTGTAGATATGTGCTCGGGTCCCAGTGCTTTCTCCTTCCCTGCTAGTACTCGCTGGTACATCTGCTCGGCTTCTGCGAGCCTGCCCTGGTCGCGGTAGAGAACGCCTAGGTTGTTGACTGTGGCGAGTGTGGCTGGATGCTCTGCTCCGAGTGCTTTCTCCTTCCCTGCTAGTGCTCGCTTGTACATCTGCTCGGCTTCTGCGAGTCTGCCCTGGTCGCTGTAGAGAATGCCTAGGTCGTTGACTGTGGCGAGTGTGGCTGGATGCTCTGCTCCGAGTGCTTTCTCCTTCCCTGCTAGTGCTCGCTTGTACATCTGCTCGGCTTCTGCGAGCCTGCCCTGGTAGCGGTAGAGAATGCCCAGATTGTTGACTGTGCTTAGAGTAGACATGTGCTCAGGTCCCAGTGCTTTCTCATACCCTGCTATTGCTCGCTCATACATCACTTCTGCTTCTGCTAGCTTGCCCTGACCACGGTAAAGAAGGGCCAGGCTGTTAATTGTATCGAGTGTAGACATATGCCCAAGTCCGGATACCTTCTCTCTTCCGGCTAGTGCTCGCTTGTACATTGCTTCTGCCTCAGCAAGCTTGCCCTGAGATCTATAGAGATTGCCCAGGTTACTGACTATGTCGAGTGTGGACGTGCGCTCTACTCCGCGTGCTTTCTTCCTCCCTACTAGTCTTCGCCTATGCATCGCTTCCTCTTGTGCCGTGGGCTGTATATCATTTCCAATAACTGTATATCGTGGACGTTTATGTTGCTCCACTGAGGCGTTGGTCGGCGTACTTAGATTTTCTTCAAAAGCGTCGATCGTTCGCACCCTTTGGCGAAGGCCCTGGTCTGAGTTTTCCAGGCCATCATCAAAAGCTGAAGACTTGTGTCGTTGCAATATGGTCGCTGGCGGATTGTTGCCCCTTAGTCCTGAAGGTGCGATCGAAGCCTCTGCGTCCTGTCGATATCGTTCAATCAGGTCTCGTAACGAGTTATTCAACACTGAACCCCGCAATGAAGACGCGGTGTCATCAGTGAGCACCTCTTTGGCACAGTTCGAGGCAAGAGTCTGATTTCCATGACCATTCCGGTACTGTTCAAGATCAAAGTGGCGTACAAGGGGAGAAAAAAGAGCTGTCACTCCATCATACTGCTTTCTTACTTCAGCCGAAGCTTGATCCCCGTCAAATTGTTCCACAGATACCGCGCCTGTGGCGTCTTTTGGTGAATCTCGAGGAGTATACACCATGGCACTATCGCTGACAATGCAACTGTGATCATCCGCTCCTCGTGCATGGTCAATGGTGCCTCCCCCAGGATTTCTTAGCACAAGCGCTTCGTCTGGTCGAAAGAGTGGAGGATTCAAGTTCCCTATGCGAGTCTCATTGATTAACGATTGACTTCGTTCAGGGTCGATACTGTCCGAGGTCGTGCTTTCGCTAGGATCCACATTGTTTGATGCTGGACATGGTGCCCTAGCAAGGTTGTCCGCTGCATAGACCGCGTGGTGTGTCTGATCTGATTCATGTGCCAAAGGGTAGACAACTCGTATGTGTGAAGGCTGCTTCACTCCTTCGATCGATCCTTCAGGCCATGTTCCTTTGCTTTCTGCTCTCCTTTTATATCGTGCCACTTCGTTGAATTCATATTCCTTGTCGTGGACGAAAAATCTCGGCCGTCTCGCTCGTTTCAACGAAGCCAAATCTTTAGCTCTGATCAGAGTATCAAGAAAAAAAATATCGTGGACTGACGCGTAGCGTCCACGTCGCTCCTTTCTGCTATTTTGTGTCACAGCAATAGACATAGCCGCGGTTTTTTTTTTGGATGGTTGGTCTGTTGGTGTTATGTTCCGAGTCTTTTTGGGCTTTACGCTCTATTTTCTTGGGTTGGGACTTAGGCCATCCTCGGTGCATGGACGGTTGATATTACGGAGTGGAAAATAATCACAGGCTAAGGCACCGGAGACCAGAGAACTTATAGCCCGGATAGCAGTCCATGCATGCAAGGCGTGCATTGAATTCTCTAGTGGCTAGCTAACAAAAAGCATATATTAGCTAATATTGTTTATTGTTGATCAGCCCCGTACACCACGATTCTCTAGTTCCGAAGCCAAAAGTCAGGTGTCAGAGGGCACAGTCACTCCTCCCGCAGTGCACGTTCCTGACCTGATTACCAAAATACATGGCACCGAGCACACGCAACAGGCTTGTACCAAATCACAGCCTCTGAGTTGCGATCGGTCTCCAGCACGCAATCCACGGGCAGAGGAATATCGTTCGGGACTTGCTAGATCCCGGCAAGGCACAACTTGCGCTTTATGACAGGGTCTGATCGTTCGACGATAGCGAGCTCGCAATCTGGACACATTGACATTATGGTTGTTAGCGTGAGCGCTGGCTGAAAGATCGTCCCTTTCCCGCTATCATGCGGGATGTCAAATTTGCGCAGGACTACAAGGCCTCGTCAAATCCGGAGGTAGACTTGCAAAATGATGACGTGGCATGACCGGTCTGCATCTCCCTCTTCTAATCCTGCGGCACGATATGATCAACGTGATTACACAGAATTGGTTGCAATTTGCGTGTGAGGTCCTATAAGTATCTGTACATGACTCATCAAGTATGTACATAGGACAGTTCTGCAAGCATTCGTGCATGGTTTGCCAAACTCCATCTCGAGAGAAATTTGACCAGCAGTATTTGCAAGCGTCAGCGGGAAATCTTGCCAGGATTCGCCCGTGATCTAATGAACACCCCGAAGATCTGGCACGCACTGTTCGCGCACGATTTGGCAGGGCAGTATCCAAAGTTGATGCGTCGGCTGATCAGCCGCCGAGCCGCGCCGATCTCTCGCAATTACAGGTGATTTATTCTCGTGCTGAATGTTATGTATCGCAGACGTGGGCCCCCGTTTCAAACGCGCCCCAACAAAACAGCCAATCCATGAACTGTACGTCGTTGCTGTACCTGAGAGGTTGTCAATTTAGCAAGAGAAATCTCTTGTCGATTGACCGCTCTAATAAGAAGCCTTAGGCCCATCTCCTTCGAACACTCGTGGTCGCCAAATGGCCATCCTAAGTCTCCCTATGAATGGCGATACCGAGCCACTTGCCAAGGTCTCCGCTATCAAGTTCGTTCAAGACGATCCACAAATCGCCTGATATCCTGCAGGATCTACGGAGCAATTCTGAAAACGAGCTTGCAACAGTCGACCTTGTGGACTATGACCTCTCTATTTAGCGTAGGACGGGCCCCCTTAGCAAGATTAGAAACACTATTATCTGAATTTGGTCCTCGCCTGAGCGTAACGAGACTTTAAAGCAGTTACAACGAGATCACCCTCTAATCAGTCCAATCAGCGAGCTTCATGTGCCTAACCACATTCGATGGAACTCGCTGTAGGATGCTGTTATCGTTTTGATCAAATTTAGGCCAGCAGTTGAGGACTTCTATCACAAGGCGCATGCCGAGTGGCAAGATTACTAGAATAAGATCACCGATCATAGTAGAAAACTACCCCCTAAGAAGCGCCGTAAGAAGCCTGCCTTCCTTAACGACTTTATCACTTAGGACGACTGGTCGATCATTGTTATCTATAATGAGCTTCTTTAGCCTCTTTACTATGCGACTTAGCGTCTCGAAGACAAGGATACAGGTGCTAGTCATGGCGCAATTTGACAGGTAATCCCTGCCATGGAGAAGTTACTCACTGATCCTGAGGCTGCGAAGCAAGAGTACTCAATTGTTCGGCCAACTCAGGATTATACTATGGTCAATTCTCAGACATCTCCCGTCTTTGATTCACAAGACCTCCATGGACCACTACCACCGCCTACACGTGCTAAACGGGGAAGACCGAGACAGTTCCAAAGCCAGTCCCAATTAATGCCTCCTCCCCCTACTAGCGAAACTCCGCCTAAAAACCCATCCAAAAACACGCTTGAATATCGTACGCTTTGTGTTAGCATTAACCTTGCATGGCAGAAGCTAGATGGGTACTACTCAAAAATCGACCAATCATCTGTATATCTTGCAGCAATTGTGCTCCATCCTGGCCTCAAGTGGAAATGGCTCGAGAAGGCATGGCGAGATCGCCCTGATTGATTAGCCGAGCTCGCGTTGAAGTCAAGAAGTTATGGCTTGAATACGCTGACATTACAGTCGCTGCTGAGGACACAGTCTCTTAGGATTGAGCACAACGCACGCTGGATGGATGATGACCTCTCAAGCGACTTCTCTGATGTTGAAAACGACGCGTCTGCTGATGAATACCAGAAGTGGTGCGAGAAAGGGCGACAACCAAACGTGTATAGACCTCTTGAGTTCTGGTCAACACAACGTCAAAAGCAGACTTACCCTCGTCTCTCACGCATGGCCAGAGACCTCTTTACCATACCAGCAATGTCAGATGAGCCAGAGCCCATCTTCTCGAGCGCCGGCTTGATGACTACACCTCATCGAGGACGACTATCCGCACCAGCTATTGGAGAGGCTCAATGTGTCAAACTTGCGCCCAAGACTGGCATTATAACTAGTCTCGAAGGGACCTTAGAGAACGTAACCATGTACCTTATTAATATGGAGGTTAAAGACTAAGAATGTCACACCTCTCCTACTAATACTTAACCCCTATACTAGTGACTAGTTCCTACTAGATGGATCTGGTACTGGTCCGGATCTACCGGGTCTGCCAAGCAATCTGGTCTAGTCTATCCAGTACCTACTCTGCACTGCTGTGGCTATTGACAAGGAGGTTCCAGCCAACTGTCTTCTGGCCCGATTCGCTTGGACCATATTCCCTCTGATTTCGAAATTCCTTATGGTAGGCGCAGCCAGTCAAGTGCGAACGCGGGAGGTGCAGGATGGAGAACTGACGGGAATTACGAAAATGATCACGACAGGGCAGGCAAAGGTGAGATGTGCTGGTGGGCGTAGCCGTAGCACGAGTCCGCGCAGAGGGAAGGTCACTGACACTACAAACGACAACATCGATGCGCAGATACTGCCATTGCGTAGACCAAAGAGAAGACGAAAATCCCCTAGAGATACCGCATCCACTACCACGACTATCTCAGACGCCATCACTCCCCGTGCAGGCGAAGAGGGAGAACGACTGCAGCAGTTGAGGCGTTCGTGGCTGCTCCGTCAACGACCAAGCAATCCTGCTCTATATTTCTGCGACCCTGCTGCTACAGAGGCCGCCGATGAGGCTGGCATTGTTGGCAAGAAAGCTTGGGGAGGAAGCCAATTATGCAAAGAATGTCTAGGTGCCGAGTATCGCGATCCGATCGAGCAGATGTACCGCAAGATTGACCACAACATCTTATGTTCATCTCATCAATCTGACTGGCGAAAATTTCTCTGGTAGCATAGAAGCGACTGTATAAGTATCTGTTGGAAACATGTCCCAGGTACAGAGTCTTGATACCGTGAGACCTGGGCACTTGGGAAGCTATAATTACAAACAGCCGGCAAGAGTCTTTGTCCCCATGGTTTTCTCACTCGGCTCTAATCACTGAAGATAGGTATCTCGTTGTTCCCCTCACTGTGTGAGCGAACATGACTACAGAAGGTCTCAATTTGGCGATTCTGGCGACGACTTCACGAGGTCAGATGCATCGGCTGTGTTTTCTAGGCCCACTACTCTGGAGCATTTCTCCATCTCTCCAAGATGCTGTGTCGATCTGGATCGCTTGTATGTGTCAATCTCGAAACTCTGCCCAGACCTCAGCTCTATCGACTTTGAAGATAAGCTTTCTCTCTACTTCCTGATGTGCAGCTCAAGTGTAGCCGAGAGATTGAGAATTTGTTCGAAGCGCGGTATGCAGTCACTTCGGATGTGACAAGCTCTTGTATGCGGGGTCGTGAGTTCTGTAATTAGTCTGACACAATTATCTATCGGACTCCGAGTATATTTCCAAAGCCCTGTAGGATTTTACGATTATGCCTACTTGAGCAAGTTGCTTGGTGTACTTGGCAAATGTTTCATGCAGCTCCATTAGAATCAAAACTGATCGGCACACCCCAAAGCTTCGGGAGTTCTCGAGATCGGGGGTGCTAGTATTGCCCATTTTGCGTGTCACGGCCTCGCTGACCCTGCAGAGCCAATGGCACGCCATCTAGTTCTCCAGAAAGAGAAAGAAGGAGATGGCAAGAAGTGCGTGGACCCGCTGACTGTTTCGGCTTTACTGAGTGCGAATGTACAGGCGTATGCATGGATTGCCTATCTATCGGCTTGTTCGACAGCAGAAGTGAGAACACAGACACTCGCAGATGAGTCTCTACATCTTACGAACGCCTTCCGGATGGTGGGTTTTGCACATATCATCGGCTCACTTCGGCCCGCTGATGATCAGATATGCGTACAAGTCACGAGGTATTTCTACTCGTTCCTTGTTGATAGTGGTGGTAGTGCGAATATGAATAGAGCTGTTCCTGAAGCACTGAACTACGCAGTCAGGCAGATCTTGAAGGAGCATTCGAACAATCCTAGCCTCTGGCCGCCTTTCATCCACCAGGGGGCCAAGTATGTGCTTTCACTCTAGGGTCCACCGACTCTAGGTCCCCGTCTCCTATCTCGACGTAGATTGCTGGACTTGCTTAGAATGTGCGGAGTGGAGTGAAAGGTTGATCCTCTCCACTCTAGTGAGTTCTGACATGAGTGGACTCTGATAGGAATGACCACTTCGAATTACGATCGCAACACCCATACATTTCCTTCTTCTTAAAACAACACTTGAGAGCCTTGCATCATCGTGCTCTCAGTTGTCCGATCTCTACCTCTTCTTCCTCCATACACCTATGGAGCGATGCTTGTAGGCAGATCAGCGGTGGGCGTGGACAAATATAGACTGGACAGCCTCTGTCCAAGTCCAGTTAGACACCCACGCTGTCTAGGTCCAAAAAATCAGATCCGTTCGCACTATCCATGGACGAATCCATGAAGCTTTTCTGACAGGGTTGTCGGAGCAGCGAGCATAATTTTTGGCATAGTCCACGCATAAAACTATGCGTTATACCCTTTTAAGGCATGCTTGGCAAAAATTAATGGATATTCATGGACAGGTCAGATGTCCATTGACAACGACCTTTGTCCAAATCCGTTAGAACATCCATGGATTGCGACCTCTGTCCATATACATGGATTTGAAATGGTTTATCCATGGACTGTCCAAATCCAGATCCGTCCACGCCTACCACTGAGGCAGATCGCTGAGGTTGTAATTATGCTATTGTGGGTCTCTGGAACACCTCTTGTCATTCCAGTTTTCTTCTTTCTAGTATTCCAATCTACCTGTCGTTTTTATAAACTTGATTTTTGCCCTTACCGCTGCCTTATCTGGCAGGCATTCTTCCATTCTCCATCAACTAATATAATCATTCCCAATATGGTCTGAGTATGTTTGTAGTGCGTATGACGCGTTCCGATACATGTCATCGTATGCTGAGCACATTCTCCTCCTTTCGTCTTGGGTACGTACGAGGGAAGTGCTGGATTGACTTAGTGATTGCACACGTACCTTTATCTGTGCCCACTATCTTGATCTTGTGAGCGTACTTGTCAAGCCAATAGGTGTTCGTCCTGAGCTGGGCTATGATAGCTACATCCATTCTTTTGGTGCATTATACAATCTCTCAGGGTGTCTTCGTAGCGGTGTTTCGTCAACTCCTGGCAAGAACTTTCCGGTTCTTGCCTCACAAAGTCCTTTAAGTTTTGGCTTCTGTGGTAGGCTGACCAAGGGCAATTGCCTTTAGTAAGTTTCACGTGGCCCTAAAGACCCAGCTCGCAATAACCAATCGCAAGAAAGATGGGTCAGAAGCACCAATAAGGATCATGATCTTCTACTACTCAGGGTAGTGAGGTAGTGTGGTTGTCAGAAAAATCAATAGCTTCCAAGAGTTATGAATCTCATGGTAAAAGAGAGTTGACCGATAGTACGAGGCTCCATACGTTCGGCTTGCGAAGAGGAGAGAGAGTTGGTGTTCTGTGGATCTGGGCCTTTGACTCGCAAGATTCACGGCCCAGCTGTTGTGCTAAATGGACTTGCTTCTGATCGATGCCCTTAGGCTGGACACCTTATTGAAGAATACTTCTTTGAGCACCGCATTTCGGTATTCAAGATCGAGAAGATGCTCCTCAACCGAGTCAACAACCCTTAGACGATCTTGATAGGTGGATCTATATCAGCGGTCTATAGTAGGAGCTCACGAATATGAATTAGCTAAAGTGTGTTTAGAGTGTGTCTAGAAATAGCATTTCCCTTTACTAAACACTACTGTAGTACACTATCTATCTAAGCTAGCGTAGAATCGCTCTCTAATGTTCTTTGCGATCTCGATGTTATTAAGTACCCTCTCTTGAGTGGCCTTAGCACGCCTTGCTAGCCACTGATCCCGATCGTGAACAAAATCTTGAAAACGCCCTTCTCGCTGCTTAATGTGCGATCTCTGCTGTTCCGTTAAGTCAGATCTTTGGGACGTCTGGGCTGGATTTTCGATTTGAGGCCGGCGTGGAAGGCGCTCCTGCATTGGGAGGATGTCAAGCTCTGGGGCGCCCTCAAGTGTCTGATACCAGTATGCGGTGGTCGACCAATCGTCGCTTAGATGATTGGCATGGCCATTTTCCATCGTGACCTTGAGCTTAGTGTTGAAGCGCACTGGATCTGGCAGGTGCCAGCGATAGGATACTTGGTATCCGGGCACGTCTTCCTCGTGAATGATGGTCCCACAGAATGGATACGCGTTCTTCTGCATCCCCCAGCCTTGTGTGAAATAGTCCTCACCGCCTGTGCCGTGCATAGAAGGAGGCCATGTGTCATCGTCGATGAAAATCATGTCATCACCTTCTCCCCACCATGTTCCTTGGAAGTGCAATACAGAGTGATTGCAGCCGATGTAGGTACCCTTACCGGTCGTCTCGAGGATGGTATAATTGTTCTTTCCATCAAGATTGGGGATCTGGGTCTCGAGACTGTTAGTCTGCATATTATGCGGAGCCCAACCCTTTGTCGGATTCTCGCGGCGCCAGTGGGCGTGGAAGTATAGAATCTCCGAAGGATCGAACGGTTTGGGCCCTGT
>Ga0268250_10000233_pt1 | contig 28024 bp, 12 predicted proteins | sample AgamicAsSfe_FD_200448 | JGI IMG/M metagenome (GOLD analysis project Ga0268250, IMG submission 200448) | Agave microbial communities from Guanajuato, Mexico - As.Sf.e (v2) (version 2) | ecosystem: Host-associated > Plants > Phyllosphere > Phylloplane/Leaf | place: Guanajuato, Mexico | collected...
AATACTATTGTCGCAGGTGCTAGCCCCATCGTAATGTGTTTGAAAAAGTTGAATGTTGTGGGAAGTGTAGTGGGTACATTGAAGGATGTTGAAGAAGTAAGTGTCGTGTTGTGATTGGATATGCTGAAAGTGTTGGCTAACGAGAATCTAGGCGCTTGATTTTACTGCACGAGGCTTGGTACATCCAATCTTGACGCATGGTGGGTTAGAGGACATCGATCGATTCTGTGCGGATATGAATGCGGGAAAGCTTGCTGGACGGGCTGTGATTAAGATGACTGCGTAGATAAGTGACATATACCATAAATACCATTAAACAAGGAGAAAAGTCAAGTTCCAGAACTGCAGACAATCTCATGTTGACCTCCATTTGGTACGGGCACCGTATTAAAGAGAAAAAACAAACTTCCCCTTTAAGAGTACTCCTTCTTACTGTAAAAGAGCATATTAAGAGCATATAGATATAGATTAAAAACCTAGAAGACTACAATACTGTTAATCTTAAACGTTTTCTAATTAGAAGATAATGTAGGCTGCAAGGTAAAGCTTGTTATATCTATACCTGATCGGTTTTTCCCTCGTATACGGTGCGGGTTTTCGTTCCCCTATGGTTTTCAACATCCGCCTTTCCCATGTGTAAGGATGTCAGCATCAGTCGCAACTTAAGAGCCTCCGTTCCTCAACGACGCTCGATCAGCAGAAGAGCGCCAAATTCAAATAGTGGGGTGACAGACCGACTCAGTCTTTGCACGCCAAGAACGTTACGATACCATACGTACACCGAATCTGGCAAGGACCGATGCAGGACATCATGAGCTACAACCGCACCTGTATTCCTCAAACCAATTCAAACAAACAATCCTATTCGAATGCGATAAACCAATCTTTAAAGGCTAGGTATGTATAAGCGGCGAACACTATGAAGGCTCAGCCGAGGGAAAAGCGTCTAAAGTCGGCCGGTTTGCGCTACACTCTGTGTCAGCTGGCGTGCATGTGCTTCGCGCAACACGGGTGGTCGCCACCGGCAGCATGGTGATGGAGGTAGCAGGGTGGGTGCATATTGCAGGGTCATCTCATGCAGAGACGGGGGTTTATGGCTGGATCCTACGGGCGCTTTACCCTATGAGAGAACGAGAAATGGCCTAAGCCTGGCGGGGTAAGAAGCTAGCTTTGTTGGGCGGCAAGTCTGAACACCATGATTGGAGACGACGACGTCGAACGTATGCGAAAGAGTAAGACTGAGTGCGGCGCTATGAGTAGTATGCTTGGGAGTTATAAATATTAGACGTGGAGGCATATCCGCTCAAATTTGAAGTTATATATCCAGCTTCTGCGAATCGAAACCTACATACCTATATAGCCAACCCAGAGATTTTTCACCACCCAATCCGACTTCAAAACTCGGTCCAGAAATGACTGGCCAGAATACGGGCGCAACTAAGACAAATGTGTCAACCAATGCTCGTCAGATGGCGCCGTCATCTACCATGTTAGACATTCTAGCCCATCATTATACATTGTCTGATAACCTTGACAGCCTCACTAAGACGGTTCCTCTTTCGGAAGCTGCGTTGAGAAAACAGAACACCGACACGCGCTCAGTAAACCGCTTGTGGGATATGGAAGAAATGAACAGGATCGAAAGACTGCAGCGCGCTGCAATGGAGCTTGGATTCGAATTACCTTCACGATGCTACCACAGATAAAGGTTCAAGTACATTGGTCTGGTGTACCCATACCATCAATGTATTCTATCCTTGATAGCTTCCACGATGCTCTTTAGACCACTCAGTCTCTCTTCTCTTGTTTCCCCAAGATATAAGCTGGCAACAGGCCATGCGTGGATGCCACCTGGCTCTTCCCAGCTATCAACTTCCTTTCCTGTTTTACCGAGTAGACGGATCAAGTTCCTGGTCTCTGGTCCGAGAACTTCTTCGCTTCCATAGAGAAAGTACCAGCCTTGTTCGGGGCTAGCTTCCGTCCATTTTTTAACATCTTTACACTTTCCAGGCGAAACCATTGAATCCTCTGGTGATACTTTGTTGCCAATGTACTGGCGACCGTACAGCTCTAAAGATGAGCTGTTCAGATAGTCAGACGCCGTGTTCCGGTTTTCGCGCGATACTATCGTCACCCATGGGCTGATCATGATGGCAAGACCCGGTTTCTGATGACGCAATTCGGTATGGTCGGATAAATGTAGTAAGAAACTCAGGATGAGGGTTGCACCTGCAGAATCTCCGCCAACAACTACGTGAGTCGAAGATTGAGCCAGTGATAGAACATATTCGTAACCTGCGACCGTCTCGTGGAGCTGGGTGGGATATGTGGCGTCCGGTACCAAGGTGTATTCCAGAGCGAAGATAGCTGGGTTGCGATACCCGGCAGACTTTAGCAAAGTGACCCACGCTAGCAGAAACTCCATGTAGAAAAAACTGCTGCCCATGGAAAAGCCGCCACCGTGGCAATAGTATACGATTACATCTGGCTGCTCTTGCCGGTCGTGCACGATCCATACCCCTCCGAAGTTCGGTCTTCTGATCTCAGTCCATCTGATCGGACTTGTGACAATGCCGTGTCTCAACATGCGAAATCTTAAGAAGGGGAGTGAGACAGCCTTTGAAAAGAACACCCGCCCTAAAAAGGCGGGCATGTTGGCGAAAGCATAACGAACAAAGCGGATGACTAGATCTTGAAATGGCGTTGCTTTTCTGACGAAGGGCGCGCGGTTCTCATGTGGCACGAGAAAGCGTTCGCGGATGAACTGATATGGAATTACGATGGCTTTAGGAGCTATAAGTATCAGTACACTCACGTATGGAGAGTAATGTGACTTACCGAGAGAAGGCAGAGCTGGGATGAGCCATGTCAAGAGTGGTATGATGCCAATCTGGATCAGCAATTGAGGCGCAAGAAAGACGAGGAAAGCTACACAGTCCAAGTAAGAGATTTGGCTCAGTATCATCTTGATGAGATAGGATATGGATGAAGCATGTCAGCTAATGGCATACCCAGCGACGGTGTCTCGAAACGCCAATGGCGATGACGCTGACAAGGGTCCAGCTAAGCCACAACCGCTTAGCGCCACACGACGGTACCGCATTTCCTTTGCTCCAGCCTTGACCAGAAACATGCGAGAGTCCCGAACGCTGCTGGACGCAAATCGCGCGTGTTCAGTGAGAAGTGAAACCCGAGCATTGTCTTGCTTGAGCAAACGATAGTTCGCACGTGACGGAGATTAGTGGCGCCGCGCACGGACCTATCGGTCGGTCGCGACTTCCAGAAAACTTCCGCGACTCACTTAGCTGTCACTCCGCAAACACGACTACAACGCCTGCAATCAACGCCGCCCGCTTGCCTGCGCCCGCATCGAAGGATCACATCAAACCGGTCGCTTCTTGTCTGTCATTTCTCTCTTCGATGTTAATGGAGTAAAGCCCGGCGCAGACTGCGATTCATCTTCTTACACGGCAGCCTTACCCGAAGTCGCGAACCCGTAGGACCTCACCATGGCCAACCCCGCGGCGGATCCCAAGGCGGCACCGCTCGCCGACGAGCTGAGAGAGCTTGCGCTGTACATATGCCTTTTTCCAATTAGCACGACCAATACTAATATGTGCAGTTCGCTCCCAACCACTGTCTTCCCTAAGAACTTCTTCTGCGCCCTTTGCAACCAGCTTGCATTCGACTCATACAAACTAATCTGCTGCGCCAAGTCAATATGCTCATCATGTGCGTATAACAATCTCTGCGATCGGACCATCACAGGTGCTGACATGGTTTAGGTCAAGGAAACCTTCAGTTCCCGACAACGTGTCCCTCATGCGACCACTCACCACTCGAAGCCGAATCATGCACAGTGAACAAGTCTCTGAGAAATACGATGCGAGTGTGGCTCCAAAAGCAGAAGAAGAAGGAAGAGGCCAAAGCCGCGGCACAGGCAGCTACCCCGCCCGTGGAGGTTACACCAGCCGCGCCTGAAGTACAGCCGGTAGGCGATGGCGCAGAGAAACCCGTAGACAGTGTTGAGGATACACTAAAGGCGGAGGACGGCGTCGCTGAACAAGCTGCTGGTTCTGCGGAGAACGCGGAAGAGGCTGGAAAGCGCGCCGGCTCTGCCTCGGCCCAACCGAACGAGGTAGGTTCCCAATGTCTTTCCTTCCGTTTTCACTTGGATCTGTTGGTACTGTACAATGAAAAGAAGAAAAAGACAAGCAAAAGAGAGACCGTCGGGTGTCAAACAATTGCAAAACATGGTTGCCACACGTGCCAATGACATGAGATGCTTTCCATTCCACCTTTTGCTTTTACTGACCAAGCTAGGACAATGCTTCTCTTGAGAACGACGCCGAGCGACGTGGTAGCACGGCTTCCCAGAACGCGTCCAAAAGCACCGAACAGGCAGCTGTAGACGGCGCGACCGACGAGCAAAAGAACGCGAATGGAGCAAATGGCATGATGGGCAACAATCCGGCGATGAACGGCATGCAAGGCCAGATGGGCTTCGGCTTTCCCAATCAGGGTGGCTTCAACAACGGTATGGCCTGGAGCGGCATGCCTAACATGATGGCCAATGGTGGCTGGAATGGCATGAATCCTATGGGTATGTTTTTGCATTCTCCCCCATCTATCCAGCAGGCCACTAACATCTATCCAGATTTCAACAGTATGAACGGCATGTACGGCAACTTTGGAGGGAACATGGGCATGGGCATGAACGATATGTCTGCCATGAACATGATGCAATATGGTGGTGGCTATGGCAATGGGTGGAATGGCATGGGCGGTGGTTATGGAAACTTCAGCGGGCCCAATCAGATGGGTGGCTATAATCAATCTGGAGCATATCCCGAGATGATGAACCAGTTCCCCAAGAATAATTTCTCAAACCAGAACCAGAATCGTTTCCATGCCAATCAAGGAGGAGCAAATCCTCAGCGAAACAACAGGAATGGTAGCCAAGGTGGCTTTGGTCCTGGTTCACAGAATGCGCCTGGACGTCCGGGTAGTCGCGGCGGTCCTTCGCAAAACGTACGTTCAACCCATCAACGAAAGCTACCGAACCCATTCAAGGGAATCGGCAAAACTTGGATATCAAAAACTGACGCGATTCATCCTACGCAGCGTGACGGCCAGTCGCCTGACGGAATCGCTAACACTGCCCCTGAGGTCAAGGCCGAGGGTGAGCAGCCGAAGGCGTCCGCAGAGCCCACTGAGGAAGGTAAGGAGACCGGCGACGGTATTCCGGTATCGACTGAACAGCCGAACTCTGCAGACGGCGTCGGTGCTGGCGTCGCGAGCGGAGCTGTTGCCGAAAATACTAACAACACAGGCGATGCTGTACATGATGAGGCGCAAGACGGTGGTCTGAAGCCTATACAGACCGTAGACTCTGGCGATGCAGACATGCAGGAGTTCAACCAGTCTATGATGGGCCATGGCATGCCATTCGCCCAGGGAATGATGAATCAGTTCCCGAATCAGCACATCAATACACCTTTCGATCCCACCATGAACATGAACATGGGATACAATGGCAACTACGGTCCTCGTGGCGGTTTCAACAACGGAGCTTATGGCGCTGCAACGGTTCTGACAGGCCAGCCAATGGAGCCTATTGGTGTTGGCGTTGCGGGCGCGCCAACTGGACCACGTGCGATGAGAGAAGGCCGACCCAACACTGGGTTTTCGAGTCGCATGAACAGCGGGCGATATGCTCCACCGCAGCCGCCCAAGAGCATTGCGTCTACGCAAGACGTAGCCGCTGGTAGTCCTCAGCGGAGAGTTCGATCGTGAGTAGATCCGTGTGAGACATACAGGATAAATAATGACTGACTATGACACAGACGGTCTCCTCTTCGCGATGAGAGTATGCGCGTCAAGGAACGCTCACCATCACGCTCTAGGTCAAGATCAAGAGTGAGGGATGATGAGAGGGAAGAACCGCGCGAGCGGTCTCGTTCAGCAGACCGAAACTCCCGCCGTGATGACCGTGGTAGATCTGTCACGCCATTGGACGATGACTATGAGAGTCGTAAAGACCGCAAACACCGATCATCACGCTATGAAGATCGCGAGGAGGAATACGATGATCGCTACCGCGATGAGAAGGGCAGTCGAGGTGACCGTACGCGAACTGCGTCAGCAGACTCCAAGTATCGTAGCAGCCGTCGCGACAAGGACAAGCACCGTTCATCGCGATCACATCGCGACCGAAGCAAGGAGCATCGCCGTCGCCACCGCTCCCGGTCGCCTCGCGAGGAAGACAAATACGAAGACGAGGAGGTGTATGCCAACGGCGAAAAGGATTCAGACGGCAGCTCACGTCGTAAACACAGGAGTGGCCGTGACCGATCACGCGACCGATCACGCGACAAAGAGCGTGAGAGAGACCGCAAGGACCGTAAAGAACGAGACCGCGACTATGACTATGATCGTGAAAAGGATCGCTCTCGTGACAAAGACAAGGAGCGTAGGCGGCGCCGCGATCGCGAAGCTGAAGACGACGAGCGTGATTATGATGATGACAAGTACCGCTCTTCGCGTCGTAGCCGCAAGGACCGAGATCGCGAGCGACGGGACTATGATGACCGTGAACGCAAAGACAAGCCATCTCAACCGGAGAAAGAAGAGGATGTTGTTGGTCAAATGATGAAGAAACGCGCTGTGTCTCCACCACTGAACGCCCCGACCGGGCCTTCAGCAAATGGCTTCAGCATCAAAGGCCGCTCGAAGAACGCTGTCATGCCCCCACCGGCCCAGCCCCCAACAGGCCCACGTGCTTTCCAGCCACCCAAGGGTCCGGCTGCCGACCGCAATAAAGAACGTAGTGGAGATGCTAGGGATCACCGCCGCAAGAGCAGTGTCAGCTCGGCCGCGAGTATCCCAACCGGCCCTTCATCAAAGGAAAAGGAAACTTCTCAGGACCACTACGCTGCTGAAAGAGAACGCAATGCCCGAGAGCGAGACAGTCGTGAACGCGTTGAAAAACCCTCCGGTTCGAGCAAGTCCATCCATTCGCGTATGTCATCGACATCTCGTTCAGCCCTGTCTAGTAAGCGCAGCAGAGATGACTTTGATGACGAAGCTCCTGTTCCCAAGGGTCCTAAAGCCGACGTCAAGCCCCCTACGGGGCCTGCATCCCACCGCGACAAACGTAGGAAGTCTGGAACGACTGGTGATGACAACATCGCCAACCTCTTCACAGCCGGCCTGCGCAAGAATGCTAAGGCCAGGCGCGGGGGTGTAAGGACTGAAGGCGACGTTGAACGTGAGATGATGGAGCGAGAGCGGGAGAGGCGCTAGTATGGCTCTTTTGATCTTGCGTACATGGACATTATTATGTGCTATAAAGGAATGATTGGGCTAAGAGCAATTCGAAGTGGTAATGTGGATAACAGACAGGGGGATTCTGGAGGAGAGCTGAGCTGCTTCTCTACTTCTTTGTATTATACCCTTTGATGAACTGAGCGGGGTAAGATAGGTGGAAGAGCGTGTGAATGCTGTACGCTCTGTCATTAGCTTAGGCTAATACTAATAAAAGATATTCCTGAATCGAGTTGAACGATGCGGCATGGTGAAGATGTGGTTTGTTCGTGGTATCATTTACTCTTTTACATCTAGTTCAAGACGAAGTTAACATCAAGCTAGTCAACCCCGTAAAATCTACCGCCTGTGGTTGACGAACTCCTTTTGTTCACCACCCAATCTCGAAGCTACGACAGTAGCTTCCCTGATTGCCTTTGCGACGGCGCCCCTCACGCCATCTTCCTCGAGTGACATGAGACCACCGATGGTGCAGCCCCCAGGCGTCGAGACCTTGTCCTTCAGCACAGCTGGGTGCTCACCGTTCAGCACAAGTCCTGTGGTTCCCCTCATGGTCTGCGCGGCCATCATCTGTGCCTCCGCTCTTGGCAAGCCCATAGCCACAGCACCATCCGCCGCGGCCTCCAGTATCAGCGCAAAGAATGCTGGGCCCGAACCACACAGCGCAGTCGCTGCATCCATGTTCGCTGGAGGAAGGTTCGTAACGCGGCCAATTGAGCTGAAGACGAACTCGACAAGCTTGTACTGTGCCTCACTGAGTGGTGGATCCGAGGTCTGAATCACAGACATGGATTCCCCAACGAAAGATGCCGTGTTGGGCATGACCCTTACGACACGGCAAGCGTTCTCCGTCTTCTCAGGACCATCTGGGTACAGGAACGCTTCAATCTGCTCCCTAGTCACACCGGCCAGAATGCTAACAAGCACCTTGCCCTTGAGCGCCTCCCTCACACCCTCCTCACCCAGTATCGTCTTGAAGCCATGCGGTTTGCAGCTCAGTAGAACAATGTCTGCTTCTTGAACACCCTTGAGGTTCTGGTTTGTGAGGGTCTGGAGAGGGAAGTTGTAGTGGCCGAGTGCCTTGCGGACGTTTTGTTCAGCGGGGGCCCATTGGTCGCAAGCGATGAAGTTGGAAAGGTTAGGGACGTCTTTGGGGGCCGAAGAGGGGTCGAGGGAGGCTTTAGTTTTGGCCGAGGCCAGGGAAGACATAACGCCGCCCATTATCGCTATGCCCATTGTTCCTGGGGTTGTGTTAGTGGGGGTTCGAGCACCATTACAGACGCGTTAGACGTTGAAGGGCTTGAGGGTTGAGTTCTGTGAGGCGAGTATATTTCAGAAACACAAACGGCTCGCAGTGCTATTGATACAACCATAGGCTCTTTCAAAACTTAATCGCAGCGCCCGAGTGGTCTTTTGCTGGGAATAACGTATGAAAACAGTAAATATCGACCTACCTGAACCGAGAACGGTCAATGTAAGAGGCTTGGATTCCTGTGCGCTTGCCATCTTCAATACTGTCTTCTGTAGATCTTGCTGGGTGGTGGTGTTGGACAAATGCGAAGGAAGATGACTGCTGAGTTACTGGAGCGCGAGATCGGCGGCCTTCCCCACGTCCACTTAAAGAAATCCTGAGCTATGACCATGGCCGATGGTATGCGCGCGCAGCTCTCGAAGCTCTCCACTCCACGCAGGCTATCGCACACCAAGACACATCGCTCCACACTACCCCGACCACTATACCGACAATACTACCGGCAAGCTTGTAGTAGCCAAACGCTTTCTTAGCTTTCATCATGGCCGACCCATTCGAGGTCCGCCAACGCTTTACAACGCTACTCTCTCACCTCAGCGCATCGCATACCTCCCTCCAAAAAGCCGCGTTCTACGCGCTCAAGAATCGCGAACTGGACGAAGACCTTCATTCCTGCATTCTCGAACAGCTCGAACGCACCAATATGAACACGCGCGCAAACATCATGTTCTTCATCGAATGCCTCTGCGAATACGCCGTAAAAGACAACAACTCAGGAGATCCCAGCGCAATGGGCTACGTCCGCATGCTGCAAAGAGACATCTTAGCGGTTGTCGAATGCGTAGTGGGTGAAGAAGGAGCAAACATCCGCGTTGTGCGCAAAGTCCTGAAGACCCTCGAGAACCTCTCCATCCTGTTGAAGGAAACTGTTCAAGAACTTGAAGCTGTTCTAAAGTCCAGAGAGGTTGCACATCCATTTATGGCAACCGATTCCTCCAATCCCAAAGATGGCTCCACAACACTACCAAGTCGGAGTGGAGGGCAGAGGATGGATAAACGGCAGATTGAACAGAGAATTGAGGAGGATAGAGAGAGACATAAGAGGATGCGGGAGAGTATTTGGGCGGTGCCTGGAGATGGGTATGAGGAGTTGGAGAAGCTGTGGGAAGAGGCTAGCGACATCAACGAGGATGACTATGTCACGGCAAGGGAAGATGCGGAGGAGAGGAGGAAGGTCATTGCTTTTGGGTAGGACCCTAGCAAAGACTGGGAGAGCATTGAAGCTTGGCAGAAGGCCAAGGCTGCCGCGGAGGCTTCTGCGGGGTCTCTAATTACTGCAAGACAAGAGGACTCAGGGAATGATGCAGACAGCGAGAGTTCGAAGATGCTGTCATTTGGAAATGGCTCCTAGAACAGTATGCGGAAGGAAGTTCATCCGGATTCCTGGCGTTCATCGGATCCATAAAGGTATTGTCACAGCATGAGCTAGGCGTTAGGGCAGAGATACCACGGGCTTGTCTTATGACGCCCACATTGTTATTGGAGTTTTGAGTATACTGAATACATCCATGATCATTCCAAACATATCTGTACACGCCCATGTGCAATGCTATGATACAGTGTCCGTCTCTTCCTCGCTTCTGCACCGTCCCCTACTCCATAACAACCGTAGCACCCAGCGCCTTGAGGGTCTCAACAATCTTCTCTGCCTCCTCCTTTGGCACACCCTCCTTCATCATCTTAGGTGCTCCTTCAACAAACTTCTTGCTGTCCACCAAGCTCAACCCCAGCATGGCCTTGATCTCCTTGATGACCTTGGGTTTCGCGCCGGCGTCGAACTTCTCGAGCTTGAGGTTGAAGAGGGTCTTTTCTTGGGCAGCGGGGGCGGCTTCTTCCTCTTCGACGGGGGCTGCGGCTGCGGGGCCTGCGCCTCCTCCGGGACCAGCGACGAATCCGCCCATGGGCATGTCGGGGATGTTCAGGCGGGTCTTTGGTCGAAATGTTAGCATATATGCGTGTAGAGCTTTGGCGTGCTGGTGGAGGCGGTCGTAATTCCAAATGTGCCAGAATCAGCACCCAAGTCAGTAGACATAGACAGAACGACTATTATGGCATATCGCTTTGGGTTTTCATCGCATGCCACCAATATTCGGTTGACTGTCTGCCACCGCCACCTCCGCCCCACGTTGATGTATCCGTACCTTTAGTGTTGATACCAAGTCCGCAGTCTCCAACAGAGTCAATTGGCTAATCTGGTCCACGATTGTCGCAATCTTTGGGTTGGTCGGAGCTGCCGCATCTGATTGCCATCTCCGCTGTATCCTCTGCTGTGTGGCGCCAATCGTCGGTCGTACGTATGCGGACTGCTTTGCGGTGCAGATACAGCGCCTGAGCGCGCGAGATGCTGGTGCTGCCATTGTGCTGGACGAGAGGGCGTGGATCAATGATGATTGCACGTTGTGGTCGTGCCTGCCATCATGAGATTTTGCGGAGCGGATTACGACTAATCAGGTTACCGTCTTGGCGTTCTCAAAGACCCGCAAAAAAGTTAGAGAACTTCGAGGCACTCAGACATCACCGCCACAACACCACCTTCCGGGCATATTGAAGCGTCGAAACTATGGGAAGGCGCCCCGAAAGCGAATCACGAATCAGTCCTTGCAGAAATGGAAGCAATTAATACTCGCAAGACCGGTGAAATGGTCAATATTAACGCGCTTGTTACCGAAGCGCTGAAGCCTGGATCGACGGACGATATTTTCGTTCAACATGGTGGACTCCTCACAGAGCTATGTGCGCGGTGGATACAGTCTGGCGCGAAGACCGACGCGAAAGTTGCAGCTTTTGGACGATTACTACCACTTGCGCCTCATCTCGCAGAGCACGTGGAACGATTTCTATCACATACGTCAGATTCGCCAGTGATTGGATCTAACGCTTCAAATCATGCGACCACAGCGATTCAGGATTCGGATTTAATAGAAGTTCTGTTGGGAACCTTCCGACTCCTCAGCTACGACTGCAAGAACTTTACCCACTATGTACGACCACTAGCTCTAGAGAGCCTTTTCCACCACTCGAGCCGCATTGTGCGGTATCTGGCCATACGGACGCTTTGCATCTACGCGCACACAGCGGATTATGCAACCCAAGAGATCATCAAGAACTTTGTTGGAGACGGGGAGATTGAAGGCCCATGGGAAGGGCAACAAATCGACTACCGGTTCTTGTCGTTATGGGAAGAGAAGCGATGGAAAGATTTGCAAAAGAAGTTGAGCCAGACCAGTTCCACTGATGTGACTCAGGCAATAGCTGTGCAACAAGACCTGTCACCATATACGGTCAACGTCAATGGTGTCCTGTTGCCTCGATTAGACGGTGCACCATCCCAGGAGAGGCCTACTGAGCTGGTTCCGACAGCTACTACAGAACAGAACCTGAAGAAAATCGCCTATGGACTTCTTGAATCTAGCCCAATCCTACTCACTGGACTCGCAGGCTCAGGCAAGACGCTTCTTACCCGCCATTTCGCATGGCAACTTAACAAGCTGGATAAGATGGTTACCCTCCATCTGAATGAACAGAGCGACGCCAAACTATTAATTGGCATGTACACAACCGGAGCCAAACCGGGAACATTCGCATGGCGCGCAGGTGTGCTTACTACGGCTGTTCGAGAAGGAAGATGGATCTTCATTGAGGATCTCGATAGAGCACCAAACGAGGTCATCAGCACCCTTCTACCGCTCATCGAGCGTGGTGAGCTGCTCATACCTAGCAGAGGAGAGACCATACGAGCGGCACGTGGTTTCCGTATCATCGCGACCATGCGAAGCACCCTCAATCCACGGGGCCAAGAGATCATACCCCGTCAGAGTATGATCGGTCATCGATTTTGGAACTCAATTACTGTGCAAATGCCACAATTGGACGAATTCCGCCAAGTGATACACGCCAAGTATCCTGGGCTGCAGAAACACCTTTCCGGAATCATGGAAGTCTATGCGCGATTGGTGGAGCTGTACTCAGATGCAAAGTTCTCATCCGAGAACGGCACGTCGCTTCGAGCCATGACGCCACGAGATTTGCTCAAGTGGTGCGATCGGATAGCGGTGCTTCTTGGACAAAGTGCATCTTTCAACAACGCACAAAAGGACGACATATTCATGGAGGCATTCGACTGCTTTGCGGGAAGTCTCCGCACCGAGAGCGCACGGCTGAAGGTCATGTCATGTGTGGCTGAAGAGTTACATATCGATCCCCAGCGACGTGATCACCTACTACGAAATCGTGAAATCAAGCTTCAGGTACCTTCGAAGATCACGGCATCTGGTACTATCCAAATCGGACGAGCGAGACTGTCCAAGCATAAGTCTTCGAAGAAACTTGGCTCAGGGCGACCGTTTTCAACCAACGACTACACTCTACGGCTACTCGAGAAGGTAGCTGTAGCAGTCGATCGCCAAGAGCCACTTCTATTAGTGGGTGAGACGGGAACTGGAAAGACTACATGCATTCAGTATCTGGCTGAGCAGCTTGGCCGAAAACTGGTAGCTTTCAATCTGTCACAGCAAAGCGAGAGTGGCGACTTGCTTGGTGGATTCAAACCTGTCAATGTGCGCAGCCTAGTAATTCCCCTCAAGGACGAATTTGATGAGATCTTTGATACTACGTTCTCGAGAAAGAAGAATCTACGGTTCATGGAAATGCTCGGGAAACGCGTCGCAAGAGGCGAGTGGAAGCGCGTGTGTGCACTCTGGCGCGAGGCACTGAAGATGGTAGACGCCGCCCGGAAGTCGCACGAATCACAAACGTCGTCCCCAGATCCCGACGGTGGTCAGCCAAAGAAGAAGCGGAAGATGGACTCATTACCTGTCAACTTTCCAACTGCTCGATGGGAGAAATTCGCAACTGACCTCCATGACCTAGAGGCGCAGCTCTCTGGTGGCTCAGAGGCATTTGCTTTCTCTTTTCTGGAAGGCAATATCGTCAAGGCAGTCAGGAATGGTGACTGGGTACTTCTCGACGAGATCAACTTGGCATCCTCAGATACTTTAGAGGCGCTTACTGATCTCTTGGGCGGAGGACCAGATGGAAATCCATCGATACTGTTAACAGAGACTGGCAACGTTGAACGAGTGGTCGCGCATCCCAACTTCAGAGTGTTCGCCGCGATGAACCCGGCAACCGATGTAGGCAAGAAGGATCTGCCGCCAGGCATCCGATCACGGTTCACGGAGCTTTATGTTGAGAGTCCAGACAGTGATGAGAAGAGCTTGCGCAATATTGTGGAGAAGTATCTGGGTGGTGATGGGACAGATCCAGCAATAGTACGAGTAGCACGCGATGTCACTACACTGTATCTCGACATCCAAAGGCTCGCCAAAGCCAATATGCTCGTGGATGGCGCTGACCAAAAAGCTCACTTCAGTCTACGAACATTGACACGAACACTGTCATACGCCAGGGATATTGCACCTCTCTGCACCCTCCGTCGAGCCTTGTATGAAGGTTTCCACATGAGTTTCTTGACATTCCTAGGAAAGGCTTCTGAAGACCTAGTCGCGCCACTCATCACCAAACACCTGTTCCCTCAAAAAGCTTCCATGAAGGCTGAGCTCGGAAAGCCCCTTCAGCAACCTTCGGATGGTCGAGGCTACGTCAGACAAGGCCACTATTGGCTACGGCAAGGTGTACATGATGTGGAAGAGCAGTCGCACTACATCATCACCCCTTTTGTTCAACGCAACATGAACAACCTCATCCGAGCCGCTTCTACACGAAAGTACCCAGTGTTAATTCAAGGACCTACTTCGTCCGGTAAGACAAGTATGATCGAATATCTCGCCAAACGATCAGGGAACAAGTTCGTCCGTATCAACAATCATGAGCATACCGACTTGCAAGAGTACTTGGGCTCGTATATCTCTGGTGCTGACGGAAAGCTCACATTCCAGGAAGGTATTCTGGTGCGAGCACTTCGTGAAGGCCACTGGATTGTCCTAGACGAGCTCAACTTGGCACCCACAGACGTTCTGGAAGCCCTCAATCGCCTGCTCGACGACAACCGGGAACTTCTCATTCCGGAAACACAGGAAGTTGTTCGGCCGCATGAGGACTTCATGCTCTTTGCCACGCAAAATCCGGCTGGATTGTATGGAGGACGCAAAGTTCTATCACGAGCTTTCCGTAACCGATTTCTGGAACTACACTTCGACGACATACCGGTAGAAGAGTTGACTGAAATTTTACATCGCCGCACTATGATCCCGGAAACATGGTGTAAACGGATCGTGAAAGTCTATCGGGAACTTTCTACACTTCGACAAGAGAATCGCATCTTTGAGCAGAAGAGTTTCGCAACGCTACGAGACTTGTTCAGATGGGCACAACGAAAAGCAGACACCGTGCAGGATCTTGCAAACAATGGTTACATGCTTCTTGCAGAGCGTGTGCGCAAAGAGGAAGAGCGAGTCGCTGTCAAGAAGATCCTAGAAACCGTGATGAGCGAGAAGGGCCCCAAAGTGACGATTGACGAAGAGCGGTTGTTCAGTCCCGACAGCTTGTCGAATATTGAGGGACTTAGCAATGGTGTGACCAAAGTCAACACTGCTGTTGTTTGGACACGCGCGATGCGTCGCCTTTCTGTCCTTGTTGCACATGCTATCCGTAACAATGAACCCGTCCTACTTATTGGAGAGACGGGTTGTGGAAAGACGACCGTCTGCCAACTGCTCGCTGATCAGTTCAACAATCGACTTCACATCGTCAACGCACACCAGAACACAGAGACTGGCGATTTAATAGGTGCCCAACGACCCATCAGGAACCGAGCTGCCATCGAAGACTCTGTGAGGGAGCAGGTGCTCCAGGCACTCACCGGAATCTCAAGCGAAAGCCTGCAGAGCGATCCGACTTCGCTGGGCTCCGAAGAACTTATGGCGTTGTACGATAAAGTCGCGAAAGAATCGCCTGATTCTTTCCCTGACGAGGTTCGCAAATCTATACTGGTCGGCCGAGCTAAGGCCAGTGCCTTGTTTGAATGGGCAGATGGTAGCTTGGTACATGCGATGAAACAAGGTCACTACTTCCTCCTTGATGAGATCTCTCTAGCTGATGACTCTGTTCTCGAGCGTCTGAACAGTGTCCTTGAACCTTCACGGAGTCTACTGCTTGCAGAGAAGGGTCCTGTTGACTCGCACATTACAGCTAGCGACGGATTTCAGTTCCTTGCAACTATGAACCCAGGTGGAGATTATGGTAAGAAAGAGCTCTCGCCAGCCCTTCGGAATCGCTTCACGGAGATATGGGTTCCTGCAATGTCAGATCTTGATGACATCCTGGAAATCGTACGATCGAAGTTGAAGCCTAGCCTAAGTCACTTCGCTGGGGCCATCGTTTCATTCTCACAGTGGTTCAACGACAAGTACAACACGTCCGTCGCATCTTCGATATCAATTCGTGACACTCTAGCATGGGTGTCTTTCATCAACGACATGAAGCACGACGATCCTATATTCGGTGTCGTTCACGGTGCGGCAATGGTTTTCATCGATACACTTGGAGCCAACCCAGCAGGCTTGCTTGCCATCTCTGCAGCCACGATCGATGACGAGAAGACGTCATGTCTGCATCACCTGAGCAAGCTCCTGGGTCAAGACATCGCACCCATGTACTTTGGAGCCATTGACATTGCGAGCACTGAGCATTCCTTCCGATTGGGATCTTTTTCTATCCCCAAGTTCTCGTCGGCAGCCTCGCAGGCGTCGAACTTCGCGCTGGAAGCACCGACAACTCGTTCCAATGCGATGCGTGTGATCCGCGCCCTACAGCTTCCAAAGCCAATCTTATTGGAGGGTAATCCTGGTGTGGGTAAGACTACGCTAGTCACTGCCCTGGCTAAAGCTATCGGCAAGCCTTTGACGCGTCTCAATCTTTCCGAACAAACGGACCTTATGGATCTATTCGGATCAGACGTGCCTGTCGAAGGAGGCTCTGCCGGTACTTTCGCTTGGCGTGACGCGCCGTTCCTCAAAGCCATGAAGAATGGTGATTGGGTACTTCTTGACGAGATGAACCTGGCGTCACAGTCCGTACTTGAAGGTCTCAACGCCGTCCTTGATCATCGTGGGGAGGTCTATATCTCCGAGCTGGACCAAACATTTCATAAGCACCAAGACTTCAGGGTCTTTGCCGCGCAAAATCCGCACCACCAGGGCGGTGGCCGTAAGGGACTACCCGCATCCTTCGTCAACCGATTTACTGTCGTGTATGCCGACGTTTTCCGTCCAGAAGACCTTACCCTCATTTGTAATAAGGTTTTCCCTGGCATCGAGGAGCACGAAGTGGCTAAGCTTATCCGATTTGTGGCAGAGTTGGACGACCAAGTGGTCAATCGACGCGCATTCGGTACCCTTGGCGCACCTTGGGAATTCAACCTGCGTGATACCCTACGCTGGCTGCAGCTTCTCACCTCGAAAGATTTTCCAGGTTCAGCACGCGACTTCTTGGACACTATTTTCGCCCAGCGCTTCCGCTCAGAGAGCGATCGTGTCCGGCTACATAGAGTATTTGAGAGCCAGTATGGCGTCCACCAGCCACGCATCAGTCTCTTCCACAATCTGAGCACACAGGCTATTCAAGTCGGCCTAGGCTTGCTACCACGCGACACTGCACTGACCCGACCAGATCCTATGTCAACCCTGCGCTCCTCGCAGCTAGGTCCAATGGAAGCTCTTTTGGTCAGCGTCAAGCAGAATTGGCCAGTCATCATCGTTGGTCCACCGGGCTCGGGTAAGACTGCTATGATCAATCAATTAGCAAGCTTTGTCGGTACGGACCTGATCACCTTCTCCATGAACGCAGATGTTGACGCCATGGATCTGGTTGGTGGGTATGAGCAGTTGGACCCCACACGGGAAGTCCATCGATACCTTGGGCAGGCGGAAGAAATCATCCGAAGACATCTCGCGACCAGCACAACACATTCGGCCGTGCATCTTCGACTATTGGAACATCTTCAGGCTAGCTCCTTTACGAGCGACAGTGGTGGTGCGGTACAGTTTCTCGAAAGCCTTGCAGGACTCAGCCCTGAAGCGTCTGAGCTGGCCCACAAGCTGCACTCGTCACTCCAGGCTTCCCATCAACAAATCGATGGCGCACGTTTTCAATGGGTCGATGGAATCCTTATCCGCTCGCTTGAGCAGGGCAAATGGCTCGTGCTTGACAACGCAAACCTGTGCTCAAGCGCTGTTTTGGATCGATTGAACTCGCTACTGGAGCCCAACGGCTACCTTTCAATCAACGAACATTCCACAGATGATGGCGAAGCACGCATCGTGCGCCCACACCCAAACTTCCGTATTTTTATGACCATGGATTCGAAATACGGAGAGCTGTCAAGAGCAATGCGGAACAGAGCTGTCGAGATATTTTTGCTAGAAGGCGATGATAAGGCTATTCAAAACGACCGACCGGTGGTACAATATCCGCTTGACTCCACTATGTACCGGTATCGCCGATTTCAAGAACACGAAGACCATCTGTCGGCAACTTTGGAACAACGTTTCGAGCATTTGGGACTCCAGGACAACGACTTGTTGGCAGGTTTTACCAAGCAAGCACGACAAGGTCTTGTATTGACTTCCTCTGTGCTACCGAATCGAGCCAATGATCATGACTACACACAGCCATCACCCGTGGTAGTCCAAACAGGTATCGATCATCGAATTCAGCAATTTTCTGGGTTCCTGGAGACAACATGGAAACCACATGCGACGAAGGTTTACAACAAGCTAGGAACAGAGGAGCTGATAAGACTACGTTCTTACCATCCCTTGAACAACGAGCTGTTACTCAATCATACGGAAGAATCGAGAACACTGAATGTCTGGAGTGCGTCCATGTACGAGGTCATGTTTGATCTGTACAACATGCAACAGGCTATCCAAGACCTCCCATCCGCTCGATTCGAACGCCGCAAAGAGAGGCAGAAGCTGCCGGCGTTCCTGCATGCATACTGGCAAGGTATGGTCAAAGTCGCGGAAGGCTTTTGGAATGCGCTTCAGCAAGATCATCAATTCGACATTGCTTTCCTCAAGCCATTGCGAACGTTGTTCTGGGCCTTCCACGCTCTCACTACTGCCTCCACGTTCGATCGTGCCACTTTCCAGACATATCTGAAGATGTTGGCATCAGCTACTCCCGCCATAGCTGGGGAATCAGGTTCTCTCATACAATCTATGAGTAATGCACTCTCCAAGCAGATCGCTGTGTTTGGGTCTGACGTTCAGCTCACCACTGGCATGGGCATGGAACATATCTGGCGCGTCTTCAAAGCCTCTACGCCTACGACCCACAGTCAGCTGAATGCTATCTTGGAACTGGAAAGTTTGGCTGACAGACTTGATGCGGTTATGTGGCAGTCAACTCTACGCGTGGATGAGATGGTACAGCTACGCGAAAGAGTCGCTAGCTCCTTAAGCCTCGTTCGAAAGAATCAAGTAGATGCCAAGGAACTTGTCACAGGTCTCAGTATAGCGATTCATGATCTGGAGCAGAACATTGGCGAAGACAACATGTTGATCACTCCATACTTCGAGGACGAATTTGAGGGTCTCTGTCAGTTCCTAGACATCGCGCGTGACGATACCGATACCGAACGGGATGTATCGCTTACAGCAGCTGTTGTAAACACCCGCGCAAAGTCAGCCCTATTTGCCCGACGTGCAACCAAACTCGTAGATCTCGCGTTTGGGCGATCTTATCATGGATCGGTGCATTTCACCAAGTTGTATCGCCATCTCGGGCTGACGCGCAAGTCGGCGAACGCTATGGTACTTCAAGGCCGATTCCACACTGCAGTACTTGGAAAACTATATGGTGCTGATGAAGTTCAGCTGGCACAGCTCGACCGGTTCGAGACAGAATTACAAGTCCTCTCCCAACAGGTATCACTTGATGCTGGCCGCATAACGAAAGACCAAAATGTCGCGCTGGACCTACTTTACAAGGATATTTATAATGAGATCATCTCATCGCACTCCAACATAGTTGTTGAGATGGCGAGTGGAGGCTCTGCTATAGTATCCTCGGGTGCCAATATTCCCGATGTCTATCGATCGACTCTAGAGGCTGGCATCGCAAATTGCGCCCGATCGCCCGATTCTGTTGTCAACTCAGCAGCGTGGATTCACTTGGGTCTTCTGGGCTTACAGTTGTATGTCCCAAATTATCCACACGACCCCGCACTCAGACCTATGATCGAACGCGATATGTTCACCGCGGAGAAAAGTTCTCTTCTGAAAGCACTTGGTGCGTTGAGGATGTTCCAGGTTGACTCTACTGGACAAGACACAAGCTTCCGTATCCGACAAGTCGAGGATGTGATCAACAACATGGGTCAAGAGCCACCTGTGCCAGCTATCGTTCGACCTGCTATCTCCGAGCTCGATGATCTTCAAGGCGAGTTTACGAACTTGCTAAGCACTATTCAACCTCTTTTGAACCAGTCAATGTCAGTACAAGAAGCGGCCCATGACATCACCTTGCAGCAAAACATCCTTCGAATTATCCAGCGACTCACGGAAGGATATCGGGGATATGACGACATCACAGATATCGCAGTCGGCTTTCTCGCCTGTCTGCAGATTGGCCTTAACATGGGTCAGAGAGAAGAAGAGAAAAATGTCGAGAGCAATGTCACCAAGAGCTTGGCATACATATCGTCGCAGACGCCTTTCTTCGGTCGATCCAAGCCAATGGAGAGATCGGAATCGGTGTTGCAGACCATGGAAGAAAGCCTGGCTCAGCGCGAACATGCTATCGACCTCAGGTGGCACACTTTGAATTACTTGCTCGTGCTGAGCAATACTGATCCGGCTGCTATGACTACACCTGTAGCCAGAAATCTACTGCATGATCTGTTCGCTAGCTTGTACAGTGATTGGAAAACCAAGCTAGTTCAAGACCAGGAGAAAGAAGCGCAAAACTCAAGTCTGTACACTTATCGTGGAATGGATGACGACGAAGTTGACGAGGACCCGACACTGTTTCCGGACTACGACGCAGACCAGGAGGACGAGATCAAGCCAACCAGATTGCCCTCTAATTCTCGCGACTATGCCATCAGACTTGCCAACTTACATGCCGAGCTCTTCGTTCAGGGCAGGGACGCCTCGGACTCCATCAAGGCGCTACTAGAGTGGTGTGCTACGGAACTCAATCGTATATCGGGTAGCAAGAGCCATGGTAGCAAGCACGAAGACGTCTTGCCAACCATCTATCTCGCGCTAGAGAAGAAGATCAACGCGCTGTCAACCGCCAGCACAGCGAGAACCTACAATTTCTACTTCGATGCCAATCTTTCGGAAGCCAAGCGTCTCATCACAATTATTCACCGCATTCAGGCGCGTTACCGCCAGATCCGCAGAATCTGGCCTGAACACGCGACCCTCTCCGAGGTTCTACGCACGTGCGATGAAGCACTTGAATTCCGGCATGTCGACCCAGTCGCAAAGTTCATCACCAAGGCTGAGAAACTCTATGCTTACATGCATGAATGGCAGAAAGTCGCCAGCAAAGAATACAATACCGCGAACGTATTTGACGATCTTACTAAGCTCCTAGTCAGCTGGAGAGAGCTTGAACTTACCACTTGGGCTCGACTGTTCGACATGGAAGAGGAAAAATACCGTGACGATGCTAAGAGTTGGTTCTTTGTCGCGTATGAAACGATCATTGCTGCATCAGAGAGCAGCGAGGATGAGAAGAGCCTGCAGACGCATGTCAAGAACTTACTCAAGTCTTTGGAAGGTTTCTTCGAGGCGACCACGCTTGGTCATTTCGAGCAGCGAATTAAGCTTTTAAGACAGCTTCGCCAACACGCAGCTATGCGCATGCAAGATGTCGATGCCTTCACGATTGTGCATGCTGCACTAGACAACTTCCTCGCCTACTACTCGCGTCTTGAGAAACCAGTGCACGAAACTCTTACCAAAGGTCGCCAAGCCCTGGAAAAGCAAATCACCGATGTCATTAAGCTTGCAAGCTGGAAAGATACGAACATCGAGGTCTTGAAGCAAAGTGCGAAAGCTAATCATCGCAAGTTGACAAAACTTGTCCGCAAGTTCAGAGCATTGCTTAATCGTCCTGTGTCTGGTATAATGAACGCAGGCTTCCCAGATGAAAGTCATCTGCTGCATGACATCTCTTTGGAGAATGTCATCACTGCTACGAACCCTAAGGCGCTAGAACTCTGCGCAACCAAAATTCCCGGATGGGATGAGAGACCTACTCGCTTCAAGAATCTTGCTGTCACGGTCTCGATGATGCGCAATCTCACAACGCCAAAGACTGCCACTGTTGACGGCGCATCATACATCAGCGAATTTATTACTGACCTCTCAGGCTCTATCATCGAGCTACAGAAGGCTACACCCACTACGCTCACAGAGGAAAACAAGGCATCCGTGCAACATCTCAAGACCCAGAAGCGCAAGCTCTATGCCGATACGATGAAACTGCTGCGGCAGATGGGTATCAACTCAAACCTGAGTGTGGACACCTTAGCAAAGCAGGATGAGCTTTCGACAATACTCTCAACTATATCTCTGGTGAAAGGGAGTGAGAGCATTGGTCATGCTGCTGAGTATCATCTACACAAAGCTCTCAATATTATGCCTCAGGTCCGCGCAGTTACTAGGGAACACTCTGGTGATCTGACCGCAAACGATGTTTCAAGGAGTATTGGTTACTTGGAGGGCTTGTTGCATGCCTCTATCCGGCAGCGCAATGTGCTCAGCAAGGCTGCACGCAGTCTTGAACTGATCAATGCGCCAATGGCGCTTGTCGCCGACCTGTGCCAATTGGAGCACGACCAATCAACACTGGTATCAGAACACGTAGATGTATCAGGCTTCGTACAGCCGCAGCTTCGTTGGCTCGCTGCCATGCTCCAAACTGCAAGCGACGTAGTGAATGCGCAAGCCAGGCTTGGGAAGACGACTGAGCTTGATGCGTTGATCCGCGACTTGCGCGCTTGGGCCAGCACTGCCCAAGGCCTTGCTGATGCATACGACAAATCGCCAAAGCTGCCGCTCAACGTACAGTCCTTGGCTTACCAAGAAGTCAACGATTCCGTCAAAACTTTCCTATCAGAACTTCAGAGAGTTTTCGGCGTTTACGCTACTAACAGCGACATTGCGAGGACTGTACTTCAGCAGGTCGAACCGTTCCTATTCTGCTATCCTGCTACCAACGCTGTACGATCTTCCGACAGTCTGCGCATATCAGTTGAGGCTCATGCCAAAGATATACTCACTTCTCTGGATCTCGTCCTCGGTTCAATGCAAGATGTGCAGACTGCAATGACGGGCATTCCTGCCTCAACGGATGACGCGTCCTGGCTCCTTAAGGAGGAGCAAGCTCTTTCAGCTGCGCTGATGGCCCTGCACGCTCCTCACATCAGTGAAACCTTGCAAACCCTTCTCGACAAGATGCAACATCTTCATGAGGATGCTAACTTACAAGGGATAGTCGCTTTGTTCACTTCCGTCAAGCCCATTCTAGACCAATACGTGGCAACGCACAAGTATATCGTCAACCGTTTCGACGCTCTACATGCATCCACTGCAAACCTACTTCACCGCCTCTCGAAGTCGTTCATCCAAATCGGCACGCAAGGTTTCTGTCAACCTCCAGAGAAGTCGAATGATCCGCAGAAGGGCAAAGATGACAAGCTTGAGTCTGGTACTGGCCTTGGTGAAGGAGAAGGCGCTGAAGATATCTCCAAAGACATCGAGGACGACGAAGATCTCGAGGATCTGGCACAAGAGCAGAAGGGCGAACGTGAGGGAAGTATCGAAGAACAGGAAGATGCAGTCGATATGGGCGAGCAAGAGATGGAGGGTGAGACAGAGGAGGTAGGAGAGAAGGAAGATAAGGGCGACGAGTCTGGTGAGGAAGGAGACGACGATGCGCAAAGCGAAGTTGGCAGTGTCGATGATCTCGGCCCTAGTGCTGTAGACGAGAAAATGTGGGACGATGGAGGCAAGGAAGATGACGCCAAGGACAAAGAAGGAAAAGACGACGTAGGAACCGAAGACCAAGAAGAGCAGGTTGCTGCCGAGAAGAAGGAGGAAGAAAAGAGCGGCGAGGACAAAAAGGAAGAAGCAGAAGATGAAAAGAAAGAGGGCGAAGGAGAAGAGGAAGACATGGAGATGGAAGGCGAGGATCAGGAAGAGAACGTGGGTGCTGGTGAAAAAGAGCAGATGGATCCCCACGCAAAGGAAGAGGAGACATTGGACTTACCAGAAGACTTGAACATGGATGGTCAAGACGACGAAGGCAAAGAAGACGACGATCTTGGCGATATGGACATGGGTGACGATCTGCCTGAAGACGAGATGGATCCGGAGGTCGATCCCGGCCAGCCAGATACCATGGAGGAAGACATTGGCCCTGAGCAAGAAGGCGAGGATGAGAAAGACACGACTGGTCATGTTGAAGATGAGGAACAGCCAGAAGGAGAGCAAGGAGATGAAGGTGACGAGCCCATGGACGACGATGACGCCATTCCTCTTCCAGATGAAAACATGCCAGAAGATGAAGTTCGTGATCAGAAAGATACCGACCAAGCCGATCCCAATGCCGAAGCTGGTGCAGGTACCGAAGCCAACGAGGAAGCACACAAGAACAAGAATGAGCAAGCTTCCGCAAGTGCCGCAAACCAGGACGAAGGTCAAGAGGGAGAATCTGCCGAACAGCAACAAGCACCAACGACCGAAGACGGGCAGCTTGGACAAACAGCCGCACCAGACGCCGGCGGACACGGAGAGCAGCCTGAGGAGTCGAAAGAAACGCAATCTTTCAAAAAGCTGGGCGATGTGCTTGAGAAGTGGTACAATCAACAGAAGCAGATTCAAGACGCCCAGGAGAAGGATGAAAAGCAGGCTCAGCAGATAGACAAAGAGATCGACATGGCTGACGCGGACTTTGAGCATCTCGGCGATGAAGAACAGCAAGCTGATACACAAGCATTGGGTACCGCGACAGAGGACCAAGCGAAAACTCTGGATCACGACATGGCGCTTCCAATGAACGAAGAGGAAGATAAGATGCCGACTCGGCCGGAAGACAAGGACGAAGAGATGATGGAAGCTGATAAAGACACCGAGATGGAGGAGCCTGAGACGCAAGATCAAGACGAAGAAGCTCAGCAGCCGCAGTCGAACGCTATGGAAGGTCAACCGCAAGCTTTCGTCGGCGAACAAAGACCCTTCCCCGACCAAGAAGACGAAGACATGGCTGATGCTGTCGAACTTGACAATGACACTTCTTCTACAGTGTCCTCTGCAGACAACATTGAAGCCCAGCTCTCGCTCACTCACCTTGAACCATCCGCCATGGACCCCACGTCCGCACGTGCCCTCTGGCTGGCTCACGAAGCGTCGACGCATTCGCTTTCCCAACAACTCACAGAACACCTCCGCCTCATTCTCGCGCCAACTCTCGCTACAAAGCTCCGCGGCGACTTCCGCACGGGAAAGCGGCTCAACTTAAAGCGCATCATCCCCTATATCGCTTCAGGCTACAAGCGGGACAAGATCTGGCTACGACGCAGTATGCCAAGTAAGAGGAGCTACCAAGTCATGATTGCGTTAGACAACAGTGGCAGTATGGCCGACAGTGGTGCAAGTGGTCTCGCACTCAAAACCCTAACACTAGTTACCCGCTCGCTATCGATGCTGGAAGTTGGTGAAGTCAGCGTCGTGGGCTTCGGGGACGAAGTGAACGTCGCGCATGACTTTGACAAGCCATTCACTTCCGAAGCGGGTGTACGCGTCTTCGAGCAATTCGGTTTCGATGCTAAGAAAACAAATGTCCGTGGTCTGGTTGACAAGAGTCTTGAGCTATTCAAGGATGCTCGTCAAAAAGGATCAAGTTCAGCAGGTGAAGACCTCTGGCAATTGATGCTCATCGTCAGTGATGGTCTTTGCGATGACCATGCCGAGATCCAGCGCCTTGTTCGCAAAGCACAAGAAGAGCGTGTGATGATCGTCTTCATCATTATCGATAGCTCGGCCGCTGCTCCTTTCGTACCGGTACCAGCGCCATCTGACAGCCCAGGTGCCCAGCCGCCGGCGCCTGCGAAGGACCAAGCGAAAACCTCTATCTTGGACTTGCAGTCTGCTGTGTTCACCCCCGAGGGCAAGATCGTGAGGTACAAGTATATGGAGCAGTTCCCATTCAGGTATTACCTTGTCGTTAGAGATGTCAGAGAGTTGCCAGGAGTGTTGGCCGGAGCATTGAGACAGTGGTTTGGAGAAGTTGCTGGAAGTGTTTAGTGGGACACATGATGTATAGTGGCCAACGCACGCGCATGAAGCGGAGTTTGGGCTACCATAGGTGTTTTTGCATTCATGGAGTTGCATTGTGTTGGCGTTCTGGGTCTGGAAAATAGCTGGTGTATAGTACTAAATTTATTTTCGTACATATTTACAATTCACGTGTCCTCTCCAACGCACAGACCAATAACCGGTACTCTATGGGCAAGGCCTCCAGTAATCACAAAAGCACATTCTACATCCCTGTGACGTGACGAGACGAATCTGAGCGTAAGTCCGAAGAACCTGGCGGGTAACTCGATTAAGCTCACGGCTTGATTACATAATGACACTCGGCAATCGTCGGCTGTATATCTGTGACTGTACTGCCTTACGATATGTCTCGTATCTTGCTTTTCCGATCGTATGTTCCGACGCTCAGTTCGCTGCATTCTCGGACCTGGGAACTCGGATAAATTTCCATATTCTTGAGGTCTGCGTGGCTCACTTTCCTGGGCTTAAACACCTACTGTCGTCAAACCAGTGCAGCCTGTATCCATCTCATCATCCTTCATAGATCCGTCATACATCTCTTGGATGCTGAACCTGTCTCCCTATCACCGACAGATCCAATGGGTCGACTGAGCCTTGATGCGTTCGGCTCGGTTGCATTCGTGTGGAAGACGCTGGGTCTACCACAGGAAGCTCTCAACTCATTACATTTACCTTTAGATGCCAAATGCCTACCGTCCTCTTTCAAAGTCGACATTCTCGCACAATCCACCATTGCAACGTCTGCATTGGCGGCAGCTCTACTTTGGTCCGTTCGGAACGCATCTCCAATACCTCGGGTCACGGTTCCAGCCGAGCACGCGTGTGTCGAGTTCAAATCTGAGCGACTGTACACTGTCGACGGGAAGTCCGCGTCCCCACCCTGGGGTGCTATTGGTGGATTTCACAAAGCATCTGATGGATATGTGAGGATACACGATTCCTTCCCGAATCATCATCAGAACGCACTACATGTGCTAGGACTTCCACCAAATGCGACGAAAGAAGATGTCACTCGAGAAGTTTCGAAATGGAAAGCTGTGGAATTGGAGACCGAAGCATGGCGACGTGGAGCAGTAATCGCTGCGCTACGATCTATCGATCAATGGGAGGCTTTACCCCAAGCCAGCGCTATCGCGGATGCCCCTGTTCTCTTCGAGAGGATTGCACACTCTGAGCCGCATATGCCACCGCAGCCAACAACGGAAATGACGAACAAGTGCCTACACGGTGTTCGCGTTATCGAGATGAGCAGAGTTATAGCCGCACCAGTGGCTGGGAAAACACTAGCTGCGCATGGGGCCGACGTTATATGGATCACATCGCCATCTTTGCCTGATCTTCCTGATCTAGATATCGACCTGTCGCGCGGCAAGCGCACAGTACAGCTCGATATCAAGAAGGCTGAAGACAAGGCTAAGCTGCTAGATCTACTCTCCACAGCCGACGTTTTCCTCCAGAGCTATCGTCCTGGAAGCCTAGCGGCAAAAGGTCTCAGTGCGGCAGAGTTGATGGAAGCGAACCCAAGACTGATTGTGGCAAGTCTCAGCGCTTACGGTCCTGAAGGTCCTTGGTCTGAAAACCGTGGGTTTGATTCACTTGTGCAAACTTGTTCCGGTATTAATGTGGCAGAGGCCGAGCACTATGGCGCTAACGAGCCGATGCGCGTCCTGCCCTGTCAAGCATTCGATCATGGAGCTGGTTATCTTTTGGCGACCGGAATCATAGCTGCATTATACAAACGAGCCACTGATGGGGGCGCCTACGAGGTCAGCGTATCCTTAGCTGCTGTCGTGAAATATATGCGGTCCTTAGGCCGATACGATGGCAAAAGTGGATTCGACCGGAAAGATTTTCAGAAGCCGGAGGATGTCAAGCAGTATCTAGAATCGCGACACACACATCTTGGGGTCCTCGAGGCAGTAAGACACTCCGCCTGCATTGAGGGCCTGTCCGTCGGTTGGGACATCATGCCGAAACCATTGGGTAGTGATACGGCGGGTTGGCTTTGAGGGTCCGACAACATAGTGCTTGATATGATAGCACTGCATTCATGACGAGTATACTTGCT
>Ga0268250_10000234_pt1 | contig 27792 bp, 26 predicted proteins | sample AgamicAsSfe_FD_200448 | JGI IMG/M metagenome (GOLD analysis project Ga0268250, IMG submission 200448) | Agave microbial communities from Guanajuato, Mexico - As.Sf.e (v2) (version 2) | ecosystem: Host-associated > Plants > Phyllosphere > Phylloplane/Leaf | place: Guanajuato, Mexico | collected...
ACATCACAGGGATGCCTTCGATGCGAATCCGGAGCTAATAGCTGTTCTCGTGGGTCATCCTGTCGCATGATTTAACCATCACGTATGCCCTAGGTACCACAGCACTCCACATCTCCAACGGCAAATCAACAGCATGTTGTGAATTCAGGATTGATTTCTCATTGCATGCAAAGCCGGATATCTCCCCCATTACCCGTAAACAATGTTATGAGGAAAATACGCCATGCAGAAACATCCCCGCCCGACTACAAAGCTCACTCTCTCAGCTTCGCTTTTCCTTAATCTCGAGTCCATTTCCTGTTTTGCTTGATCGTGATGCGGTCGGGTCGAGGGCAACTTTGTTTTATCGTATCGTCAGGTAATCATCGTTCGTCACTTGCGCCCATTTCTACTCCTGCCGTTCGAAAATGAAGGATTTAACGGTGCTGTTAAGTCGTTAGCTTCAGTGTTCCTCCGTGCACATGATGTGAAGTATGGGTATAAAGTATGAAGCAGAACATACCTTGACGAAGCCAATGTCGGAGCTCTTCTCACGGAAGCACTGACGGCAGATGTTGAGGCCGTACTTGCGGATCAGACCAGCGGGGTGGGTGCAGACGCGGCTGTGAGTACTGTGTTAGCCTTCGGGTCCTGGAAACCATGCACCGTTGTATCCAAATCTGTCCAATCCCCCTCCTGCGAGACCAACACGGTGCGCTCGCCCACCCAGTACATATAACCAGCGCTCGCACGCGCATTATCCAGAGTTTTAGACGTACCACTCGCGGGAGCCCTTGCCGTAAGTCCTAGGGCGGGAGTACCAGACCGACTCGTGAGACATGATGTGTGGTTGAGGGTTTTGACGGGGGTTGTCGTTTGCTGCCTTAGTATTAGCAAATTATCGCTACAGTAATTCCTGTCGCAGCTTCAAAAGGTATACGCACAGTATTGACTTGTGTCGTCGGCGGAGATCAATCGGGCGTGCGTAGGCTTGTCGGTTCACAATGGTGGGATTGCGGATTTCGAATGTTGTGTGGGTTGGCCTGTGCGTACGCTAATTTGACGGCGCAGCTCATCGCGACTGGTCGCTGTGCCAAGACATCGACACAATCTACGGTTTTTGTGATAAGATGCCAAATGCGGTAGTTTAACTAGTGAAAAGCGGGGTCATGGAGCATGGCGGGATCTGGAATTGGATGCTGTAACGCCGCATAGCGGCTTGCTGCTTGTACATGTGCGATTTTGTGCTCTCTCGGTCGGTCAACCAGCTATGGCACCATCACACGTTTGCATTCTCAGAGTCGAGAACGTTCTAATAAAGCAATTTCATTATCTCGAAAGCGAAATTTAATCGCCTCATAGAACATCATACAGAGGAAGCGTTAGGAAAGCCGCCTGCAATGGCTAACGCCGGAGCGCCATGCTTGGCTGTACTACACAGCGAACGAATCGATGAAGAAACATCAGACATCTGCCACTGGATATAACCTCGCCGTAAACATGCGTAAGAAGTGACGAAGTAAACAACGAGAAACCCCCACTCAGATCACAATACCTCTCACAACAGCTCACTCAATCCCCAAGGATACTCTCCTCATCGTCGCCATTGGGCTGCTTCTCCGGCTCCTCGCCGTTCTCACTGCTCTGTTGTTCAACACCGTTGGTCTGCTCGGCGTCGTCATCACCATCAACCATTTCCTCATCCTCGATCTCGTCACCTGGAACCTCGTGTTCTGGCTCCTGGCCCTCCTCATCTTCCTCGTCGCTATCGAGTTCTACAACTTCTGCACTCTTGGCCGATTTGGCATCCGACTTGTTCGGCTTTGCACTGCTCTTCTTGGCAACTTTGCGCTGCTTGACGACGTCAAGATGGTTCACGATTTCCTTCCAGGTGGGTGTGAGCTTCATCTTGTTGCGCTCAAGACGCTTGCGTACGGTGCCTGACCCGTCATTATCAAGGGCGCCGACGAGTACGGCGTGAACGATGCGGCCACCGAATGCGTCAAGCGATTGCTCTGCCAAGGCGGCACGTACTCGCTTCTCGGAAATGCCAGACTCGTCTGCAGCGTCTTCTTCGTCACTCTCAGGATCATCGTCTGGATCGATAGGATCATCATCAATGTCTGGCTCTTCAAGGCGCTTGTTGGTGAGCTTAGCCAAGTGGTTTTCCCAAGCCGTGAGGATTTGTAGGATGAGTTTCGTGGTGTTGCCATCGATATCCTGGCAGAGAGCTTCCCAATCATCGTGGGTTGAGTTTGAGGCGCGACCTTGTGTTTTCTTCGGTGTCTTCACGACCTTGCCGTTGTTCTTCTTGACCCGGAGTGTGCAGAACATAGTGTAGATGTCTAGCAAGAGGTTCGCAGCGTTGAGTCGTACTTCATCTGTGCCTTTTCGGCTCTCCATGATGCTCATCAATGTTGTGATGCAGGTATCTCTTCGCTCGACTAGGGACATGAGTTCGTCTTCTGGCATGCTGGTGCCCTCCTCGACATGCGTGGTGCAATCTCTGCACTTCCACATGAAGTACATGAGCATGACCGACATAGCATGGCGGACAAGGGTGTCGTCTGCCTCCTCAATCTCTGCGTCTAGATCCTCGACTGGCACTCCGCGCTCGAGTATCTGCAACACTGAGTCAATAGGCGGTGATGTCAGGGCGGCCTTCTTGCCCCTGCCTTTTGTTTTTGGTGGAGCGGGAAGCTGATCAAGCACAGAAGCGTCTGAGACCGTTACTAGCTGCGCTATCTTCAGTACCACATTGGATACGCCGCGGAGGATATTCTGATCGAGATTACCTCGCACGGAAAGATCCTTGTCTCGTCGAAGAGCATCGAACGTGTTGGTCAAGTCATCCCATAGCGCTTGCACCTTGAGATCGACGGTCTCTCGTAACTCTTCACTGCCTTGGGCATGTAAGATTGACTTGATAGCCTCTCCGAGAACACGCTCGTTGTGATGAGTGAGGAATTGCTTGTTGATGTCGTCGAGCAGGGCAGTAAGAGCTGCGTTCTGTCGCAATTCTTCGAACACGTCCAGATTTAGCTCGCGTTCTATTTGAAGGCACAGTGCTGCTGTTTCAGGCAGAGCACCAAACTTCTTGAGGAGCTGAGGAATCAGCAGTGAAAGCCGCCGAGCCATATCTGACTGGTCTTCCATATCGCTCTCGCGCTGCGTCTTGGTCTTTTTCTTATCCTTCTGTGCCTCCGCCATGCGCTGCAGTTTGCTACTGACCACTGCACTCAGAATGTCTAGGAGGATGGTCTCGTGCTTCTCTTCGAGTTGACATGTTTGACGAAGAACGATTTCAGGGTCGTCGCTCTCATCCTGGTCAGTCTGAGAATGGTCGTAGAGAAGATAGCCAGCCACGACCTCCCACGATCGAATTTCCGGAATCACATCATATAATGCTTGTGCAGCGAGCGAGCGGCGTGACTCCACACCAGAGGCAATCAAAAGCAACTCAGTGCCTGGCGACATGCGTTGAATCTGTGAAGGCAACTCAGCTTCATCTTCATCGTACGAGAGTAACTGGTCGACAAGACACTTCAGCTTCAACCATTCAAGTCGTGGATTGTGGTACTCTTCTTCTTCATCATCAGGTGGTGCCAGGGCTTCGTTAAGAGCCTCTTCACCACCCATCTCCTCGACAGTAGCCTCGTATGCGGCGTTGACGTTCTCGGCGAAGAAGCCTACCACAGCCTTGCGGACTTTTGCGTCGGAATCGAAGATGAGCTTGCCAACCGAATCGATATCGTCAGGCTCCAGGAAGCCAGCCTCTCGGAGTATGTCGAGCAGGTCGACTGCTGCAGCACGCACATTGATCTCAGCGTCTTGTGTGGCCATCTCGACGATACGTGGTCGAAAGCGTTCGGTGAAAGTCTTGAGCCCGGCCAGTTTACTCTCGTCTTTGAACAAGCGCGCGAGCTGGTGGAGAACCTCTATCCGTGTTGATGGAATTGGGTCCGAAAGCACCCAACCCAGATAGCGAAGTTTGGTGCCATCGAAAAATTTGTCGGGGTATGTGATGATCCAGTCTGCTAGGGCTACCACACTGTCTACCCTGATCCTGGGATCCACATCACGGTACCGATGCACATAGACGGCCGCAAACCAGTCGTCCAGCTGACTGCCTACAAATTCCAGCTTTTGGTTGTACTCTTCAATCTCATGATCCGCCGCAGAGACACGGGCTTTGTTGACTCTCGATTTCTTGGCTTCCGCTTCGCTTTGGCGAACACGCTTGGCTGTGTTCTCGACAAGGTCAGCAGCAACTTGTGCCAATGCGGTCGTGATGGCTAACGAAGCAACGGTGCTGGTGTGACGGAAGGGACGATTGCCGGTAGAAGACATGGCGCCCAGCCACACTGAGATGTTCTCGATGAGCTCGGCGCTCTCGTACAAGAGGCCTGACTGCGCTACGGTTTGTATCAGAGTAACGAAGAAGCCGTGTAGCGCGTTTCTGAAAGCTTGACCGCCGCCGTCTTTCGCCTTTGCGATCAGCGGATACTCTGTGACTTCGTACTGCGATGGTTAGCATATAGAAGGCTATACAACACAGGCCAATGCCTACCTGCTGGAACTCTTCCTGGATCTCGGCCACGCGATTTGGCGCGTTGTCGGGGTCTGATATGTCGTCCTCGTTTATCCGCAGATCGCATCCGGAAGCTTGCAGCACTAAGTTGACGACCTCAGCTAGAGCCTTTGCCTCGTGCTCGTTGAACCGAGAGATCCATTGTGCAGTGACATCTTCGAGTCGGTCTCCGCTGGCAAACACGTCGGCTATTGCGCGTTAGTTTGTGCATGTTCCCGGCGTACCCGCACACCTACCATATAGTCCTTCCGTCTCATCGGGCAGCGCGCTCTTGCGTATAGGTGCCTTTCGTGGGCGCTTGGACACTTTCTTGGTCGCATTGTTGGCGGGTCGGATGGCCAGACTGACGCTGTCGCCATTCGTCTTGGCCTTTTTGGATGCAGGCTTGCGCGCAGTTGCCTTGGCCTTCTTCCTGCGCCTGCGCTCCCTCAATTCCTCCTCATCTGGTTCGCCCTCGCTGCTTTCCTCAGACTCTTCCTCAGATGGCGGCTCAGTCGCGTCGACCCCGCTGTCATTGTCGTCGCCGCGCTTTCGCTTGGTGCTGCCGGTTGGACTTGCGCCTGGCGCGAATCTGGCAGGTTTCTTGGATACGCGTCCGGATTTGCGTCGCGCGGCAGAAGATGCGACTTGGTCAGCCCCCGAGGGCGATTCGGCCGCGCTCATGATGTTTGCGCGCGATTGTTCAGTTGATGGTTCCAGAGGTTGGGGGGCAAAAGCGCGGCGCGATTGGTATGCTTGGAGGCGGGGACGGTGATGGGAGACGCGTTGTATGTCCGAGCACTTTTAGTGCAAGGTTGCGCGCACGTGCGTATGACACTACGCCATCGACGTGTCGCCTCTGGCCTGCATTCACCTGACGCCACTTTACTAGTCCCTGATGATCGGCTATATGGCAGACTTATATAGTTCACTTGGTCGAAATTAGTTCTCGGCTAACATATGTTGCATTATCGGATCAGTCCGTCTATGGGTCTATACGTATATACAGTAGCAAAGCAACCATTCATGGTGGCACAACATGCGCTCAGGCAGCAGCCTTGACCGGCTCGCCCTCTTTGATGTCCAACTTTTCAACACCTTCAACAAGCTCCGCACCCCCGTTGGGTGCGGTACTGGCACCCTCGACTGTTGTAGGAGGCTGGGTAGCCTCTACTGCAGTGTCAGTGGCTGTTCCACTTGCAAGGCTGGGCTCATCACCTCCCCAGAGGTATATCTCGCTCTCTCCGATTATCTTGCCAGCCTTCTCCCATCGCTCCTTCCTTTGTTGTCTCCGCTCATTGGTGAGCTTCTCTAGTGCTGGCCAGTAGACAGAGTGGTCGTACTTAAAGTCGACTTCACCGCCAGAGACCTTCATGAGCTGAGATGCAGGTACATGGTTGGGCAGAGGCTCGTTGGGCTTAATCTTGGACTTGGTGACGGGATCGATAAACGGGTTCACGAGCTTGAGGAAGGCATTGACATACCAAGGGACTGTTTGTGTTGTTAGTATTGCTCTTAGAGAAAAGCAGGAGGACGCTTACGGTGTGTGAGTAATGCCCGGCCAAGTCGCTCTGGATAGTGATTCTGCAGGATATCGAGGACCTGTTTGGCGGTGGCCAAGCTAGGGGTACCACCAGCTCCAGTGTTCCTGAAGTCGATCAACAATGCCAGACTCTCTTGACCAGGCGGGTGCATGTCGATGGTGCGCTCAAGCATGTAGACCAAGTGCTCTACCCGCTTAGGCGTCTCCTTGGTGTTCTGGTTCTGAGGCAGCAGGTACAAGCATGGCCTTCCCTCGTTATCGAAACCAAGCAAGACCTGCTTGCCGGTTGCATTCTCTTCTGAGATGTATTCGGCGGTGAATTTGTCGGTGCCGTACTCGCGACGCCATATCAGTGTCCCGCGCAGACGCTGGGTGGCTTGAGGAAGGTTCCACTTTGTCGCGCGAAGGTATCGAAGGAGACATTCACGGGTGAGCCAGATACGCTCATCGTCGCTGATTGGTGATTCTTCGGCACCCTTTGCTGAAGTTGTGGGCAGAGTTTCCCATGTCCGGACATCGGCGAGAAGCTGGTCGTATTTGGTTTGTTGGTCGGCGGTCAAGGCAGGAGCGGCTGCAGGTTTGCAGCCTGGTGCAGGCTCTGCGAAGGGGCCAATGGCAGACATGATGTCGAGTTTTGGATTTGATCTATGGAATTGACTTTGTCCGTGTCTGTTATCCAAGAATTTTAAAAGACCTCCTTGTTGCGGCGTAGGAGTATCGGTCAGCCTGGGAACTTTTGGGGAACAAGGCGGTCCCTGCATGTACGTCGATCGCCCTAGGCCTTCTTTATGCTAGCCCCACACCGACACGCGCGACGCGTCTTCTGAGTTTCCACGCGCAAAGTGCTTTCACCGTCATCATCCCAGAACATCGACAAACACACACAGAATGGACGACCTCACCACAGAGCTTACCGAGCGCTTCGAGCGCTACTGCGACATGAAGGGGGATCAATTCCCCGCTGACGTCCTCGCTGAATTACAATCGATGTCGCGGTTATATTCCATCTCACCCGAGGAACTGGACTTCAAATGGCAGGCGTACAACATGAAGATGGGTGGAGAAGAGAACAAGATGGATGTGAAGACAGCACGGGACTTCAAGAAAACCATACAAGATGCATTGGAACGCGAAAGCAGAGGGAAGGCACAGCAAAGAAATGAACCCAAGCGGGGTCAGCCAACACCAAGAGCGAAGGGTGGGGACATGTATGACATGTACGTTCGAAGCAGTCATGACCCGAATAAATACCTGAGCTGACTGGAGATAGGCTAGAGGGACTCGTACCAGGCACACCACATCGGCCCGCACCCAGTGGCGCCAATGGAAGTACAGTAAAACGCAAAGCCAATTTCAACACACCAGGAGGCAAGGCCACCAAGGCACATGAGATGAGTACTCCTGGTGGTGGCATGACACCAAAAGCTGAAACCCCAAGTGGACCGTACGTATTCCAGTTACACTGTGTAGACATGCTCTAACATTCAGTCAGTGTCTTTGACTTTGCTTCCCGTACCAATGCGAACGACATCACCGAGCAGTTTGTGCAAGGCGACATTCCCATTCCAGAACCACCATCGGAAGAACCGAAGGAACCCCGCATCAAACTCAAGGCCAACACAGACATGTCCAAGTTCTCATATCGCACCATGGCCATGAAGCTGTCGGAAGCGTCTGAGGTCTTGGATGATAGGATCGACGAATTCCGTGATCTTCTCAGGGACACCACAGGTCTGGACGAAAGTGCATTCGGAAACCCAAACTACCCGTCTCCGAGCGAGATTATCGCAGTAGGGAGGATAGCAAACGATACGAGCGAAGGCAGGCTCAATACAGCTTCAATCGTACTCGAAGGCTCCCGGAGACATGGCTCAGGGCGCCGTGTACCGCTGAACGTGGAGGGGCTATCGTCATACGATTTCTTTCCCGGTCAGATTGTTGCTCTGCGTGGCACTAACGCTTCAGGAGACTCATTTGTAGTTTCTGAAGTCCTCCCCCTTCCACTTCTGAACCCACCAGCCACGAAACCCGAAGAGCTAGATGTCATCAACGCGCGATACCTCGATACCCCAGATTCTGATCCTGACAACGTCCGACCTCTGACCATCATGATTGCTTCTGGCCCCTACACTACTGATCAGAATCTCGACTTTGCGCCGTTGCACACCTTTCTTGACAATGCTGCCGAAGCATATGCAGATGCCATCATCCTGGTAGGCCCATTCCTCGATGCTGAGCATCCTCAAATTCGGTCAGGAGACTTTGATGTACCACCAAACGCAAGCCCAGACCAGGCCACCATGACGGATCTGTTCCGATACCATGTCTCCAGCGCTATTCAGAACTTCAACAAACGTGTACCAACCTGCCAGGTTCTTCTGGTTCCTAGCTTACGAGATGCACATCACCACCATGCTGCATTTCCCCAAGACAAGTTCATCAAAAAGGAGCTCGGCCTGGGTGCTGCAGGAAAGATGGTTCAATGTGTCACCAACCCAATGACTGTCAGTATGAATGAGATGACCGTGGGTATGTCCTCGATCGATATCCTAGATATGCTGCGTAGAGAAGAGCTAGCAGGCGGCAAGGCACGAACAACCAACATCTACGAACGATGCGCCCGCAACGTTATCGAGCAGCGAAGTTTTCTGCCTCTGTTCCCGCCAACTGGAAGGGAGAAGCAGCAATTCATGCCAGCACCAATTGAGGAAAAGGTCATGAAAAGTAATGCAGCGAACGGTGAGCAGAAAGAGGGCGAAGAACCAGAATTGGACCAAGCACCGAGCCCATTCCTTCCTCTGGGCACCATGCTCGATACAAGCTATCTTAAGCTGGGTGAGATGCTGAATGTACGACCTGACATACTCATCACCCCTAGTGTGCTTCAAGGCACAGTCAAGGTATGTTCGGTGGTTCAATCTACTTTAAAGCGACATGCTAATCTCGAATAGGTTGTGGAGTCGGTACTTGTCATCAATCCTGGTACCTTGGCTAAACGCCGTGCGGCAGGAACATATGCCCGCGTTATTGTTCAGCCTGCTGTTGTCAGTGAACCAGAAAGGGAGAAAGGGTTTGCAGTTGCACATAAGCTCTGGGAACGGACGCGTGTTGATATTGTGAGGATTTAGGTGTTTGGTACTGAGCATTGGAGGTGTCTGGCGTTTTCTAGTAGCGAACAGTGGGAAAATTGCATGCCTGCAGGGACACCTGGAGCGTATGAATGTGACTTCGGGATGATGAATGTAACATGTCAGCAGTATAGATTAGCATTTTGGTGCTCCAATCAAAGAACTCACAAATGGCACTTTCCGATATCTAAGTCCGAACGTGGAAGGCGCATAGTCACGGTTGTTATGTTTGATGTTTGTAGTGAAGACAAGAACACATGATGCCGCGTCACTTTTGTGATTTGGGTGCTAGCTTGATGAGCCCACGGTACTCCGTGTCACTTCTTCGCGCCTCCCTCATCGATTCGACTCAGAGCCTGACTGGGTCCACGTCCTCATTCAGAGCTCACCATAGATTTTGGAGAATTTGAATTGGCACAAACAGATTCACTGCGAACATTCAACCTGCTTTGGGAACACACTAGCTGTGTCCCCTCGCGCACGTCGCAGCATCGCTTCCAGTGAGAGCAAGCAGCTTTGTTATGGTATTTGGTGACCTGATACGTCGGTTTCTCTGTTGCAGCAAGCGCACAGATATAAAGGAAACGCACGAGCTTCCTAGTCGACCAAAGCAGAATTCGCTCGTCCCCAGCACTTCGAGTCACAGTCCTCAATACCTCGCTGCACCACAACGACATATACACGACTCAGCCGGCGGCCTCAAAGAATACGACCCCGAATCCTCGATGGCGCCTAAGCGTAAGTCTACAGAAGCCACCGCCGAGTTGGATAGTCCAGTGAAGAAGACGAGGTCTACAAAAAAAGAAGGTAAGCAGTCAAGTTCTCCTCTCATTCATTACTATTCCAGTCCCTGCTTCTGGAGCGACGCACGTCAAGTTGCAGAGCTAGCTTGTCGCCGCGGCCTTAATTCCGGGGCTTGGATGCACGAACAAGGGTGGAGTTGACTCGGCGGGGTCGGCTTTACAAGTGCTGCCTCGTCGGTCGGTGCGTCACATCTCGCCCAAGTTGTCGCCAACAAAGAGATTGCTCACGACGGTTCTGTGAGAATAAAGCGCGCAACCAGGATCTACACTCACTCAGCGTGCTTTGAACCTCTCTCACTATTGCACCATCTGCCTCTCGCCTACTTTCGCCCCCCAGCTTACTCGACCCGCCTGCAACCCCGCGGTTTCTGCTCACCTCGAACTTTCGACCAACCAACCAACACCTGCGATCTGGCATACAGCGCTAACACAAAATGCCTACAGTCTACTCTTCTCAGCAAAAGGCTGCGATTCAGCAATTCATCAGCTTCACTAATCTCGACCGGAACACCGCGATAAGGGCACTGAAGAGCCATGGCTGGGATGCGCAGAATGCCGTAAACGCGTAAGTACTGCTTTTTCTTTTGTTCCGAATATATACACAGCACTATCATTATACCTTTGTCGTATATGTGGGCACGGTGAATCCGTGGGCTACTCGAACGATCTCGATCTATCGACCGACCGACCGACCAACACCTGGACACATAGCAAGTATACTTGCAAACACATACTGGGAAGGAGCAAATTGATACGCGTGGATACGGCTGTAGTAACAGGATGCTGGAGGGAGAAGCAGGAAGTCGCAGCCGCAGCCGCATGCAGGCCATGGCTGGCTGTTGGGTCGGGAGCAGCTGCGCTCTGCGAGGATGCAACAACATCCAGAGGCTCCTGCTCAGAGAGTCATTCGCTTTCCCGGCATGGACCTGTTGCTATTTCTTCTACAAAGCTCCTGCGCCGGCATTTGTTCTTCGACCGTATCCTCCAGCCCACAACAAATCCCTTAACGAGCTTCTTGTCTGTTGCGCCAATAGACTACCGCCCCACCGACTATCCAACATCGAGCCAGGTCAGCGCCATCATCATAGCCCGTCATGTTCGGTTCCTCGCAGGATAGAGCCAGACAACTGGCTGGGCGTAATCGACGAGAGAGGATCAGCTCGATCAGCTCATGTTCCAGCTCTCACTCCATGAGTCTATCCAATCGACCGTCTCAGCGGCGAGATCCCCCACCCGCAGGAGTATGCACGGTCGAATCGACCACAGCTGTCGATGAGCCTACCGCTTGTGACGACAGTGATGCTTCCATCAAACATATCGTCAAAAATGGAGTTCATGCAGTCAATGATGTTCCTATACTACTTTCTGTACCACAACTGGCGAATGGTGTAGAGGCTTCGCACTCAGAGCAACATCGAATTCGAGCAGAACACCTGAGTCAGGTGCTGCATCACAACCTTACTCTCGCGAACGTAACCGATGTATCGGAAAGTGAGTTCACTTTACGTCGTCACACCCGGTACGGTAGTCTAGGAACGCATACAGACACTCTGCAACACTTGCGCAGCATCACGACTCCCGTTCCGCCTACACACCTGGCGAACTCTCCACCTGAGAGTTTGTTGGCGATATTGGACATCAATGGGGCGACTTCCCTCCACGCCTCCGCTTCTGATCGTCAACTGAGGTCACAATCAACTATGTCGCTTCGGGGTGGTTCAGGCTACGACCGTCAAGGGCGACGGAAACCAAACTGGCAGCTTGCCTTAGAAGAGATCATCAGGGACGACAATGCTTGGCTCCGAATGAATCCTGGGCAAAGCTTGCAGAGTCGGTACGATACGCAGACATATATCAACCTTGGACCACGACCCATCCCACTGCGTAGAACAAGCCCGGTTTTGATTTATATAATGCCAACCGCCAACTCATGCAATATATCATCAGAGGCTGACCATTTACACAGTTACTACAGCGGCAACAGCGGCGGCGGTGCGCAAGCTTCATCCGCAGCAAAGGCAAACCTGACCAAGCTCTTCGATCGGTACCAAGAGGCTGGCGCACCCGACAAGGATATTGTTGGCGTAGAGGGTACCATGCGGTACTTCGAGGAAACGGGCGTCGATGCCGAAGGTCTAGAGGCGTTGGCTGCTCTTGAGATTGTGCAGGCGCCCACTATGGGCGAAATGAGCCGCGATGGCTTCGTCAAGGGTTGGTCAGAACGCAGGTGAGTGACACGGCTGCAACTATCTACTTCCACATTACTATGTATCTGACCCATGCAGCTGCGATACCGTCGACAAGCAGAAGGCGTACCTGAAAAATGTCAAGAGCGAGCTGCCTGACAACAAAGAGCTCTTTACACGCATCTACAAATACACATTCACCATTGCCAAACCCACAGATCAGAGAGCTGTTCCACTCGAGATGGCCGCCGTATATTGGGAGTTGCTCTTCAGCTCACCCCTGTCGGCAGTCAAGTGGTCGAGCCCCAATACGCCATGGTTGAGCTGGTGGATCGAGTTCCTCAACACATCGTGGAAGAAGAGCGTCAACAAGGACATGTGGAACGAGACGCTCAAGTTTGCACAGCTCTCACTAGCCGATGAGTCGATGAGCTTCTGGAACGAGGAGTCTTCATGGCCTTCCGTCATCGACGACTTTGTCGAGTTTGTCAAGAAGGACAAGCGCGGTGGTACGGATGAGCAGCCGATGGACGAAGACGAATTGTGATTTGGACTCAGGACTTCCTATGCCTACTAGCGGGGAGTTATGGTAGATGGCATTTTTTTTTCTTGCTCATCAGAAGGCGGCTTTACACTTGATGCATGGTTACGATAATTCATGGGAGCATTACATACATACCCCTTGGCCAGATTTATGGCGCTTCGATAAGAGCATCTTCTAGTAAATAGACTAGCTCAGCATGAGTAATTCAGAGGCTGAGCGCCATCTGCGTTCTGTCGTGCACATGAAGTGATTGTATGAAGAAGATTGAAGGTGATCACCCTGGTTAGGCAAAGCGACAAGATCTAGCTAGTTACAAGATGTATCTATCTGCTGTGGGTCCAAGATACTTTCCAGATTCAGGGCACAGGCAGAAGCAGGACGTTTGCAATTCTCCGTTGATGCATACGGGACTTTCCAACTGCGACGTTCTTAGCCACGCGACAGTGCTTCACCTGCGCTCGCCGAGAATTTTGATGGTCGTTGCGCCTCTTGGTGTGGCTAGGGCCACGGCGTAAGCGAGCTGCACTAGCGTCTTCCACTGTGGTGCGGCGCCTTCGCAAAATCCATCAACGCCAACTTTTGACGACACCCCACGACAACTAACCACACAGCAGTCAAAGTGCGTATACCTCGAGGAATGCTGCTGTAGCTCTACTGACCGCAGCCAGATGGTCGCCGCTAAGAAGCATGTCCCGATCGTGAAGAAGCGTACGCCGAATCTACCTCCATGACCTCGAAAACTCGCGACTGACGTACCGTATAGACCGCAAGCGGTTCAACCGCCACCAGTCGGACCGCTTCATGTGTAAGAGACACCGGCGCTGGGAATGAAAAGATGGGAATCTGACAATGGACAGGCGTTGACCCCTCATGGCGCAAGCCTAAGGGTATCGACAACCGCGTCCGCAGGCGGTTCAAGGGCCAGGCTGCTATGCCCAAGGTACGGACTACCTACTACCCGGATTGAGGAGGATGACTGTCACCGACAGAACGATGGGCGCGACACGACATGTTTGATGGAAAAAGGCTGACGGAACGCCTCACAGATCGGATACGGCTCCAACAGGAAGACCCGCCACATGATGCCCTCCGGCCACAAGGCTTTCGTTGTCAACAACGTCGCCGATGTTGACCTTCTCCTCATGCACAACGCCACCTTCGCCGCAGAGTACGTGCACCAAGTCTCCCGTCGCTCAAGCAAGGCACTAACAGCTCCTCAGGATCGCCCACGCTGTATCAGCACGAAAGCGCATCGAAATCATCGCCAGGGCGAAGCAGATCGGTGTCAAGGTTACCAACGGCAAGGCCCGCGTTAAGACCGAGTCGTAGATGGGTGCGGATTTTTACTTTGGGGCGGGGCATACAAGGCGTCTCTCTGATTAGTTACGATCTCAATGGGAAGGCTTTCCATCCTCTTCGGCTCACAGTACCCCTCGACTACGGTATGGGAAGAGGCATGCACTTCAAAAAGCATTGCGACATGTTACTGCGGAATGACCAAAGATATCAAGGGACACGAGCAGTAGGAATGCAATGAAAAAACGAGCCAAATCAGGATTCCTCGAATGACGTAGGATTTGTGATATGCTGCTTTTTGGCGCGTTTGGCTATCTGTATTGCTTCGTCGATGTTGCAACCCAACCCAACCCAACTCAACTGCCGGCCGCGCAGGGTCAAGCAGTTGTTTTGCGATATCATCCGCAAGGTACATTGTATGCTGCATGGTGCTCTGCGCCAAGCATCGAATGCGCACGTCAATCAGGCTGATCTTCATCACATGCTAAACAGCAGGTGATGCCAGGTTTAACGAGATGACGACTTCCCGCGTTGGTTGTTGCCCAACCTTGACAACCATCGACCTTTCTATCGCTGTAAGCACTGATGTCATGTTGCTCATAGTGAATATGTAGTTTTTGGATGTAGGATGCGGTCTGATGTGACAATGGGATCACGTAGCGATCAAGTACCTCTTGTCGACATTCCGTGACAGCGAGTTTTTCGAAAACACCAAGTTTTGAAGCAGCTGTACCGGGTTACTATATGGATGATGACAGGTGCAGACATATATTCAATTCAGGGTAACACAAGATCGGACTTGACGTTACTCATCGAGCATGATGCATATGCTTCTTGTTGGACGGAGTGTTGTGTTGGCGGCTATTTCAGTGCAATGCTTGAGATGCCTAATCATCGACCCACCTGAACGGCGAACTTCCCCATGCGCACACCACCTCACGCTGAGATTATCTATAGCTCGCTACGGAATCACATGCATCCGTAAGCCGTCTTTGAAATCCTCAGCCTTACCTACTCACCGCCATCATATTTTGATGAGATGGCATGTCGATAAGGAGTGTGATAGTAAAGCCGTACGAGTCAACACAGGGGCAAGCGCAAGAGCCATGGTTGCTTCTTGGCGCGTGTCGCACGTACGCTGGGTGCAGCCGAGTAGGAAGCAAGTGAGGCGTCGCGTGGGCTCAGAGGTAAGCTGGTATTTGTCGCGTGGTAGTGGCAGGGTTTGTGCTGTCTGTTTGCTTTGGTCTGGCATGGGTGGGTGGAGATGTGTCGTGTTTCACGGAGCAGGACGGAGTTGGAGAATCGGCGCGAATCCGATGGTGAGAAAGTAGCTAAAGTACGGGGAAGGGCAGGTCGGGAAAGTTGTAATTGCGACGCTGAATCTTGGAACTTGGAACCTTATTGAGCCCTGACGCTTTCAGTCAGATTGACGAGATGTTTCGAAGCTGGCTAGAAGGCTGTCTCTGTCGCGGAATATTCCAGACTGCTGCCATTGGTGGTCCGACCGTCGAGTTTTTTCGTCGTTTTGTCGTTTTGTCGCGGTTCCTGGTTCCATTCATGGATGTGTTGAGCGACTCGCTAACGGCTACGCTTACGGAACTTCCGCGCACGATCTAGTAACGCTTGCCGGTCCACTCAGTTCCTTTCTCATCCGCACACCTCAACCCAGCATCACACCGCTCTGAAGCTGCCATCTGTCTGTGCCTGCCCTTGCAATTTCACACACTCAGGCGTCTGCTGGAAACAATCGCCCTTTGTGCGTCGCGTTATCAGGCATTATCCGTCCACGGGTGGCTGCAAGACGCGGTGATTGGCCCATGGCTGCACTTTATCAACGGATGTGGGTTGCTGCGAGGGAGGTACGGATGCGGAGCCTGGCATGCGACCACGACAATCAGCGGATCCGTGTGGGCGCAGGAGAGGAAAGAACCGGGAACGTGTACAGCTGAGAATAGCTGATTGAGGCAGTGTGCCATGACGAATGCTTTGATGAGGCCCGTTTTCCCTGATGAGAGGGTCCGATACGCTCGGAGGCGACGTACGACCTCGCATTGGCATATGAGGTCTGACTATTTCTCCCCCGGTCCATGGCCCACACTTGTACCCACGGTAGGTCGAAGCGCATCCCAATTTCCCTTCCGTCAGCCTGGGAAAGATTTTCAGACCCAGCACTAAACTAGCTCCCGTCTTTTAAATATTTCGACACCCCAGCTGTCTTTGTTTCGAGGATTCTATCTCCCTTTCACGCGCTGCTCAGTGAATCACGTCTCGTCGAAGGCTTGCCGCGCTCCTCATAGCGACCACAGTCGTGCATCTGCACGCAGTGACCGGCGGTCTTCGGCTAGTCACATTCAATTTTCGTTGTCACGATACCGGATCTTCAACCTCGCCTACGGACCAAGCAGAATCTCTGAGCATCCCACATCGCCACTGACGATCACCATCCACGTGCTTTACTTCGACGACAGATCCTGTGCAAGGACTTTCCTCTCCAACCATTTCCAAGTACTATCAAAATGGCACCCAACCTCTTCGTAGCCACTCAAAAGGCCTTTGCGCCGCACAAATGGTTCAAATCAAACAAGATCGATCAGTCAAGGGTCGTTGAAGAATGGTCCAGTCCAGTACCCGGACAGTACGAGAGCATCCCCGGTCGAGGCTGGTTCCTGATCGCAACTCTCAAGGACGAATCCAAACCAGAAAGCAACCCCAAGCCATCTGTAAAGTCGTCAAACGGCAAGGAATACACTCCACTGGACCAACCTGTTCCACTCAAGTACTCTCATGCCATCGGCCGTTACTTCCTGGAGCCTGAGTTCAACAAGCGAAAGAAGACCGTCATGGTCAAGAACGACAAAGGCAAAGAAGTCAAGGCCGGTTTCTTCCGGGTTGACGACGTGGCTTGGGTCAGATGCTGGGACGAAAACGACACTTTCATCCCTGGTAACGCAAACGGCGCTGCGGGTTATCAACGGTGGGTTCTCGATCAGCAGACCCAACAGTTTCGTCACATGATCAAGCGCGATGACCCCAACTACGTCCGGTCTCGAAAGAACTCCCCCGCTCGCGATGCCGACAACCGCAGCCAAGAGTCCGTCAGCACTGAGTACCGCACTAGCCGTCCTGGTAGTACCAAGAACGGCTTCAGCGTTGCTAGCACCCGGGCCAATAGCGTTCGCTATCAGCCTCCAACTCCAACTTCGAACCCAGGAAGCCAACGCCCGTCGCGACAAAGCAGTCCCAAGCGCAGCGACAGTATACCTCTTGAAGAGGCCAAGATCGCGCTCCGACGCTTGGCTCGGGAACACGAAGAAGCCGCAGCCGCCTTGGCCCGATCCCGCATGAAGCGCTCCGACTCTTCCAAGGATCGTGTCGAGCAAATCGAGACCCGCGGTCGTGTTTCGGAGCGAGTCGGCAGCTAAACTAAAAGTGTTTTATCCCCTTTTGCGTCTGGCATGTTCGACGTGCATGGCGTTCGGGTATCTTCCAACGTGGGGTTTGGTGTTTAACACGTGGCTGTGTCCGTTGCTTCACGGCTGCCACGTCTCTAGAGTCTTGTAATCCTTTTTAGAGTTTACGTCTTCCCTTTTTACGGCCTCAGATTTAGCGAATATGGGTTTTCGGTAACGGGCTAGGCGGTGTTCAGTTCTGGGCTTCTTCTTCTTCTTTCAACATGTCTTGCACTTCTTCTGTAACGGCGCAATACTACAAGGGCATCATAGCACGGTATACCCAAATATGGTTTGTAGGCCCCATGAGCGGCTCTTGTTGTCAAGCGAATATACTCTGGGTTCTGTACGCGTAGCGTAACAATTGTATCTTTCTCTCAACCGTTTGCGTTTTCCTCCACGTCACCATATCAGTGACTGCTGTACACATGATGTTTGCCACTTTTTCGCACGTATAGGGTGGATGTGGGAATCTTCACACATTTTCTCTGTTTTTGTATTCTCATTTCCCTGCTTCCTGAAAATCATTCGGGATATTGTTGTTCAACAGAGCTCATCAGTCACAACAACGACGCTTCCATTAGGCGCGTTGCTTCAAGTATACTACGTGGCTTCACGCCTTTTTGTCTTCTCTTGAAGAGTGTGCCATACTTGACTGGCTTCTCTTTCTCTACATAAAGTCATTGTATTCCAGCAGTTTTCTTTGCATATTCTCTTCCTCTTGCCATATTAAGCTCAACACTTTGACAGCCACGAACTCAATACTTCAACCTAATACCTCTCCTCTGCGAGAAGCACGTTCTATACTTGCTCAGACGCCTTTCTTCTACTTACATTTCGGCCTGCCTACTAGAAATCACTGACCTACTCCTGGGAGAGGATTATGACACAACCATCGCCCCCACCGCCTGCGAACCATCACAGCGGCCATAACAACAACAATGACCCAATCCAACTCGATCGGACTGTCCCGACCCACTTACGTCCTACACAGATGCACCCTGACAACCTCCGCGACCTCTATGAACTCATCGCTGCAGCCAAGCACGTGGTTGATTGCTGTGGCGTGTATACCCCTCGACTACGAGAAGCATTATCTCACGAACTCATGACGGCGAAAACTCGGATTGCAGAAGTCCAAGGAATAGAGGAAGACCTTAAGCAAGACATTATCACACTGAGAGATGAAAACACGATGCTAAAGGGGAAAGATGAGACGTTGTCTGAAGAGAATGCGGCGCGGGATGGAGATCTTGATGCTGGAGGAAATGTGATGCAGGTGCTCGTAGATGAGGTGTCTCTGAAAAAAGACGATATGCAAGAGAATGAGCATGAGGCAGCTGGTCGCTATTTCGAGGGTGGATGGGAAGATATGGCGAAGTTTTGGCAAGATGGTATGCCTATGGATCATGCCTCAGAGCCAGAAACCGAAAACCGACTTGCAGATGCGAATCTTTCACACATGGCATATTGGTTCGAGCGTAGCAACGCGCCTAGCCCCGAGCAGCGACAGCCACGACACAACGACAGAGAAACACTACGGCAGATCGAAACGGAGAGGTCCATCCTCAAGCTCCAGGACCGCTTAGAGAGAACGGAGATGCAGATTAAGCATCTGACAAACCGACTCGATGCCCAAGAAACAGAGTGGAAGCTGGCTGTTGAGAGCATACCGGTATTGCTTGGGGCAATCTATAGCGACCAAGAAGAAGAAAAAGACGACGACGATGACGATGAGCCGTACTATACATGTAGTGAAGGCTTGGACGAGTTTGAAAGCGTAGATGAGAACATGCCGTTAAGAGGTGGTATGGGTGGCCGGGACGAAGACGAAGAGTTTGTGTACGACTATGGAGGGTACACAAATTGGGATCAGGCGGATTTACTGGCGCAGGGCGAATTTCCGAGTATTAATGACAAGGATGAGATTATCCAGGAGTTGAGACAAAAGGTTGAACGATTAGAGGCGCAGATTCGAACGCTCACGGTAGCGGCGCACCGAGAGGATCTCTTCCAACCAACCGGTTCCCATATAACGGCCAAGGACGGCGACAGTAAAGCAGCGAATATTCCCAAGCAAACTCCTTCTAACCCGATCTTGACGCCCATTTTCTATCAAAAGAACAAGGGAGACATAAATATCAACTTACGTGGCGGCAGTGACGAAGCAGAATGTGAAGGCAATGGCAGTTGCGATCATGCTAGCGCTGAAGTTCGTAGCTCCATGTCAGTATCACCGCATCTCCTTTGCCAGCGAGCCACGTCACGAGTCGGAGATTCGACGATCAACTACATCATCGTATACCTGCCTCCAGGGTTCATCGTTCCCGGTTGCACGAAACCCGAGCTAGTCTTTCACAGCGCCGCGACAATTTATTATTTCCCCACAGGAGCAGCAGAAGAAGTCGTGCAACAGGAAGCATGGAAGCAGAAAGGTTGTGGTGATGGGCAATGGCAGGATGTGGAGCTCCACAAGATACAGTCAAAGCAAGTGTTCAAGAAAGCGATTGCAGATATGTGGGAAAAGATGGGACTTAGTTGGGATATTCTGACACGGAGATACTGGGACTTTGGTGAAAAGAAGGATGATGGAGACATGTATATGGTCAACGACAACAACCTCTTTCTTATGAACCGCACACGGGAGGTAGCTGTTCCACATATCCGTGGCGGAGCCGGCGATGAACCAATCCAGACCCCATGGCCTACCGACGAAGATGACTTATTAGATGAGTTTAAGCGTATCTACGATAGCCTCATGGAAGAAGCTAGGATCGCTCTCATGACAGATTCTCCGGAACAACGCGTACAAGCTTGGATGACCGTGGCCACAGCGGCCGAAACGCGCAATTCCTCTCTCGAACGCGAACTTGAGACCTTTCGGGAGATGAACGATAGCCTCATTCAAGATCTACAGTGGCATATGAATGTACAAGTGGACTTGGAAGAGCAGCTCGAGGCTGCAGAAGCAGACAAGAGGGCTATGGCTGACGAGTACCAGAACCTTAGGACACTTCTTCATCATCTAGTGGCGGATAGTGATATCTCTGTCGCTTGTACCTGTGGGGAAGAAACAATTCCAGCTTACGAGGATCGCAATAGGTCACCGGGTCTGGAAACGATACGAGGTGGTGACGAGGAAGCATTGCTACAAACAAGACCGACGAGTGATGCTGAGACCGGACAGAATGCGGCAACAACAGCGCCATCTGATTCTTCTTATTCGAGCACTGTTACTACAGCCAACTCTTTCGTCTATTACCCACAAAGATCTACGATCGTCTTTTCCGATACTCCTCCACGTATCTACCTATTTTCCTACAACTCCACATTACCAGAGATCCACGAGATGCTCAAAAAGGGGAGTGAAAGAGAAGATCTCCGAGATGATCCGCACGTTGCGCGCATCCTGGAAATTATAAAGATCCGTGAAGATATGGGTATTTATCTACCTGAAGATGTGAGCGATGAGCGAATCACTATTGATATACCAGAAATTCTTACAGGGTGCCAACTGGATTGCAAGACGAGAATAATTGCGTGGCAGGTGTCGAACGCAGATGCGGGAAGCCTTGAGAAGCCCATAGAAAAGCATGATTTTGAATCGAGTGCAGAAAGGTCGAACGATGATACCCGGACTAACAGTACGTCGAGCGAAGGAGAGAAGGACTATTACCAAGACATTGGGGACTTGGTGAACTCGTTTGATGATCCAGTCGATACCGACAATACGATCGACTGGCTAAGATCCTGCGCATGCCAGACCCGTTCCGTGTACGGTAGCGAGTCGTACTATAAGATTCCCCATCCGCAATCATCAACTATCTCTGAGCCATCACCTATGGTATCGGTCCGTGGCGGTGGTAGTGATCCAGAATATTGGTCTCACACTTCACATAGCCACCAAAAGTCTCCGCTCTGTCACCCACAGCTGACTCCTCCGTCAAGCGCACCTCCGAACACCCCAGCGTCTTACGGCACTATTGAGCCACCGCCTTGTCGCGTACTCAAAGGTGAAGAGATCGCCATTGGAAAAGGACCATTGAGCCTACGACTTGGCCGTTTCATGTTCCCTCCCAAATTCATGCAACAGCGTGAAGATGATATCCGTCGCTTTGACTGGCAACATATCAGGAGACTGAGCCCTCAGTTCAAGGACAAAAGCTCCAGAGGTTTCAGGTACACTAAAAGTGCACACTGTGAGGAGTGGGCTACACAGTTAGATAAACATCGAGAACATTGCGAATATTGCCAAGGAGTCTTTCTTGAAGAAGAGTATGCCTCTAGTGACCAGAGTCTTAGGCATGAAGAGGAGGCTCCGAAGCCGAAGAGCGGAGCTCGTAGACCATGGAAGAAGAGCAATTTGCCGCAGAAGAGCGTCGTCGCATCTGTGAGCGCTATTGTAGAGGATCCCGATCCGCGGTTGAGGGGTGGTGCTGGTAGCGAGGCAGATCTTGAATACGACAGCGAGGACTGGCGATGTGAGTGGGATGATCTGGCCAGCCAAACGCGAAGCGCAGGCTACCGGCTTCGTGCTTTCCGCAACTCTAGTACTCTTTCCACAGAGACAGTAAAACCCCCTCCTTCGCCTGTTGATCGCGCCGTCACGTTACGTCGCTGGCCTCAGCAGTCCGACCTGTGTACTGCCATGGAGTTTATAAGGGACGGACCCACTGTCTCGAAGCTTGAAAAAATGCATATGAATATATCAGAAGCACGTGCAGGTAAGTTGCTCCTTTCGCCGCACTACATTGGTTCTGACAACCTGACTGGATCAAAGACTAGACACCCAGTGTTACTAGAGACAAGAGCAGCAAAGGGCGGATTAGTTCGAGAGAGGCCGTTCACGAGACCCCGACGCCTTCAACATGGAACTTCTGAGGGTGTGTTTGTTCCAGAAAGCGACAGCGTGTTAGATCTCAGAGCTGAGAGTTGGTTGGAGAATCCTCGGCCAGCTCCGCCTCCGCCATTCTACCGCCGCTCTGCGTCATCGAGCCAATATCACCAGCAGCCACATGATATCGGTCTCACGAAGGTGCACGAATCGGATTGTTTTATGCGATTTGATGCGATTCCAAGAGAATTATCATTTCGGAGTGACCGACACCAGGTGTTTCCGGCGAGAAGTGATTTCCCAGGGAATATACTCAGAATTAGAAGTCAAAAGACATTCAGAAACGCAAGTCTGTCAGCAATGCGGAGTGATGAGGTGTATGGAGAACATGTTAGCCCCAGGCCCGTGGAAGAGCCTATGCCTTCATCACCTAAGCCGCGACGACTATTAAGGAAGATATACAAGCAATATGCAGAGCTTTTGGCCATGTTTCTAACTTGTCTCAACAAGCTGAGACAAAGACTCCTGGCGAAGAAGCCAAAGAAGAGTGCTTCGAGCTCGCCCACCAGAGCACCAGCAGCGCCAGCACCCTCGCGAATGGGCTGGGAGGCTCGGTGCATGAATCCTGGACGTCATCCCTTACTATTCGACAAGTCACTTCCGCCAACACCTCACGCATCGACTTCAACCTTTGATCTGCATCCTGAGCCTAAGGGAAAGTTTCCTGCCGGGCTCCATCTTGAACATAAGGAGAAAGCGCGTGCAGTGTCTTGGGCATCCATATCGACTATCGAACACGCACAACATATTGCGCAGGCACAGGATCGTGCTAACGGGGACTTTGTCAATCAGGAAGGGGGTGAGTGGCGTGTACCAACTGTGGCCGGACCATCGGATTTAGTAAAGGAGGCACTCATGTGGCTGAAATATGAAAAAGAATCGGGAAAGATGGGAAAATCAGTGTTTGAAGGAAGTATGAGAGACGATGATTTGTACGAGTATGCTCGCAGTAACGATTGGGCTGTACTATAGAGCAAGACACCTCGAAGAGAAGTAGACTTTCCCAGTCATAAGCTTACAGTTCTCTACCACCAACTCTCCCGAATTTCTCAGGATTTTGCTCCATCTCTCCCGTCACGTTCCGCATCACTGCCTGTACAAACTCCGTTTTGACTGCCCATGAAGCCATCATGCGTAAGAACTGCATGGTGAAGACTGCCCACACTAGCTCAATGGCTTCGATGAAGAGGATCTGCTTGTACGCTGGGACAACGACGAAGGCGATGAGGCGAACAAACGGCGCGACGGAGAAAAATGTGCCTAGGAAGCCGAAAATAAGGTGCTGATAATGGAGGTCAGTTTTATCCCGAAATGGACGGCAGGCATAGAATCTTACGCTTTTCAGCCCGACAAAGACGGACATTGGCGAGTTCAACTTCAGAAGCTGCCGGAGTACATGCTGCACCGTCAAAAACCATAGCGTCCCCACTGTCAGTTCGAGTACCCATTTCAAGAATGTATTGCAGATGTTCAACGACGCCCGATTCACCCTACCCTGTGCGATCCACTTCTTAACGACTTCTTCTTCTCTATCCTCACTCTCTTCCACTTTCTCTTTTCCCTGATACGTGACATCTCGACGTCTAGGTCGAGCGGGCAGAATCTTCTCTAGTCCAACGAACCACCAATACTGGAGTATCACGAGAATGAATACGATCAGCACCTCCCTTGGTAGTTCTCGGCCGTAGAAAGATTCTTTTGTAGCGTTTTTCGTATTGGGGATAAGCTCGGTTTGATTTTTCGGGACAAAATAGCTCCACGTGGTACCGTTCGTCTCGTTGACGGTGCGCATCACGTAATTATCAGCCTCGTCTTTGGGAATCACACTCTTCTGCATCTTTTCCAGACGCGCATTGTGGGCCTGCTCGGCAGCGGTCGCATTGTCAAACATCCCAGCCAGATGGCTGAAAGTCTCGTCATGGATTACTGCATCGAACATGTTTTCGGAGACGTAGTGGGTGTAAAGCAACGAGATAGTACAGATCGCGGTTGCTTGGAGGACAACATTGCGCATCGTTGGTGAGAAGCGCATGATCGTGACTTGTGTATCAGTTCGAGATGGATGATGGAAGAACGTAGAAGGTGAGCTTCGTAGCTTTAGATGTAAATCAACCAAGGCTTATATGAATTCTGCGACTCTAAACCAAATGATGGAGGATTTTAGGCCTCTCGCGTGTCTGCCTAGCAGCAATGCCACATTGGACGCCTTATCCACGATTTTTCAGGAAGGGATGAAACTCAAATAGAATCCGTAGTCGTAGATCGCCACATCAGACCGATAGTGCCGTGAACGGCACGTCTTATCCGCTGTTTCGACGTGGTTATCATGAAGGCCGCGTCACATTCGTCGAAGGTATGCGGGTCTCGGAAGGCTTGAAGCGCTATCCTCTTTTTGAAGTGGCTCATCTGACCACGTGATGTACATTATTTCCGAGATCCGCCTTGCCGCCTCGCAACGTCATATCTCCGCACTCTAAGTCTCGAGATGTTACGACTCCGTGCGATATGGTCTCACATATTCATCGATCCAACCGCATATATCCTTCGCGACATGTCTTTATGATTGATCGAGATGGCGCAGCAGTATCTGCACAGTAAAAATACAGCTACCAACAAGGCCCGAGACTGTGAATACCCCTCACGTACACGCTCAGTTATACTTACGACTTAGACATTATCGTCATCTTACATGGAGATAACACCAGAGCAATGGACTACGAAGCACTACTGAGGAACTAGCCTGGATAATATCGAGGCCTAATAGTCTATTCACGCGAGCGCTGTCCTGGACTTGCACACCACGCTTCGGACGTGCGGACAGCCGGTTCTTAATCACATCTTTCATGGAGGAAGCAGATGAACGCCAAGAGTTACGAAATTGACTGTGCCACAGTAACACATGATTGCTTGATGCACAGCGTCTATCCATCTCCAAACGAGGATATATAACCGGGGAAGCGAGCTAAAGATGCTGTTGGGAATCTGCGAAGGAGTTTCGTAAAAGGTTATCGCACTTTTTCTCGGAGCTACTTTGGGATCATCGCGCAATCTGGAGATATCGTATGGCTACCATTTTCCAGGAGATGTTCACGACTGTTGACTGTGTCCTTGGCCAATTTAGAAGTCCCCATATATGTGCTATAGACATGTTGTGCCGAGATGAATAGCGAAAGACACCCAGTGGCCATTATTCATAAATACTCATGTTGAGAAGCATACATTCTCTTTTCTAGTCTTCTGTCGTCAGTCGCCAGTTGATACAAGATACACGACACCATCACCCTCATACTACCTTGCCTAGCATGCGCTCATCAATCGTCGCCCTCTTTACCTTCGCAGTCGCAGCGGTAGCCATCCCGGACTCATCTAGGGAAAAGGTCAGTCCCCTTCTCCTAGCCTTAAGCTGGCCTTGTATCTGACGAACGAGACATAGCGAAGAGATATATCCCCTAGGCATCATCCGAGAGACTTGTTGGACATAATCGAGAAGCGACAGGCGTGCTACCAATACGGTTGTATTAAGGATTCTGATTGCGTTGACAACGGCTGTGCCTACTGCGGTCATCCTGTACACCCGGGGCCTGCTCTCGGTCTTTGCGTTCGGTATGCACCTGCAGCAGGGGAGTCTGTGTAAGAGCGAGGAATATTATCGCGATGGAGAGTGCTGTGGGTAGGGAGAGACACATACTAGTCACGAAGAATGAACGACACGTAGCTTGATCAGGTAGCGAAAGATCTTCGTCATAGTAATCTTTCCACGCCGTGCCAAAAACTGGCCAGCAGCAATGTCTCACTTGTACCTCTTCGCTCACACGAATCCATAGTGCTCTTTTGGCGGCTATCCACTACCTCAAAATCTGATCTCATCATTTCAGTTTTGAGTAAAGAAAGCGATAGTAGAGGCTAACATCTAATCAGCGAGTGCTGCACTCTGTGAATATGCATCCATTGACTTTCGGATGCGCACATTTGACCTTGTGGTTCGTAAATTTCCCCATCCGTCCCCCTCCTCACCTCCATTACGACAGCCGAACAAAGAGCGTCCTACTCAGGCGCAATATGCTCAACATGAATCGTCTCCTCTATATAGCTTTCATGGAGACGATTGAAAGCAGCGCAGCCAACAATTACCCATGCCTGCTTCAAGGAGAGTTCTTGCAGTACGCAAGCTTTGCATTAGTTTCAGAGGACTACCGCGTCGATGCAGACAACTTCGATCTGTTGCACAAACACCTCCCCAGTGTAGGTGTTGTGAGTTAATTGAGATGAGCGACGATTTTCCCCGTGCTTCTTAACTTGTTCATGATGTTTACAGTCGAAGGTGTCTGAAGCGTGATAACCTCAAAAAGCTCGACCAATGACCGGAGCTCGAACGATTAGCGCAACTATCCCCTTTGGGACTAGTATCCCACCAACGCGCCGGCAATTTTGAGCAGCTCGAACTTCCTACGCACCGCGCGACGATTTCTTATCCTTCAACCCCTCTACGACAGACGCAGGATATCCATTTCTTTGCGCTCCCCACCTCCTCCAAACCGCCAAAATGTCCACAACCGTACGTACAACTGCTTTGCTGTCCAGCGCAAGGGAGCAACAGCACCCCGCGCACAAATGAACAGTAGGCTAAGTACCTGTATTACAGAAGCGCAGCACCGCCGCCAAGAAGGGCCAGAAGATCACCAAGAAGTTCATCATCAACTGCTCGCAGCCCGTCAACGACAAGATCTTCGACATCCAGGCTTTCGAGAAGTTCCTCCACGACCGCATCAAGGTCGAGGGCCGCACTGGTAACCTTGGCGACACCATCCAGATCAGCCAGCAGGGCGATGGCAAGATCGAGGTCATTGCGCACCAGGAGTTCTCCGGCCGCTACTTGAAGTACCTGTACGTTCAATTCTGCATCTCGCAATGGTAAAGGGTACAAGCTAATGCCATGACAGCACCAAGAAGTTCCTCAAGAAGCAGCAGCTCCGTGACTGGCTCCGCGTCGTTTCCACCTCCAAGGGCGTCTACGAGCTCCGCTTCTTCAACGTTGTTAACGACGAGGCGGATGAGGATGACGAGTAGATCTACGATACCACTTGATGATACCAACATGGCTTGCATAGAATGGAGTCTAGGGTTCGGAAAATGAGATGGGTGGAGGTCTACATGGCATATAGCACGATCTAATGAATTGATGCATTTGCCAACGACAAGTTATTATGCATATGTGCCTGACTTCTGCACTTAGCCGTTGTTCGCATTTCGCTTTTGGAGAACCATTCTTGATAGATTTTACTAAACCTGGTCGCGGGGAATTCATCTCAGGCACACTTGGAGGATTAGGGATCCCTGAGAAAAGTCTGCGATGTCACACGCGAGAAGCGAGTTAGCTTGACGCCAAAAATTTACCCACCT
>Ga0268250_10000235_pt1 | contig 27758 bp, 21 predicted proteins | sample AgamicAsSfe_FD_200448 | JGI IMG/M metagenome (GOLD analysis project Ga0268250, IMG submission 200448) | Agave microbial communities from Guanajuato, Mexico - As.Sf.e (v2) (version 2) | ecosystem: Host-associated > Plants > Phyllosphere > Phylloplane/Leaf | place: Guanajuato, Mexico | collected...
GTTGGGGGAAGTGTGATTGCTGTCGTATCAACCGCGGTAGGTATAGGCTGAGAAGGCACGATGGACACCACTTCAGTGGCTACCGGCGAGGATTCTGGTTCGAGGACCACGCTGGATGTGCTGGGCTGTGGCGCCGAGAAGGAACTGATGCAATCTATGACATGTTGTTCTCGTGCTGTTTCGTCGCCGTCGGGGCCTCGAGGTGGAAGCTCGAGACCGCAGACGGGACATTCGTCTTCTTCGCGGATGACGGGACGTGGTACCCGCAGGACTTGGGGAGGGGCGGGAGGCGGTTGGCGTGAGTGGAGGGGGTTTGCTATGGAGTGTCGATGTTGCGGGGCAGAAGAGGCGAGTGCACTGGCACCGTTGTTATGTCTTAATGAGGAGGTTGCGATCCCGGCAGGCCCTGGAATTGCAACACTTGCGGATCGAGGGGCGGGGACGTGTGAGCCCTGCTGCAGGAATTGGTAGGCTGAGAAGGGGCCTGGATGCTGAGCTTGTGGCGTGGATTGTGTAGCGGTACTCGTGAATACTGGCCCAGTAGATTGAGGAGGATTACGTGATGTATTGCTGGCACCCGCAACGATCGGTCCAAATGAAGGTGAACTCAGAGGCGACGTCAACTGCGGCGGCGGACCAAAGTTAGGATCAGGTACGCAGGGGTTACATACCCTTACCACCTCAGCGCCTCCGTATGACAGATTGAAGCCAGATTCTGCAAACCTTGCTGCCAGTCCTGCAGCGGCGAGATCGGCGGCATTTCCAGGTGGTTGTACGATGAACTGTCTGGGAATGGTGATACGATGCGGTGAACAGCTCGAGCAGACTACTCTGCCGCACTTTCGGCAGTGATGTCGTCTGTACCACAGATTGAAAGGTGTATTGCAGATGGTACAACTCTCGACCTCGCTGTCAGGTTGCCAAGGTGGAAGGACGATGTTTGAACCGCTCTGCCGTCGTGGCGAAGTCGGATCTTGAGTCTGCGCTTGTTCTTCCGACAAACGTCCTTGACGTAGGAATGGAGCTGGCAGACGACTAGCCTGATCTCTGACCGGGCTCGTATGACTTGATGTACTTGCTGTTGGAGCCGTCTCGGCGGCTACACTGTCTACTGCCACACGCTTGTTGACGTAGGATCCGTAGGACTCTTCCACTTGTAGCCTCTGTTGTCGTTTTCTCCTGTTGATCCAATCCTGATCGTCCCTCATAAGAGCATCCAGCTGTTTGTCTGATTCTTGGTTCTGTCTGAGAAGAGCCTCCAGATGTTGTCTCTTCTGTTCTTCAACCATTATGCTCCTGAGTGGTTCCCTTTCTTGTTCACCAGCCATTATGCTCTTCCATGATTCAATCTCTTGCGGATCCAGCGGTCTTGGTCTACCTTGCACAGGAGCCTTATTTCTGGAGCGTGATGTCCCTACGGCCGGGTCCGGGTCACTCCTGGAATGAATCAATCCTCGTCGTATTGATTGTTCCTGGAGTCTCGAGGATTCCCCGGATTGCTCATAACTCCTCCTGCTCGGACCTAATCCTTGCCTCGCTGAACTTGATAAAGATGATGCAGGCAACCCCGGCCTCACGAAACCGCCCGCACTAGCGCTAGGTCCAGCAGCACTTCTACTCGAGCTTGAAGGCCCAGCTTCAGCAACTGAATCCCGAATGAAGTCTTTCCATGTTTCTCCTGCCAGTGGGATAGGTTCCCGACGTCCCCGTATCGATCCAGTACCAGTCCGTAGTTGACGCTCGAGGGTTGCAGAAGCAGAATCACTTTGACTTCGTCGTGTAAGATGTGGGGCAGCGATAGCGTCCTCGCTTGCCTCCGAGGTTGAATGGGTTTGGGATAAGGTGTGCGGTCGGGAGGAGGATGTCCTTGGTGGTATCTGGTCGTCGTCCATGCTGCTACTGGTGGGTTAGTAATTATCGATCGCTCGCGAACGAGGCCAGGGTGTGTAAAGCAGTGAGGGGCCAAGGGCGGACCCAAAGGGTGATCACGAGAGCGGAGTGTGCGCCGCAAAGCTTATCTACAGAAAACGGCAATACAGTAACGACTAGGACGATCTCGAGTGATCATGAAAATAGCGTTCATTACAGATAAAGAATATTATATACATGAAGAAAGCAAAGCTTTTCAAGGATTAGCCCAGATCAAGCTCCGGTTGAATCCCGCCATTAGTCGTATCACGGATTGCCGCGATTCGCGGACACATCATTGTCCACCAATTCTGCCGCACTGCCTCCTGGGTATGTGCCTTCACTGAACATGCCTGGTTGTATGCTGTCACTAGCCCGGTAATGGTTGACGTGTCCGACACTCGTGGGTCTCTCGGAGATAGAAGGTGGCATCAAGCTAGTTGCATTCGACGGCGTCGCTCGGTGGTATGATGAGCTAGGTATCTCATCGTCAAATGACTCCGCGCCCATGGACAGACGGTTGCGATGGTGCCCTGCCGATGGTGTAGTGAATGGTAGTCGAGGGTACGATGCATTGTCATGATTCGAGGCCGGCTCGATACTGTCAACGACTGTCGGTAGGCGAGGTATAACCACCTGACCCACGTCTGCAGATGACTGTCGTCTTGAGCTCCTACGTGGGATAGCAGGGCTTCGTGGAACCGCAGATCCACTTCCTGCTCGGCTCTGCCTAGAATTATATCGACTAGGAAAATCCACATTGCCACCAAAGTCGACAGGCCCCAGTGTGGGTGCGCCATCGTGTATGCCACGATCAGAAATCGCTGAAACAGCCGAAGGATATCGGTGTAGTCTACCGGGCAGTCCCTCATCCTCTATTGGACTTGGTATATCGTCGTCCGAGGACAGGGCTTCTTTACCGAATGTATCTTCGTTGGCTGAATCATGCTGGAGTGAGCGTGTCTGCTGTCCGGGCAGGTAGGGCTCGTTCGGAGTGTCTGGACTGTCCTGATAAGGGTATGACTGCGGATTTCCCTCCTCGTCGTTCTGCGGAGGTGCTCGAGCACTTCGTACAACCTCGAAACCCTTGCCGACATCTTTACTCTTGCGCCCAAACATGCCTCTGAACCACCCCGAAGCAGCCGAAGCAGGACCGACAGGATCCGCAGGGCCGGTTTTCAGCTTTCTAGTCGGTTGACTCGAGAGTGCTGGTCCGCGCACACCATAATAGAAATCGACTTCGCGAACAGCATAGTCTACATTAGGTCGTCGTGGGTCATCTGTAGCCGGTTCACCGCGCTGATAGGGTGGTGATGAGCCAAGTGGTGGTGATGCTGCTGATGACAATGGCCAGGCAACACTGTCTCTTTTGCTTGTCTCGGGCGAGTTGTCATCAAATTCTCGGCCTGTCCAGTCTGCGCTCATCCAGGACGACCTACTCTTTGCGCCGGGCGTGGTCAGCTCACCAGTCTGCCGACGTTGACGTGGAGCACGATAGTATGGATCAACTGCTTGTGTATTCAGACCAAGTTCAGGTCTCTTGCTAGCACCGGCGGCACTACGCTCTTCATTTGGCAGGAAGTTGAATGTGCTACGCTCATAAGGCGTTTCAACGTCGGTATCTGGACTGTTTGGATCGAAAGGCACGCTGACACGAGAGTAGGGTCTCTGTTGCTTGTTGAGAAGAATGGCTGAACCGCCAGAAGCACTCCTCGCACGACTGTCGCCGTAAACAACTGACTTCGCATCTGCGTCTTCTGTAAGTACTGCCGCATCAGAGGTAAGACTTCGTCTGAATTCTGGCCGCTTCTGCCGTCGCGATAATTGTCGCACTCCGAACACTGTTCCGAGTCCTCCGCGTGTTGCTGCACCAGTAGAGTCATCGCCACCCGCACCAGCAAGCCTGGCACTGACCTCGATGATTCGTTGCAGAGCGTTGATGAAGAAGCCAAACACGAGCACGATGCCATGGAGCAGCAGAATAAGATAACCGATCCAGCCTTTCGGGCCTTCTGATACACCCAGGGATGGCACAAAAGCTACCGAGAGTAGTAATGTAGTCAAGCGTACACTAGAGAAGAACGTGTGATATGCGTTCATAGAGGTTGGAGAGTGGAATGGCTTGAACGCGTGCAGCGTCAGGATGAAGACGACTTCGCAGATTGCCAAAATGACAAGCTGTGCAATTCCAGTCGGTTGGATAGCACCAATAGCTATTCCGCGAATAACTGTGAGGAGAGCAGGAATGAGTGCGAAGGGTGCAGCATCGTCAGAGTAAGTGTTATAAAGTGGTCCATACAGCAATACCGTTGGTAAGTCGTCAAAGAGTTGCGAACGAGGTGTGGTAGTGAAGATAAGTCGAAGGATCCAGCCAGCAAAGAGGAGCAGAAAGACGAGCAGGACAACAGCAAGCGCCACTACGTAGGAAGGCGATTGAGCGCCAAGCACAAGCTGATACATTGACAGTGACACTATAGGCAACAAGAAGAAGTTGCAAGTGACACGAACAATGTTACCACCGCAAAATGGCCAGTTCTTGCTACGGAGGTCTTCCTTAGGATTGTTTGTCAAGGCGCGCATAGCCCAGCGTGCAAAGAAGGCGAGTTGACAAAGTAGAAGCATTGCGCCGATGACCACAAGTAGCCACACGACCATTCCGCCCCAGATGTCGGATGAGTGAGATTGGCCGATAAGTTGGCTCATGCGCGTCAAGCCACGAGTGCTGTTTGTGACATAAACACCATCCTGAGGATTGACATAGCCGGTGCCATGACTGACATAGCTTTCATTAAACATTAGTGCAGACCAGCCAACATGACTGACCACAGGCTGGTAGAATCCGGGGTATGCCAGGCTCAAACTTCCAGCTAGAATGATGAACTGGATATATTGCAGGCAATCGCCAAACCCAGGTGTGACCAGTCTGATCATGTCTTCATCTCGACCGTAGTTGCTGCTCCACCGAAAAGGATCCGTCGTGCCCCAAGGACTGAAGGTTGCTGCCAGAACTGTTGCGAGCGCCACGAAGATGAGCACAACAAGTGGTATAAAGGTGAGCGCTCCAGAAATCGAGCTTGGGACTGCTGGCGTAACATTCGCGGTAATACAAGCCAACTGAGGTGCGCCAGGATCTCCAGACAGGACTGATACTATTGCGTCGATTGAAGAAAAAGCATAGCTCGAGCTAAAGTGATGGTTTACCTCAAACGCCGGCAAGGTCGTGTAGTCGTACTTGTTGGCGAAGAAAGCCGGAGCTATGGGGCAATGTGTGCCACCAATGAAGGAACTGCAAAACTCGCTGGGTTGTGCATTGTAAGGAGTGTAAGTGAGCACATTATATTTCGTGAAGAGAGTCGTGAAGTTCTGACTAGAATTGACTATCTTGCCAAAGGTCACATCAGGATTGGTCCAGTCCGGAGATGTGGCTGGTGGGTAGATGCCCTGCACAGTCTGTCCGGTGACATTGCCGTACAAAGTAAGGTTGAGGTAATCTGAGCTTTTCTTGTCAAATCTGGCGTCAACGTAGAGTGGTACCCATTGAAGTCGGCGCGGATTCGAGCTGATTGTGCTTGCCGGTAAGCAATTTGAAAAGCTGATTAATGCAGCAGAAGCATTCGTGGTGAATAGTGACACTGCTAACAAGCATAGAAATATTACACTACTGCCTCGAGCTGGCGTGCTGTATCGTTCACTATACGATGGCGTCCTATGATGGCGAGCTGTCTTATCAATTCCCGAACCAGGAAATGTGTCTCGTGGCATGATTCTTCCTGATTGTCCCAAGTATTTGTCGACCGCCTTCGACCTCAGAATCTTCTCGATAGCAGCACTTGGCACATTTGTGATATTCCTGTTGCAGCTCTGCCGTTGATTGCCCGGAGATTTGTGATAATAAAAGGTCTGACAGTCTTTTAAAACACCACGGACGAAGGTTGTATTTGGTAGTGTCCCGTGCAGCGTCGCGATTGCTACGCCAGGTGGTGGAATCCAGGAAATCGTCAGGTCGTCCACGTCGTCACTCGTTAGTATTCTATGCTGAAGGCAAACGTGCTGAATATGAATGCGGCGGCGGTGTGCTCCAGATCGTGAGGCTCAGTTTGGCTGGATAGACTTCTTCCAACAGATGTGCCGGCTCCCGGGTTAAAGAAAATCGCTGAGGAAGAGGATGATCAACAATGACCCTGGTGATCTTCTGGCTGCTGTGTTCCTGACATTCGCACTGCGAGCTTCAGAGTACGAGATCAAGGTAGAGAAGGACAAAGGGAAGAAGTAAGCAAGCTCTCCAATAAGAGTAAGACTGGATTGGTATGGTGGCTGAGTAGCCTGCTGCCGGACCGCGGCCGCCGATGGTCGTCACGTGCTTCTAGCTCGCGTAATTCTGAAACTCCAATGCTCCGCTGAGTTTCAGATACATCTGGCATCAAAGTCACACTCTCTACGCGCATACCAATCTTCTCGCGTCCCACTTTATCTATCTGCCTTCCATCTCCATCAACCGCCACCATGTCCCAACACGCCCCAACCTCTCGCACGCGTGAACGTCCCGCCGGCGACGAAGAAGCCTCCGCTGTCCTCTCCCTAGGCGAATTCCAAGCCGTGCCCTCCCTATCTCTCTCCGAAGCGCGCATCCTCATCAAAGCCGTTCTCGACTACCGCAAAAATAACAATAGCCAATTGCAAGAAACAGAAACATTGGTAAAAACACAGGACTATTTGGATGTGTTTGCGCGGTTCAAGCAGAAGGAGAATATTGAGGCGGTGGAACGGCTGTTGCTGGGGAGGGCGGAGTTGGATAGTTTTGAGAGGAGTCAGCTTGGTGAGTGGCTTGCGTGGAAAGGGAGGAGGGGCTGCAGGACCGTGCATCGCTACAGCGTTGTCTAGGCGTACTTTTAGGAAGATCGAGCGCGACACTAAGCAGAACCAATGCGCTGACCAGCACCCGATAGGAACACTATGTCCGGAAACAGCAGAAGAAGCAAAGACGTTGATCCCCTCGATACAAAATAAGATCTCGGACGATGATCTCGATCAGCTACTAAAGGAGATCAACGATCTACGTAACTTTGTCGAGTAGAGTCGGGGATTGGTGCCTGATGGATAGTGGTATGGGAGATTTAACGAATTCACGGCTGGCATACAGTGTTCTGGAATGGATCCAAGGTTTAGAGAATATCATCACAAGCGAAAAGTGGACAGAGGGCATTTGGGTTACAGCTGGGGTCAGCATTGGGACATTCAGGAGGCATTGTCATTCGAGAAAAATTAGCATCAAAACAGGCTTACAGAAAGCGCAGACATATCGAGAGGGTTAGAATGCTGGAGGGGCACGAATCGCGTCGTTGAGGTAGGAAGTGTTTCGCGACAAGGCAATGAGAAGCAGCGAAAGCGAATATCGATATCAGCATTGAGCTCCTAGAGTTCCGATCCTGAGTGACCGGAGCACATCAGATCATGATGTAACTCCATCATCCTTCTCCGTAGTACACCGTTAACCTCACTCCTCGATACCCAACTTCTCCTATTCACGAAATAAGCACACCCTTGACCAATGGCACACAACAACAGGCGAAGGCGAACTGACCTTGAAATCCGCAACACTCATCCCAGCCGGCCTTCCCTGCTCCACCATATCCCACATCGCCTTTTCCACCTTCCTCCTCCCCACCTCAATCGCACTCCATACCTTCAGATCCTTCTCCACCTTCACTTTCTCCTTCTGCATCTCCGCCACTCCCATTCCCTTTCCTTCATCATCCGCATCAGCCTCCCTCAACCTCCTCAATCCCTCCAACCTGCTCGTTAACTCCGCCTTCTCCGTCTCAAGACTGGCGACCGCCGTACGCAGATCCGCAGTCGACAGCGTATTGCTAACAGTCGCGAGCTGGGCACGCAGCGTCTTTGCTTCGGCGGCGAGAGCGACGTTCTCGGCGCGGATTTGGCCCGTTTGGGCGGTTATTGCTGCGAGGGCTTCGGGGGTCGGGATGGAGGTGGAGTCTTGAGGGATGTGGTAGACGAGTGCTTTGCCTGGTGCGGAGTGTTAGGGACGGCTGGATGTGTGGCTATGGGATGCGTGTGGACTGGAAAGGGGTTGTGGCAGAATCGGTGGTGATGGTGATGTGATGAGGGACTGACCAGAAGTGCAGCGGGTGATCTCTTTGCGCTCGGCCATGTCTTCGAGGTATTTCACTGCGGCGGCTGTGGAGGAGATCGGGCGTGTCAGCTAGCAAATTCTGAGGATATGGGTGGTGCAGGCTGGTGTGGACACACCTTTTGAGACCTTGTTGTGCAAATTCGCAGAGACATCGATTGCCTAGAAAGGTTTGGGTCAGTCCTGCCATTCTGCTAGAACGAGTGACGGAGGAGACACTCACTGAGTAAGGACGACTGTGTTGTAGTCATCGAGTGTCAGTGATGAAACCGTAACAATCTTCCTTGATACTGACTTGGCCTTGCCTGAGAGAAGTTAGCCAGATCGATAACGAGGCTAGGAAGGTAAAGCCTCATACGCAAATAGCTCAGAATCATCTCCGGCGCTATACAAGCAGAAGTATTAGTCTGGCACTGGGCTGCAATTGGTCTGAGTGTTACTCGTGCCTTCGTCTGCGGAGGCTTTCTCGACTTTCGTTTTTGCCATCGTGGAGTTTAGACAGAGTCGTCGCGGTCTGAAGACGACGTCAATGATTTGAGGAAGATCAAGCGAGGAGAATGAAGAAGACAGAAAGGAAAGGTTGTGTTTATCCAAGTTAAGCACGATGACGCAAGGGTCCACGAGTCAAACGCAGACATAAAACACGTCTAAAACAAGGAGAAGTGATACTTTCTGATTTTCATCTAATTCGCCTGTGATCATCCTTACTCAGATAGTTGACTAGATTACAGCATCTTTAGATCCCTGACTCCTGAGAAGTGCAATATACAGAAACAATCTAAATGCACGATATCAGTTAAGAGCATTGATATACTGTGCGCAAGCAAGTAGTATGGGAGCTTGATGTTCTTCGAATTGCTGTTGGCAGAGCCCTTGTAGTGTAAAAATTAGATGCGATTCATGATACGCACGATCATCTGAAGCGACATTCACATCACAGTCTAGGCATTATGTTAGCACATACACGATCTACGGAAGGGTGACGACTTACGCAGTCCTGTTCCTGCTTCGCCATTGGTACTCCCATCTCCTCAAAACTCTGCGGCCCCTTGCTCGGCTTTATTGTCGGCGGCTTGCTCGAATGCTGCGAGCCGCTCAGCGATGGCGTCTCCACCCGAGCCGGATTGATGTCTGCACTGTTACTGGTGCCAGTACTTTCACCACCAATACTAAGCCTGCTCATTCGTTTCAGAGGCTCCTGTAACTGGTAGCTCGCCAAGCTCTCGTCTACCAGTGGGTCCAAAGGCGCCGCATTAAAGCCTAACTCGAGCTTCGGTGGCGCTGGGGAAGGTTGTCGGCTCAATGGCGTGTTCACACGACTTGGGACAGGTTTGCGTGTTGGACTGAGTGATCGAGGGGGACCAGATATAGATGGTTGTATGTTCGGAGATATACTTTGCAATGCTGGATGCTGAGGTGGATCAAAGTTTAAGACCTTCTGTGGTGGCTCGAAATCTAAGACGTGGAAAGGCACTGCAGGCTGCTCATGTTGAGGCTCTGGCGGTGGAGGCAGTGGTGTGGCTGTCTCGAAAGCATGGCGGAGGTGCGAAACACTTGGGCTGCCAGTGCGCGGAGCAGTGAAAGCTGGTGATGCTTGTCGATGTGGAGGCAATACTGATGGAGTATGCATGTCCATGTGCGTGTTGGCCGGTGCTTCAGGCATAGCTACATGGTTCGAAACATACTCCGACGAGCCTGGGGCGACTGACGGTGCTCTGTCCGAGACTGGCGACACAACACGCGCATACCCAGGGTTCGTGAAAATGTGCGCATCTGCCATGTGTACCACTGGCGCATCATCCGGAATGCTGGGCATGATACTTGATGCTCTTGTGAACCGCTCGGGTCGGCCGCCTCTCTTAGAGCCATGCTGCGACCTGATACGTGTAATAGCCACGTTCTCGTGCTCCTTCTTCGAGAGACTGCGATGTAAGGACAAGTCCGCCAATCTCGCGATGGCGTCTTGATTCCCACGCTTCGCTGCTTTCGTATACCAGTCCCTGGCTTTCTCCAGATCTACTGGCACCTCAACCCCGATTTCGTTGAAATAGCCCAAAGCAAACTCAGCCGTGGAGAGCCCACTCAGAGCTGCTCTTTGCGCATATTCGTAGGCCAGTTGGTCACTCCTTTCGAAGAGACTTTCATAGCCGCAGAGATACCACTTACTGATGGCAAGTTCTGCCTCAGCTTCACCTTGCCGTGCAGCGAGGCGGTTATAGTGCAATGATAGAGTAGGGCTGAATTCACAGCCCAGCGAACAAAGCTCATATGCAGCACCCAGCTTTACTTGGGCCTTCGCAAAGCCCAAGAAAGCAGACTGCTCAATATACATGCGGCCAGCGTCGAGATCAGGAGGCAAGTACACCTCTGGAACCTGAACTTGAGGCAGCTCTTGTGCTAGTAGCATGCCAAATACCTGTAACACGTTAGCCTGCCATTAGCGACACAATGTTTGCAGAACGCACATATGCTCCTTGTGGTGCATTCTCATCAGCCATTTCTGCAGCATGCCGAATGAGGCGGATCCCTTCGTCGTAGTCTCGTGGTTGTCCAAGCTGTCCAAGCAATGCGATCATGCCGATACGCTATAGAAAAGTCAGAATTCACGAACTTGATTTGCTGCTCCACACGTACATAGCAACAGGCAGCATCCCCGCTATGCTCTCCAGATCTATACTGCTGCATAGCTTTTGCAGACTCATTCGTGGACTCAAACTGCATGCCCATTCTGTAATGTGCTCTTGCATATCCCTTCATCGCCGCTCGTTTATAGCACCTGAACGCATCACCTTTGTTCTGTGTATGGCCAAACTTCCCAAATTCCAGCCACATTCCCCTGATATAATCTGCCCTTGGATGTTCCTGATCTGCAAGAAAGCTGATTACGTTGATCGCGTCCTCTCGTAGTTGTCGTTCTATAGGCGGTGTGGAAGGGCGCGCGGGTCTGAACGAGGCAGTCCGGCGGTCGTCTTCCATTGCTGTGTCGACATATGCCAGAGTATCAAATGCCCAGTTCAATTGCATCTCAGGATCAGCAGAGTTGAGGACCGCAGATCGAGCGTCTTCTAGGATCATCTCTTGCTCTTCGTCTGATGGCGGCACATTTGGAGGTCTTTCGAAGAGCTTCGGGAATATCGAGGTGGTTCTGGCCAATTGTGGTCGTTGCTGTATGATCTCCGGTGTGACATGCCCGGGAGCAGCCTCCTCTTGTTCTGGTATTCGCTGAGTAGCCATATGCATGTATTTTGATTCATTGCTCCAAACGTTGCTCCCATTCTCGTCGAAACTTGGCAAGTTCTGCTGCTCATTGCCCGAGGTGCCATGAGAGATATTACTGACTGTTTCAGCATTCAGTCGCAACAACATGTGTATGCTCAACATACTGGTAGTTTACTGGCGACAACGGCGACAGCGTGTCGAGCACAGCTGGGACACCATAGTAGTCATCGTTCCCAGGTGCGTATGTTGCCTTCAGATGCGGCGCGTTCTCGTTCATTATCACGTGTAGAGCGGTGCCATGGAGTAAACCTGAGGTCGAACTCTCGTTGCGAGGATGTAGCCAGTATCTAAGCAAGCTGCTAAATAGCTCAAAGCACTATTCTTAGCGCTTGAGAGCCGCAGTGAATGAGAATCGCAAGACATCTTCGCTCGCAGGGCTGTGCTCGTGCTTGTAAACAAAGAATGCTGAGGTGGTGGAGTCAAGTGGAACAGGGGCTGTGGCTCAGAAGGAACAATTACAAATACATCATGTATGCGAGAAGTACAAAGTAGATCTGATCAGGTATTGGGTATCTATGCTACGCTTAAGAATGCTAGGTAATCTAATGAAACATTGTGCTCTCATAGCGAAGTAGCAAAGGCGAGCTCTCCGATCTGCTTCTCCTCCATGACATCCTCCACAGCAATTCAAACACAGCAAAAGTGGCCAGACAGTAAGGCTCTTGGTCGTCTCATGTCGGCATCATGCCAATGCCACCTGCTGCGAAGGTCCTCTGACCTCCTCCGCCTCCTCCAGTAGACCCTTTGGACTTCGCTCTGCCAGTATTGGCACCATATGTGGACGATGTCTTGCGTTTCGGTTCACCACCACTGGCGGCTCGTGTAGGTGCTGCCGAGTCACCGCCCTTCTTCTCTTTGTGTGTGAACTTCTTTGCGAAACCTCTCTTGTTTCCAGACCCACTGTTCCTCTTGCGGCTGCCACCACTACGACTGTCTTCGGCTGCGGGCCTCTTCTTGCTCTGTGTTGCTGCTTGAGATACCCTCTGAGCTTGCGCCTCTGCCAATTGTCGATTGAAATCTGCAGTCGCAGTGCTAGGCCCAGTGTCCTGACGTCCGAAGAACTTGCTGTTCGACTCTCCATCCGAGAAGTCTTCATTTCCTGCGAACGCATTCTCGTCGTCGCTAACCAGATCAACGATTTGGTGATTGGGGTCATATGGCACCTGTGGATTCGCCCCGCCATGCATCATGTTGTCGTAGTTCCGCTTCCAGACCCTTGTCAGTACGAGCATCTGTTCGCCGAAGGCATCAACCTTCAGTGGGTCGATTCCTGGGACGCGGCGCAGACCAGCCATGTCAACTGGCAAGTGCTGACCCATTTCAAAGAGCATTGTATCTGTGAAAGGGGTAGTCCGTAAGTTCTTTTTCCTCATGAGCTCGGCGCACTTCATCTTGGCCTCCTGCACGAAGCCGTCGATGGCATCTCGCTGAATCTCTGACATCCCTTGCAATCTTTCATCGATGGTGATGGGCTGATTCGTCTTTTGGCGAGTCCGGAGTTCAGACCTTGCTGGATCTCGCACAGCCTCAAATCCGTCGTCTTCATTGTCTTCATAGTCGTCATCGCCCAACTGGTCAGACACAACAAAGTCATCGCGAGCGTACCCTTGCTCGCGTATTCGCGATTGACGTGAATATGCGACAGGTCCAGCATCATCGTCATCATCTTCGTCGTCGTTGTCGAATCCAGCAGACCGCGGCCGATTAGAGGCACGACTCTGCGGCGCCGGTGACGACACGTTAGTTGACAATGGCAATTGTTGACGTTTTGATTTTGCTGGTTTCTTCTTCTTGGATTTGGATGCTGCTGCAGGACTATTCGACACTCGGATCTGAATCATGAGTTGGCGGTCTCCACGCTTGAAAGACCTCGCAGCCGGCCCGAGCTATACAAGTTAGTACTGTATTCATTAGTGAAAGACTTCGATGTACTCACTTCAATGTACTGTGAGGGGAATCCGCCCTTGTTCATCACATTGAACTCTTGAAGTCCGTACTCTGTCAGCAGTCGCTGGAACAGACGCTCAACCGTCCCTCTGGCCATTTCTTCTCCTGCTCCAAATCCTTCTACATCTTCCCAATCCTTCTTGACTCCACGGAATATGTCCACCATTTGGATCAATGTGACCCTTGGCTTTGGGCTCTGTTGCATTACTGCCTCAACAAGCTTGATAGCCTCAGCGGCTTGGGTCCCGAAGTCCTGGTTCTCAAAGGTAGAAGTGGAATTGCAATTATCGCAGGCACCATTGCAGTCCTCCTGCTTAAAAGGCTCATTGAAGTAAGTGAGGACCTGTACCCTACGGCAATCGATCTTGTTCTCACAGTATTGGACAACTTGCCGGAGCATCGCTCTTTGTCGATCTTTCTGTTCGTAGCTGCCATCGCCATCGTCGATCATTCGCCTCAGAGTACTGCAGTCAGAATAAGCATAAAAGAGGTAGCAGCCAGAGATTTTGCCGTCTCGTCCAGCTCGCCCAGTCTCCTGATAGTAACCTTCCAGACTCTTGGGAAGTGTGTGATGCATTACGAACCGCACATTGCCTTTATCGATGCCCATTCCGAATGCTATCGTCGCTACTATGACCTGGTACTTGCCCGCTTGCCAAGCCCTTTGCACCTTAAGCTTCTCTTCCGGCTCCATGTCAGCATGGTAGTGATATGCCTTGATCTTGTGTTGTTTTGAAAGCTGGGTTGCCACTTCTTCACATTTCTTCCTGGCTAAACAGTAGATAATACCAGTTGCGCCAGCATATTTGGTTCGGATTATCTCAGCCATTTCTTCGAGCACAAGCTTTGGCTTCTTTGGCTGTACCTCATACTGCAGATTCGGACGATTAAAGCTTTGCATGAAGGTCTTGCATCCAGTAATTCCCAGGTTCTCAATGACATCTAGCTTGACAGTTTCAGTTGCTGTGGCTGTTAGTGCAATGACTGGTACCCCCATAAATTGTCGCCGGACGTCTCCCAGTGCTTTGTAGTCTGGTCTGAAATCGTGGCCCCATTGGCTCACACAATGCGCCTCGTCTATCACTATTCGTGCAAACTTTCTGCGACCATGGAGACGCTGTAGCGTATTTACCAGTCCAAGATTCTTGCTGAGCATCTCGGGCGTGACGTAAAGCAGTTGAATAAGCGATTCAGGTTCAGGACCTTTCAGTGCGTCCATGATGAGACGTTTTTCTTCTGAACCAGTCGTGCCATTGATCATCATAGCCTGGATATTGAGAGCCTTCAGATGTGACACCTGATCTTCCATAAGACTCAGGAGTGGAGAAACAACTATGGTCACGCCCTGTGTCTGACCAGTACGGACCACAGCAGGCAATTGATAGCATAGTGATTTTCCTCCACCAGTCGGCATCAAGACGAAAACATCCTCTCCGGCCAATGTGGCGTTGATTGCAGCTTGTTGATTTGGCCGGAATCCAGTAAGCTTGAAACGCCTTTTCAACACGTCCTTGACCTCGCCAGACCATTTGTGGTGCATGTCAACTCCTTCAAGAGGAAGCAAAGCTGTAGAAGTACCATTGGATTTGACAACAGTCGCCTTGAGCACACTACGCACTCTCTTTGGCGAATTGCCCGACTGTTCTGCCAGAACCTCCCGATGTCGTGGTGCTTGTGGTTCGGGACGTCGACGATTGTTCGATATGAAGTCAGCTTCAGCGGCTTCGAGCATGTCCTGATCATCGTCATCGGAGCCGAAATTGTCCTCGTCTTCATGTCGTGCAAACCCACCTGGAGGGGTGCCCATCACGTTGGACATCTCCATATCGTCGACGTCTTCGAAATCGTCGTCCTCCTGTACAAGGTCAGGATATGGAGTCGACAATACATGCCGAGTCGCATTACGAGCTACAGGCGCTCGGCTCGATCCGTAATTACTTCCATACGCGTCGTAGGGCTCACGGTCGTGCTGCCAGTGAGTCTCTTGGTGGCGCTGATCAGTTGTGCTAGCAGAGACATGGTACGGTCGTGCATTCGAGACACCACTGAATGATCCCGGAGATTGAGTCCGTGCAGATAAGGGCGCGAAATCAACGTGGGACCGCACTATTCTAGGAGGTTGTCCTGAGACCCTCGTGTTAGGACTCGGACGAGTCGAGTTGAAGAAGGAGTCTTCTCGCATGTGGGGTGGCAGCTGGGTCGCTTTCACCGCGATCCTTGGGGTCTCTTGGTGATGGAGGTCCGGTAAAGTCCTTCCAGAGACGTCAAACCTTGATGCCCCTATAAGAGAGGCAAGTGATTCTTCGCCCTGTTGCATCTGTTTCCGGACGTCTCGAGATGCAGACATGAGGGAGTCATCCGGCTCGATATCTGCACGAATTGCTGCCGCAATCTGAACTCTCAGTTTTGAACTCTCGGCAAAGAGTCGGCACTGCGCATCCCAAGCCTCGAGTAGTCCTTCACATGACGACTTCTGCATGATTACGTGGCGTTTCTGAGCCTGTAAGTCTGTCACGTCATCGTCTTCCATCATGGCCTCTGCGACAGCTTCCACAACTTGCTTCAACTCTGCATCAAGGTCTTGATAGTGCTGAAACACGTCCGCACGAGAGAACATCGCAAGTCTTTTGACAACATCGACTGCGGTCTTCGACGCCTCGAAGGTCGTGGAATTATCATTGTTGGGGGCCTCACTGGGAGTGTGCTGAATATTTGGCGAACGTGGTGAACTAGTCTGCACAGCATGCCGTACACGCTCTAGCACGTTCGGAGGCATTGACGCGATCTCAACTAATGACTCGTCCTGGACATCCTTTACTTGACTATCCGGTACGGACGGTCCAGAGCTACTTTCAGCGGGAACGACATCGTCTTCAGGTATGGACTTCACGACATCCTCCAGCATGTCTTCCGGATTCACAATATCATCAAGTGCAATATCGACGTCCATGTCAACCTCGCACTCTTCTTCGTCCTCGGAATCAGCAATGGCATGTCTCCGCTCTTGACTTGATCCGTGGTTCTTGCTCGTGACGCTGTCCGTGTTAAACGAATGGTTCTGTTGCAGGTCCGGCTCGGTGGAAGATACAGATCGAATAGCAGTTCCCAGAACTGCGCCTGAGGCGACTTTGATGTTGGAAACCTGCGGCTCTAGTAGCGACGGCTCTTCATTTGTATTTGACGACTGGCTGTAATATCCCGAGAAATCATCCTCCACTTTCTGCTGTATCTGTCCGGCCTTCTGTGAGGGCGTGGTTTTATGCACTGTAGCTTGGTTGTCCGTCTGTTTCATACGTAGCGAAGATGGATTGGCCAATGGCGTGTTATGTCGCGGTTGTTTTTGCCCATAGTCCTCCTCGAATTCCTCGCTCTTCCTTTTACGTGCAGTGCGTCGAGGACTCGGCTGGTCATAATGCTGTATCACGCTCGGGCGATTCGGGGGTTTAAGCTCATCAGTCTTCCGGTTAGTCCCGTCGTCGTCCTCAGTGAGGTCTATTGTGTCTAGAAATGGTATGGAAGGCGATTCTCTTTTCATACTCGAGACTTCTGCGGTATGCTTCCGGGGCGATGATGAGTTTAGATGACGGTGGATGTCTCGAAGTGGAGGAATTGGCGGGCGTCTACCTGGGTATGCATGATTTGGAGGAGTTCTGGTAGATTGGTTCATTCGCTCAACCTCCATTGTGGGCACAGGCTGGTCTCGATCTATTGGGTATGATAGAGTCTCGTTGTTCGAATGCGGCTTCCGCGAAGGACTTGCAGGTGTTCTCAATCTTACCATTCTCGGATCGTCTGCAGTGGTTTCTTCCGGTTGGGGTGGATTGAGCAGTGATGAATTGTTGATCTGGGAGATTATCGATTCATCTTCGAAGGCCGCCAATACATCTTCCGTCTCCTGCGCGTCTATCGGGTCCGTCGTGCTAGGTATCGGCGTGGCTGCTGGCGGTGGAATCGCTGACCTCGAGCTTAGAAGCCAATGCAGTTGCTCGGCCAGATTATTGACGGACATTGAGGTTGGACATCCTGAGCTGCCAAAGATTGCCGCGAGTCAGTACGAAGGTTCGCACGAAGGAGTTGTGGCAATCGTCGCCGAAATTCAAGAGGGTGGTTCGCATCGGCTTTGTCGATTTCGAGGTTCGCGTAAGGCGCGTGACTGCCGGACATGACAAATTTGCCACGCGGATTCACGTGACTCAGAATTGTAATGCAGCATTTCACCTCATTCGAAACATCGATCCTCACGTTGATGTAACATTCTACAGTAGCCTGGGGATGTAGGCTTGCTGGTCTATGACTACTCACACATCGTCACGATGCCTTTCGGTTTTGAGCGGCTCAATGAGCGTCAACAGCGCCCGAACCAGAACATTGTCTTCATCAAACCGCTAGAGGGCGCTGATAAAGCGATTGCTCAGGACTTTCTCGAACGTATCGCTGCCCAATGTGCTCCAGTCATGAAAGCGAACTATCTCTATGTGGTTGCCCTCGAGGTGGGTCTACTCCCTGGACCTGAGAGCAACAGATCTGACAACGACATAGGAGTTTCCACCAAACAAGGAGTTCTTAGGAAGAAACTTCAACGCCGGCGAGACCATCCAGCTCGTGCTCAAATCTCACAATGGACGTTGGCTACCTTTTCGCTCCGTGCAGATGGTGATGATGCATGAACTAGCTCACTGTCAGCAGATGAACCACAGTCGCGCATTCTGGAAGGTGAGGAATCAATTTGCCAGCGAAATGCAAGCTCTATGGGGTAGAGGCTATACTGGAGACGGACTTTGGGGCCGAGGCCAAGGTCTTTACGTTGGACAGTACGCTCAGGACACTATGCCCGCGGAGGGAGACCAACCAGAGGACCTCTGTGGCGGCGTCTATCGCAGCGGCAGAGGTCGCAAAAGAAGTCGCAACGCTGGGGCTGAGTCTAATCAGCTTACGTATGCAGAGAGAAAGCAGAAGCGAATCGAGAAAAAGTTCGGCGTCAATGGTACTTCACTCGGTGCAGATGATGAGACGAAAGTGAAACTGGAAAACGGCAAGAAGGTCAAAGGGAAGCCTCGTGTGGCAGGTAGTGTGCGCGGGCGGGAACTGCGTGCTGCTGCTGCTTTGGCTAGATTCGAAGATCCGACAAAACTCGAAGACGTCAAGATCGAAGACAGCGAAACGGAGAGTGACTACGACGAGCCGGCGATAAAAGTCGAAGCAATCGACGAATTCGGGAAGAAAATAGTCGACAAGAAAGGAAACTCATTCATCAAGGTGTGCGAGGACGAGGATTACGACGATGGCGATGGAGCAGAGCAAGAGATGAGAGATCTCGGTGGCATTTCGAACTCTACGCAACAGGTGACCTCGAAGAAGCCTCAGGTCAAGCCAGTTGAGACTGTCCCCAGACAGCGACAGATCAAGCCGGTTAAGGCTATCAGCAAAGCACGTCCCGCATCAGCGGTGGCTGCAGATTTACCAGCGGCCATTTCTCGACGACCACCTATCTTGATCAAAGAGGAAGACGAGTCTACTGCGAGCGAGGCCGATCCAATAGATGTGGCTGGCAATGCGAATGAGGCCAATGACGACGACGTGACGGCGAGTGAGGCCGAAAATGAGTCTGGACTAGGCACTACCAACATGACGGGTGGTGCTGTTGATAATGGACTCCCAGCTCCGGTTAATGCTGCTGACCTCCGTGCCGAGACAGTGGCATTTTCACCACCACCTGACAAGAACAGCCACGGGGCCATGGCCACGTTCCAACCTGGAGTGTGCAAGGTCTGCTCGCTCGACAGTGGTGCTGACGCTCTGACTTGTGCTGCTTGTGGGCATGTGCTTGATTCGAGCACAATGAGGAACTGTTGGAGCTGTAAGAGCACTACCTGCAAACAGCTCGGGTACGTGAATGTGGGCGATAACGGTCTTTGTGGTCTCTGTGGTGAGCGCAAAGCTTGACGATTAATGGATGAATGAACAACGAACTCCTGGGCATGGGAAGGAGTACCACAAGCATAGATACCCAGGTTGTGGAATTTAAATGTATTGAGCATAGCACTTTCGAGGCGTCTTCAAAACACCTTCCGTGCCTCTATTGAATTCATACTTTAGCGGCATTCCAAATCAAACCTTAGCCACTTCAAGTCATGAGCCGTCATCGTGGCGGCCTGCAGGTGCGGATTTTGGCATGTGGCCTAGATATCGTGGTGGTGGTGGTGGACTGGTGGTCATGATGAGCCGGGTAGTAGCCATGAACTGATTCGTGTTCGAGCGGGGTCCAGTCGCCATACAAAACTTCAACTTCATGATGTTCTTCTTGCTTCTTCAAAGTTGACAGCCGCATAATTTGACACCTTTTCCTTTGCCACTTTGGACCTGGCGTTGACAATTTAGCAGGCGAGATTGATCCTATCTTCAATTAAAGAATCACTTCGAGGCAGTTAGCCGACGAGAAGTCGTTCCCGTGTTGCAGATACAGACTTCTACTTCCCGAAGCCTTTTGTCACGCGATCAACCTCTCATTGACAACCCAAAGCCTCACACTCGCCACGATGGGTGCATAAATTGCGCTGCCTCTTACGATGGCGCGCACCAACCTACGTCCCTAAAGCCTAGCCTAGTCCTGAATTCAGATATCTTCTTCCTCTACTGCCTATAAAGAAACCTCTCCGCATACCTATAAAGACATCCCCCTCATCATATACTCTAATCGGCACGGAATCACATCGCCAACATGTCCAAATGGATCCTTCGCAATCCGCCTATGCCACCACGGGATCGTCTATACCCACTCGTATATCCTGCGCCGCAAGAACAACCTTTGCTGAAGACACCACGAACCAAGGTCTGGAAGCCAACAGGTCCATTCAGATTTCTCGATCTACCAGGCGAGGTCAGAAACAAAATATATGAATTTGCTTTGCTGGATCCGGAAGTCATCGACCTGGATCCCTCGAACCATCGACGAATCGCTCCAAGATTGACACTACTATCAGCATGTCGCCAAATCTATGAAGAGTCCTACCATATCTTCTACTCCCGTCAGACATTCAGACTATTCCCTGTCCACCCGGCTTTCTTCCAGACGAAGAAAGTCCTCCTCACCCGACTTCCAGCCAAGTACCGCAAGGAGATCGCCACACTTGAGCTGCGATTGGGACCAGGCTGGAGCAAGCCACCTAAGACCTGGAACATGGGCCCAAAGCTGGGACTGTCAGACTGTACATCGGTACGGCGACTGAACATCTTTGTCGAAGTCGACCCATCCCATGATATCTTCAAAGGATTTCGGGTTGACGACAGATTCTACACAATCTTTTGCGGACATCTACTGGAAGAGCTATTCGAGCAGGTTCCATCGTTGGAAGAGGTTCATCTCGAAGCTTGGCCTTCTGTGCCAAAGGAAGGCTCACTCATGAATGAGCTGGTTGGGGTCTCCGAGGCTGAAAATAAGAGGGTCATATGGGGGAAGAACTTCACTGTGAATATGGACAAGATGCAGTGTGAAACTATGGAGATGATGATGGCTATGCTGAAAGTATGAAGGCACATATTGTTGCCGAGCATCACTCCGTATGCAGTTCCGGTGTCCTTGATTTCAGCACTTCCTCTGAGCGCATCGAACTTACTCCGTAGCATTGTAATTATCAATTTCTCGATCCTATTTTTACCTCTTCTACGAGTATGAGATTCACGCACGTGAAGGTGGTGGCGAAAGCATGACGTCTTCCGCAAGCTGATGTGAATACCTTACTCCGTTGATTTGACACCTCTATCCAGCTCTTTCTACTACAACCAGCAAACTGCCTCGCCTATTCACCACCGTTTCCTTTCTAATCCTCATCCCCTGCATCCTCCTCGCCTTCGCACTACTCGACACATCCCCTGCTACAATCGCAAGCATGTCCATCTTCCAGCGACTCCTCCGTCCCTTCACCTCCTCCGCCGCACCTATGCGCTTCACACCCGACCAAGCTGCGCAGAACATCCCCGAGGGCGCAGCCAAGTGCACACTAGCTGCGGGCTGTTTCTGGGTGAGTCTTGTGTGGCCCGGCATGCTTCGAAGCAGTAGCGACTGATCACCGCTATTCCAGGGCGTCGAGCACCGCTATCGCCACCAGTTCGGTGGTAAGGGTCTATATGATGCACGCGTTGGGTACATTGGTGGCGACACCTCCAACCCCAGCTACCGCGCTGTCTGCACTGGCCGCACTGGACGTACGTACTTCACATCCCCAATCTATCCCGACTCACGTCAACCTAACCATTTTCGATACTAAACCCTCAACCCTCACCAGACGCCGAAGCCCTCCAAATAACCTACGACCCCACCCAAATAACCTACCGCGACCTCCTCGAATTCTTCTACAAAATGCACGACCCCACGACCTCCAACCGCCAAGGCCCCGACGTCGGGTCCCAGTACCGCAGCGGCATCTTCTACCACGACGCCGAGCAGGAGAAGGAGGCGAGACATGTGACGGAGCTGGCGCAGGCGCAGTGGTACAAGGGCACTAAGATTGCGACGGAGATCCTGGAGGCGGGCCAGTGGTGGGATGCGGAGGATTACCATCAGAAGTATTTGGATAATAACCCGGGAGGGTATGATTGCCCGACGCATTTTGTGAGGAAGTTTGCGCCGTTGCAAGGGTAGAGCTGAAGAAGAGAAGGAGAAGGGAGAGAAGAGAAGGCAGGTCGAAAGAGTAGTGAGCATATATGTTGTTTTCTACTCGACATAGAGCTTAATCAAAATGTCTTGCGGCACTTTCGCTGAAACTTTCCAAAACCTTTGTTGTGTGACCGTGTAACGCAGTCACTGCAATCCGACGACAGAACTTCATGTGCGATCCTGTCTCAATCTGAGCAGATTCAGCACGGCACTCTCCTGATCACCCATAAAGTTCGGTTTGTCGATTGCAGTATCACCCTCATGATTGCATCGTCAGTCATCATAATATCGTAAAGTCATAGCTCATTCCCTGGCCTCCCCAACCATCATCTACCTCTTTTCTCCAATCCCACCCTGCGCCCCTGCACAATCACCATCGGTCCCCCTCTTCCTCTTCTTTACCCACTCTCAAGCATAAAACTTCAAACATCTCGTCTCCTCATGCGCATCCCTACACTCAATCCCACACACTCTCGCACCACACTTCATACACTTCGCTCTTCCCCAATATCCACACATCTCGCAGAATCTCCTCGGCGGCGCCGTCGACGTACTCGGTGCCGCGCGTGATGAACTATAACTCAGCGGTGGTGCAGCGAGGAGTGCTTGTAGTTCCTGCGCGGTTGGCAGGCAGGGGAGGTTCGAGCGCGTAAGGGGGTCGCTGTCGTCGTCTTCGACCTTTGAGGTTGGTTGAGCTGTTACTATGGTGGTGGCGGTGGTAGATGAGGCAGACGGAGGAAGTGGTGGCGGAGGCGTTGCGCTCGCGGCGTCGATGTCCATGGGTGTGGGGAGACCTAGCACTTCCACCGTCTGCTCATCCTCATCCACCGTCTCCACCTCCTTCAGCGTGCTCTTCCGCCTCCTCCCATCCTTCGCCGGGTCCTTCGCCCTGCCTCGTCCAGCACCGACAGCCAGCGATCGCGGCGTCGCCGATGCACCCGTACCCGCAGTCGCAGCTCCAGGCGCACCACCAACCCCAGATCCAGCCTCCACAACCCCCCTCTCCCTCGCCGCTGCCGCAGCAACCGCAATCGCCGCCTCCTCATCCGCAAGGTAATTCGCCCACGTCTTCTGACTCTGCAATATCTTCCTCACGCCGGACGTCATGCCCTTTCCCGTTCCCGCTCTTGCGCTTACGACATCTCGTCCTTTATTCGGTATTGCAATCTGCACGTCTTTGTGATTGTCACGGTCGAGATCGGCGATGTGTTTTGCGATCTTTGAGGCTTGACGGGCGGTCAGGGCGGAAGGGGAGGAGGCATCGTTGGCATTGTTGAAGGAGGAGGAGGATGGGGCGAGGCGGGCGCGTTTGCGGGAGCCGGAGGAAGGGACGATGGCGGCTTTGGAGGGGTCGTAGCCGGTGTCGGGGACATAGGCGTAGCCGGGCGTCGTGGTGTCCTTGGAGCTGGGAAGGACTTCGATGTGATACATGTTGCGGTCTTCTTTGTTTGGTGGACGAATGCGGACGATGATGCTAATCGCCGGATGCGGTCACGTGATCACAAATCTTGGCAGTGTTCGAAGGAACTGAGCTGACGATGAATCAAGGCGAGACGATAAGTGTGCAGCAAGTGCCAATAGTCTTCATATGTCTGATACCATAATTATGCCGATATGTATGTTGATATACTGTATGTGCTCAACCTCAGAGTACTTCCCTTAGCACCATCGCGCTTCCAAAATATCATCTTTTGCCCAAGCCAAAACAATACGTGATCATGTCGGACTTCAACCTTTCCTTCAAGTGCAACGATCGCCCTTGGAGTGCTCATGGTAGCGACACATGTCCCTAAGCCATGGCTTTCCGCCTGAGCGAACATCTTCTCTCTTCATTCTGACAACAAGGTCACGCATGAAGCGTGGGTGCCATTCATCTTCGTGGTTATCCTGCAAACATGTTAGCAATTGATATAAGTTTGGATGTCATGAGGTAGAATTTACCAATAGGTTGTCAGTCCTCTTCCAAGCGAACAAATCCACAACAAGCTTGCGCATATTGTTTCCATCCTGGCATCCGAATGTCTCGAACACAATCCATGTATCAGTGGGTGTTGGCACACTGTTGGTCTCCTCAGCGAGCTTTGCGACCTTCTCAACTATCGCATTCTTGCATGACTCGATTCCAAACCTGTCAACCAGGCAATAGAGATGTAGCAGCCAGAAGTATGCTGGCTTGACAGGGTCGACAGCATCGACGGCTTCGTGATCGAGACGACGAGTGTAGAGCCAGTACAGGAAGTAGTCGAAGACATCAGCACGCTCTTCAGGTAGCTTTACTGTCTGCGAAAGACCCTCGGCGAAAGTGCCAGTGAGGGCAGCGTGGAAGAAGGGCGAAACAGTTGTGAGGAGTTCTCGTGGCACAAGTCTTGTGGCTTCGTTGGCGCCGAGGAGAATCGTAGCGCTTGTCGTGACGGACCTGAACTGGGATCTAAGTGGGATGGCATTAGCCAACCAGTTCTCATGGATCGGCATCACAAGAGGCTGCTGCTCCTCATACCGGAGCTCGTTGGGTGTGGACATTCCGCAACTTCGGCGAGTAGATGGTGTGAGCGACGACTTGCGTGATGAAGGACGCATCTAGAATGACTTCGATTGACGCTTGCTTCGGTAAACGTTTGGGCGAGTGTTGTTATTCAGTAGCGCTCGAGCCAGTATACAGATAAGTAGCGAGTGTGGTTATGGAGTGAAGAGTTGCGTAGGGTTGGTGAAGGGTGAAGGTTGCAGCGATGTGAAGCCAGATGCTGAGATTTTATGTGTACTTGCCATTGTTGTTTGTTAGGACAATGCAAGAGGAAGTGTCGACTGCTTGCCGTAGTTGCCACAAACAAAGCGACGGCCATTTCCGAAAACGGAAAGCATGTTGGTGAGAACAAAGCAAACATGGGGTTCGTGAGCTGCACTGCGAAGGAGTCTGAGTTTGACACTTTGAAGGTTAGCTTGCCAGATGATGTTGTAACAAGAGAGGTTTGCGCTCATGACGAAGGAAAATGAATTGGTACTTCTACGTAAGAGAATGGGAAGTTGAAGGAATGCAAAAACAAAGTAGTGAAACCGCATTGGGAAAGATGTGAAAGATGCATTCAATATGATATACTCGTTCGTTAATTCCACTCCATGCCATGCAACAGATCGTAAGCAAATCTTCCAAAGATCCTGGCCTTGAATGCCAGAGTTTTGCCTCACGCAGCTACTTGACGCACACGACCCTCTGTTGATGATGTCATGGTCAGCCAATCCCAAAGCCCTCGTAGTTGCATCATAGTCGATGCTTTTCGCTTTCTGCACCGCAAGGGCGTCGTAAGTGACCGCGCAGCGTATCTGACATGTTGTTTTGCGTGCCATGGTTTAAGGCATCGGCTTGGACTCACCTAATCGTTGGTAGAGCATGTAGAGTGCCATTTGGTTAGCGGGCTCGGTGCCAGAGATAGTGACTAAGCGCTCATTGCTGTTGTCCTGTGGCTCGTTGATCTTGATGACACTGCCAGATAGCTGCCGAATCTCATTGATTTTGGCGCCACCCTTGCCGATTATAGCACCAACCATGTCATTGGGAATGTATATCTGTTGAGTGAGCTGCTGACCAGGTAGAGCACGAGCAGCTCCTCCGGCAGCAGCGGCACCACTAGCGTTCATGCCAGGCTGTGCACCAGCTTGCATCGGAATCTGATTGGGTTGACCATATGGCTGCTGCATTTGCGGGTTCGGCGATGGGTATCCTTGTTGAGGACGTGGTGGCGCAGCTCCGTATTGCGGAGAACCTTGCTGGAAGCCTCCATAATGAGCCTGCACACCTCCATATGCATTGTTTGGCATACGCTGCTGTCCTTGTTGTGTCGGATGTCTTCTGTAAGAGTCTGGCTCGCCCCATTGACCTCCAGCAGCTTGAGGAACGTATGGCACAACTTGGAGACCGCCGGGGACGGCACCAGCTGGCCCACCACTCCGGGTCGCATATGCTGACGCAGCTGGACCACCAAATCGTTCGGTCAATTGCTCAACGAGCGTGCTGCCGACATAGTATGTAGCGATGTGGACGGCATCAGCGACTCCAAGCACGACGAGGGATCTTTCGGTGGACAGTGGTAAGGCAGACTCGGAGGCATTGAGGCGGGCGCCGGAAGCATCTTGAATCTCGCGAATGCGGATACCCTTCTGACCGATGATAGAACCGATAAGGATATGTGGGATGAGCAAGCGAAGAGGGTATGTCTTTGATTGTGCGTTGGAAGGAGCTTCGTGAGGTTCATTGTTGAGGGTGCGAATGATCAGACCAAAAGCCTATAAGGCATTATTAGCAGATATCGTTTAGACTAGACACTAGAAGCACTCACCTTGGCGACTGCATCTACGAGTCCACTGACGGTCAAGACTCGTTCAACAGCACCACGAGTGTAGTCACTGACTGTGCACTTGGCACCAGACATGCGGCGAATGAGCGAAACGTTCTCACCTCCTTTGCCAATGACGGTAGCAGCCTCAGCACTCGAGATAATGGCGCGCATGTGTAGCCATTGGCTCTCGTCCTGATGTTGGTTTGGTGTTGCGCCATGAGCCGCGTTAGCACCATTGCTATGTGTTGTGGATTGAATCGGCTGAGTGTCAAAGTCTTCGAGCTTGGGCTCGATATCTTCGACCTTGGTAGTACCAGTCAGACCAGTGCTTTGAGCTTCACCAGTGTTGTCCTGAACCTCGACATGGTTCTCAGTTGCTCCATCAATGGTATCTTCTTGCTTGGTTGGGAGCTCAGACTCGACAGCCGCGTCGGGCACCTCACTCTCACGATCGGTGTCAAGAGCCGGACGCTTTGCATCGTGTTGATCAGCTATTCCCGCCTCGGAAGAAGGATCCTCGAGAGGTCGCTTCTGTGTGGAAACAGCTGTAGCAGGCACTGGAGAAGCAGACATTGCGACGCGTAGTTCCGTGGACAAATGGATAGGAAGTCTGTTATGTCTTGATGTGTTCAAGTGATTGATATTCTTGAATTGTCTATGGATCCTCTAACATACACAGCTTGTGCGATGAAGGAAAACTTGCTGTGCTGGATATCGGAAGTTGCGGGAGGGGAGTTGTACGCGGTTGGAAAGAGGGTGTGGTGGTTAATGAAGCCTGGTTAACGATGGAGGAGGAGAGGAGTGGTGTTGTGGTATGCTTGTGCTTTTGCGATGACAGGAGTGAAGTTTGTGTGGTGGTGCTCGAATAACAGGGTCGCAATAACAAGATCTTGATCGGGGACCGCGAGAAGGTGAATGGATTGGTGAAGCGAAGATAGAGTGTTGGTGGTGATGCTGAAGCGGGTTTGTGGAAAATGTGCTGTGCTGAAGAAAAAGGAAGGAGCGACCGGACGATTTCCTTCTGACTTGAACCTTGTAGCTTCCCGTCAGTCCAGCTGGTCCTACCTGATGAAGCAGCTCGTAACTGCAACACAGTATCTATGATCGGGATGAAGGTCTGATGAAGGGAGACGATGCGGTGTGTTGTGGTATGATGCCCTAGTTACAGTAATAGTATACGTGAAGCGAGAGGGGAATGTAAGAGGTAAGAGGTAAAGGAGAGCTAAAAAGGGGGTCCACTGTGTCACGTGAGCATTCCGCAGCAAGGTAGTCAGCGAGGTAGGCAGCAAGGTCACAATGCCACTCTCTTGTCGGTTCATTTCGGGGGAGGTCACTCTACTTCACGCCAGCGTACATTGATTTGGGCTTCCCGACAGAGATCCCATCTACATCGAGGCACAGAGCGATAAAGGCCGCCACTTAGCCGCTCTGCCAAAGGGCCACGATACGCGCTCTCACGAGACGGGCATGATTACGAGCGCTACACATGTGG
>Ga0268250_10000236_pt1 | contig 27622 bp, 29 predicted proteins | sample AgamicAsSfe_FD_200448 | JGI IMG/M metagenome (GOLD analysis project Ga0268250, IMG submission 200448) | Agave microbial communities from Guanajuato, Mexico - As.Sf.e (v2) (version 2) | ecosystem: Host-associated > Plants > Phyllosphere > Phylloplane/Leaf | place: Guanajuato, Mexico | collected...
TGGTTCATACAAGCTGAATGGTGTACGTGAGTGTCAACCTTTCGGACGTTGTAGAAGTCTCTGTGTGGCACTGCTTTTGTGTCTGCAATTTCTTGGTACTCATTGAGCAAAATGTACAAGTTGAATTTGCCTTCAAGGTACTGCAAACGACGGAAGGCGAAACTCTTGCTTGGACCGTCCGAGGATACGGTCAAGATAGCGTCAAGGTCCATGTAGAACTCGCGGATGGTTGGAATGTGGACAATGGGAGAGTCGTGCTCGGCCGCTTTGTTGTTCTCATAGACTTGGTAGACGCCGTTGGAGTCGAGACGGAAGGCCATCTCGCCGAGACCGGGGAGGGGCATCAGGTCGTCAAGCTCGAAGTCTTCACCAATGTTCTGGCCCATCTTACGGGGTCTTCTACGCGGAGTCTTGAGGTCTTGACTCTCTGTCATGTTCTGCTCGTACTCTTGCCACGAGGGATCAGGATGGGGAGGGTATATGGTCCAGCCAGGTTCATCTTTTGGGTTGTCTGTAGCGCCCTGTAGCGACAAGCGCATGTACTTGTGTCTCAGATCCAAGACTTTCTGGATGTTGCTGTAGATGGCAGTGAGCTCGGTAGTGACCTTTGAGTCGTCGACGGCAAAGCCTCCAGAGCCGCTTCCCAGACCAACACCTGCGCCGGCACCGTGTAAACCCTGTTGCTCCAAGAAAGGCTTCTGCTCATGGGGTAGGTTGGGATGGTGGTTGTGAGCGCGAGCGTCGCGGTCGGCTTGGATCAGGGGCGAGGGGGCATCGTTCTGTTGGGAGAAAGAGTGGCGAGCAGTATCGAAGTGGCCGAGACCAGGGGTCTGAACTTCGGCGCTGGTGGGAGGCTTCGCAGCATTCGCCATGCCAATGGGCAGGGCGGATTGGTACGAGGCATCCTTCGCTTGCAGGCTGGCATTGCTCTTGCTGGCTCTGAGCGGGTTAAGCGGAGAGAATGCGGTGGGATCGGGGGCGACGTGGGAGCTGAGGGTGCGCGACTTGGTCATGGTTGGACTGTCGAGCTTCTCGGCGCGCTGCCGTTGGTAGAATTGCTTTGCCTCGGAGTGGCTCATAGCCTTCTCGAGCGACGAGTTGTAGTGGGTTGTGCGACGCTGCTTGTCTCTGGGCAGCATGCCTTCGGGCTCTTCCTCTCGCTCCAAGAGCATGCTGGCTGTCATGCTGGCTGTCATGTCGGGTGCCTTGTCCGACAGACTTCTAGATGCCACCATCGAGAGGCTCGGGTCGTCGTTGTCGTCATCTACCACGTCGCTGCCAATTTCACTTCTAGTGTCGACCTCGTATTCGCTATCATCGTCGGATGCATCCTCGGGGCCAAAGGTGGGCGCGTATGTAGGTGGCATGTTCAATTTGTGTATGTAGCCGTCTGTGTGACTAGCAATCCAGGCGGTGGCTGTAGCTTCCAATGCTCCAAGGAATGCTGCCGGGATATCGTAGGAAGGGAAACAGTCTTGACGTAGCTCAGGCGTAGGATGTGTCAGTACTCAGGACAGTGCGACAGAAGAAAACAAAGAGATAGAAGTAGCAATAGTCCTTACAGCAGGCTCTGCATTGCCATTGATGATTGTCTACTCCACTTAGCATCTCCATATTTTTCTTCATGTGACGACGCATCATACGTCCGAGCTTCTTTGTTCGCGGGGGAGACCCGGTCTCCTTCATGAGGCTATCACATTCATGAGTTGGAAGACAGTAATCCCGCGACTGAGCATCTTTACATTCACACATGGTCTCGATACGATAGCGTCCGATTTATTTGCCCTTGTCAGGCACCCATGTTGTCTTCCGGGCTGTATCTGCAATGGCCACTTCGTTTGCTTTCAGCTTATTTCCAGCACCGTCATCCAGCTCCGTGGGCACAGTGCTTGCCAATTGCAGATCACACCCCGTGATCGATCGAAAAGTCTGCCACGTCTCCAAATGAACATCTCAGCACTTTTCCATCAGTTTCATTTCGGCAAAAGTTGTATCGCACTGCTGCTTCTCGGCCATGGATTGTCCTCTCATGGCTTGAAACTGTAACCAGGGAAGGTACGAAGGTACCGAGGTTTCCCCACAGTATCTGCTTCTGCATTTGTGGTGTCTGCTGTTTGGCCTTTGTCACCAACCAGCAGTAAATAGGTACGAGTAGGCCCAGAGTTGGCATCATCGACACAGCCTTCAGGACCATCTGCTCTTCATTTTTTGGGGGCCGAAAATTTGTTTTCATGCCCTAGCGAAATTGATAAATTGATCTACTTTACAGACGGGAGGCAGCTTCCGTCTTCCCGCAAACATGCTCGAGATCCTTCGTTCGAGAAGCACTGGTCGAAGACTCGCATCAATCTCCCATCAGCAGGTCAAACAACAATAATGAATTAAGAGGACAGCTATTTCGTGTTAGTAGAGTAAACACAAGATTACGCAACCGCCACAGCTCATCCCGAAACCCGCTCGTCGATAGAGTAGATCGTGTCTCGCCTGCACATTGAAAAGCATGCTCTGTGCCAGATATATGTTTTTGCACGCTCGTGTTTTATACTTCCCACCAACGGACTTGTTGTGGATGACGGCATTATCACACATCTTGCCTTCTGGTAGCATTAGCAGAGGTGCTAGTGTGGTGATGGAGAGCCAGATATGATCGGCGCAATCGGACCCGAAGGCGCAGAATCCCACGCATCAGGCGTAATTTGGTGGACTCGTGAGACATAGATATGCAAGCGAGATACGAGTCAGCATGCGTGATTGACGACTCAAGCGTGCTTGTTTAAGGTGAGCTTGATCCGCGTATGTTTTTCCGAAGTCTGCAGCTTGACCAACACAGCATTGGTTCACCCCTTATTCTTTGCCTCAGCACATGGCTTTATTCGAATCCAGAGTAAATAGCGGGCACCCCTGCAGTCGACGACACTCTTTTCAAAGCGGCATGCAGATGCCCAGGTGCTCCGATCAGCCATGTGGTTCCTACGTCGGATGGGTTGTTCAGTCACGTTTCACACGTTCGTTAGTGCAGACGACAGTGGGGCCCGCCTGTCAAGAGTCAAGATGTCAGCGGAAGAGGGTGGGAGCTAGAGAGCTCGGTGCAGTAGTTTCACCGCCCGGCGGAAGATCGGTTGTCAAAAAGATTGGACATGGTCAGTGGAGAAGCAAGCGGCAAACCGAAGACGATTTCTCTGCCGCACCGAGGACCTGGCACCAGGCAGCCGGGCTTTGGAGAGTCTCATTCCCCTGCGTCGCCCATTTGCTAGCTTATGTTCCAGCATCTTCGCCGATTGTATTGCCAAAAAACGGACGATGATGGCTCTGAGCACACCCTTGACATCCGCGAGCTTCCTTCGACGAATATAGCCCGTGAGTGGCGTGCTTCGAAACAGCAGACACAAGAAATAGTCGAGATATCAGGTGAGGTGCTTGGACCCTGGGCTTCCAAAATTGTACGTCTGTGCGGGAACAAGTCAACCGCAAGGCCCAAGGGCTTTCCTTTAACACTCCTTCAACCTGCATCATCAGTGCCATGTGCCAATTAGGGCTACGCTAATCAGGACAAGTTGCGTATTACATGCCTACTAACCCATAGTATCGGGAATACTCGCACTATGCAGGTCTTGCGACAGTTCGGCTTGGTCAGTGAGAGATGCCAATTTCTTAGCACAATCAATCCTTTTCCGACTTGCCTGTCTTTCCCTGCTTCTTTTAAACCTGTTAGCTCTGTGATCGTTGTTCTACGCTTCTTCGTTGCATTTCAACCTCCCAGCATCACACGACGTTCAGATCTGATCGTCTTTACCCACTCATCTTTGGCCTGATACACTACCCTCTTTAACCCCACCGCGACCATGTATGCAGACCCGCCAAGATCCATGGAGCGCGTAAGCCGGCGTGATATCTTCACATCGCTACCAGCTAGGGTCCAGTGGCTGCATTCATTTCTAGAGTTTGGGACAGACGACGTACAAGCCTTGATATCTGGACAGAAATATATCAAAGCAGTCATTCCTGCCATCGTCAACATAGTGTACAAGAAGCTTCTCAAATACGACATCACGGCTCGTGTGTTCACCACAAGGGACAGTAGAGATGAGGGTCCGGTAGAGAGTTGGCCTACAGAAGATAGTGCTCAGATTGAGCATAGAAAGATGGTAGGTTCAGATTGCCAAGGGTTGAGTATATTCACATCTGACCGATCGCAGTTTTTGAGATGGTACCTGACAAAGCTCAACTCTGACTGCACACGAATGGACTACTGGGTAACTATCAAATCCCCCTTACCTGCGGGACTCTTGCTGACACCTTCTAGGAATATCTAGACAAGGTTGGGTAAGTTGATGAATACGATACTGCTGTCCTATGTCATACCGAACGCTCCCGACTCACGCTTGCACGACAGTCTGATGCACGTTGGCAGAGGTCGCCAGAATCCTCTCCATGTCGACTACGTCTTCCTGGGTGCGTGTCTAGGCTTCATCCAGGATTCTCTTTTCGAAGCCATACTCTCACACCCACGTCTCGAAATGCACCGAAAGATTGCCATCGTCAAAGCTCTCGGCAAAGTCATCTGGATTCAAAACGACCTTATCGAGAGATGGCATAATACAGATGGTTCCGAATACACACAGGAAGAAGCCGACACGCTGTTGGGAGAAATACAAGAGGACGAGCGCGAGGGATACCTACACGGCAAGAAAATCCTTGGGGACGATGGCTCATCCGTGTTCACAAGCCGTACTGGCAGCAGCAAGAGCTCTGACAGCGGAAAGACATCACTGGGTCGTCCGATCGAAGAAGCAACACATCTTGGAGATGGCATAAGCAGATGTCCTTTCAGCGGTATGGCTCGCTCAGGCCCAAACCCTGCAGACTTGGAGCGTCAGCGTGCGACATCGACACGTTCGCCACGCGTGAATGGCACTGCGCCTGATGTTCTTCAACAGTATCACTCCCCAGGAACACCTCGTATCCGCATAATTGATGGCAAGACAGTGCTCAAGGAAAACCTGGAGCCCAACCCATTCGAATCTAACAAGTAAGTTCTTTTGATTCCTGTCCAATGTCGCCTAGGCCTTATCATTCATTTCGTCAATTATCGCAACGATGCTGATGGTAAGCAGACAACAAAATGGTAGCAACGCTGCCTGAAAAGCTACGAGCATCGGGTGATGAATGTGGCAAACTGCTCATGCAGTATCATGGCTAAGCACACGAAGCTAAATTCTATCAGCTCACACGAGAAGACACACGACCGACCACAGCAGGGTCAGGCGCGTCGGCAACCCACAAGTTGGAGGATTGAGACATTGAAGAATAGGAACGAGGGGTACACGCAATTGTAGGAGTAGTTGACGGCTTGTCTAGCAGAACGAGGAGCACATCGGTTGCGGATGCTGGCCAGGAGACTAGAGCATTGGTTTTTTGAGATATCAGAATCATGAACCAAATCTTTCACGAACTAGCAACTCAGAATGCAATGTTTGAGACTGGCTGATGCTATCGCAAGACCATGCTGGTTGTCATTCACGAATTCAATCTCAGATCAATGATCTGGATATCAAGAGTCTCAATAGAAGGTCGTCAGCAGTCCATCTGGCATGTCCAGTCGTCCATAGTCAGAGCATCGAATTTGCCCGGCCTAAAGTCGGAGTCAAATTTTGTGGCGGAAACCGGACCCTGAAGTTGTTATGACCGGAGCAGCGTTTCTTATCTTCATATTAGGGCATGGTTCGTTAATACAGCAAGAAAGACTTGAAAGTTGAGAGGGACAACATGTTGACTTGTCACGCACCAAATCATGACTAAAGACCCAAGACTGCTCATGGTCAGGAGAGTTCAGCGCTAGGGTGGAAGAAGCTAGCGGTGCCGAGTTTGGTCTCTTGTCGTCTCAGCTGGGAGAAACGGCGAGCTTTTGGATTCATGAGACAACCCCTGACGTCTGAGTATGGACAAAGGGAGATGGACATACAATCACAGGTAGGTCTGCACTGATTGAACCGTCGGCGTAATGCTTTTGACAATCCCTCGAGCGTCCCTGCCGACCGGGCTGGCCGCCATCTCGGCCATCTTCCTCTTGACTTATCTCTACTTCCATGCCTCCTCCAATTCGAATCCGCATGTTCTCTCCATCAAGAGCTCGACCCAAGCGCCGCATCTCTCTCAGTGTCCGCCGTCATCAGCCATCAGCGATATCGTTTTGTCCATCAAGACGGGTGCGACAGAGGCCTTCGACAAGTTGCCAACTCAGCTACTCACCATCCTGCAATGTGCCGACACTCTTCTTCTCTTCTCCGACCTGGAGCAAGATATCCACTCGCTACACATCCATGATGTGCTCTCCCGTTACGATCCCGAGTTCCTCGAGAACCATGCCGACTTCGAACTATATCGCAAGCAAAAAGAATACCAGGCGGAGGGTCGCGACATTCAAACACTGAGTACCATGACAGACTCCAACTCCGACTGGCGGACTGCTGGACATAACGCCGCGTGGGCTCTGGACAAATACAAGTTTCTACACATGATTGAGCGAGCTTGGGAACTGCAGCCGGACAAGGAGTGGTATGTCTTTGCCGAGACTGACACTTATGTCGTATGGCGCAACCTTGTGCGATGGCTACAGAACTTCGACCCAAGCGAGCCGCTGTACCTAGGGCGGGGCGAGCCAATGAAGAAAGAGGAGGGAGATGGCTTCTACTTCGCACATGGTGGCAGTGGCTTTGTGCTGTCGCGTGCTGCCATGTACGAGTTTTGTGTCACAAAGAAGGGACTTGCGAGCCGGTGGGATGCCAGAATACCCGATCTATGGTTTGGCGATTACGTCGTTGCCAAAGCTCTGAAGGAGGAGCTTGATCTCAACCTGACCTCAGCCGCACCCATGTTCAGCGGACACAAGCCTATGAGCTTGCCCATTGGCACTGGCATCTGGTGTCGCCCTGTCATTACCCAGCACCACCTCCGATCTGAAGAAGTTCAGACTTTGTGGATGCTGGAGGAAGACTTTTACACAAATTCGTCTTCAAGCAATACACCGCATCTGCGCTTCTCGCACTTGTTCAGAGACATACTCTCTGGGGTCAAGTTTCCTGAGCTACGCGAGGAGTGGGACAATATGTCTCAAGACAATATCTACACCATCAAAACTCCTCGCACGAAAGATCAGGCACGAAAGAAGCCAGACGAGCATGTGAATGAATCCACCGTCGAAAAGGACCCGAATTCTTCGCCTGACGCATGCAATGCTGCTTGCGAGGTCACAGAAACATGTTTCCAGTGGGCGCATCTCAACTTTACTACTATAGAAGAGAAGAAACAACATAGCGGTGGAGTTTGCTATTTGAGTAGCGTCTTTCGATTTGGCAACCAGAGACCAGAGGAGTCTTGGGTGGACAAGAACAATGCAACCAACACTCATTTGTGGGTGTCTGGGTGGAAGACAACAGCAATAGAGAGTTGGATAGCCAATGCACCAGATAGTTGTGGAGAGGTCGATTGGACTTGACAGTCGTCGACTGCGTTAGAACATATACTTGTGTTAATTCCTATTCCTTCATCTTCAAGTTCCAATCTGGTGCTGATTAGATCCGCGATTCCGGCGTTATCTTATCGCCAAGTCCTCCTGCCGAGCCTTGGAGATCTCAGCACTCGCCGTCCCTGCTGTCCGTGATTGACTGTTTCCACTTTACACCTTGACCACAAGAACTTCTGGCTTCGTTTGACGGATCTCTCATATGACGTTCAGGCTTCTGAAGTGTCCTGTCCTAACAGCATCCGACTCATCCGTCGACATTGACCTTTGGATCGTCCGCGTCATCTGATTAGATTGATAAGCGATCGAGTTCCGGTCAAGCAGGCATTGCTGCCAGCCTATTAACGATGCTGACTTCATCTTCTCCATTATTGAACGAACAAGATCTTACAGATCCGTTGGCTCAAAGGCCCTCAAAGAGAGGCACACCATATATTCGGCCATGGATTGACTGGACTTGGAACTCCGTGGCTTCTCTCATCTTCAACACAACAATATTGCTTGGACTGTTCTACGGAGTTAGATTATGCATATCTACTGTGCAAAACACCTTGATGCCTTCGAACGAGTACTGCCTACATTCAGTCTCAGTCTCATACAACTACATAACATTCTCCGGGGAAGGGTATAACACATACTATGGACCCAAATGTCTCAACCCATTGCGAACAATTTCGACATACGCTTCTGGAAAGACGCTCTGTACGGACAAGGAAATACAGATTGGCTTTGAGAAGATCCGTAGAGAATGCGAGAAGGACGACTTCGAGTTCCTGGACTGGCGTCATGTCGTCGCTAACATTACCGACGACGACATCGCTAGAATGAGATTAGTCGAATTTGATGAGATACCCAGTGGCACAAATGTTACGGAACCTGTCAGGCTTGCCAAATCGTTTTTCCAAAGAGTTGACAACACCCTCGTATGTTTACCACAACGATGTAAAGATTCAGACGGTTGACTTCTACAGATGACTTGGGAGTACGAGATGAATTGGCATCATCAGTCGGGCTTCGCCCTTTATGGATTCTGGGGTATCGTCCTAGGTATCTCGGCGATTGCCAACCTCCTCAAATCCAGCAATGTGTCGACTCTTTCGCCCCACCCACAGTCAAGCAGGACAGTGCAGTTTATGCACTCAGTATGGAGGTGGATCAGAGTCAACTTGGTTATTCCGCCCGCATTCGGCTCGCATCATCAACGCCTTCTGTACTGGTGTACGATTCCGACACGCATGGAGAGCATCATTGTGACAGCTTTCTATATCTTCACGACATATCTCTCTGTATCTCATTATCGTCTGATATCTAACAACATCTAGTAAGGATATAGTCTCTTCTTCTATGAAACGGATGACTGACAATCTCAACAGCTGGGACGAAAAGTCTCATCAACTTTGGAGGTATGTGGCCGATCGTACTGGCATCATGGCATATGCTACACTTCCTTGGATCTGGATTTTTGCTGGCAGAAACAATGTCTTTATGTGGGCTACAGGTCTTTCGTATCAAGCATTCAACATTTATCACCGACATATCGCTCGAGCTGGTACTATACTAGCCAGTGTACACTCAGTCGTATATATCGGACTGTTTGTGGAGTTTGGTAAGTTGAGAAATAATTTATTGTTTCTCAGTATAGTCTAACAAACGGTAGAAGGTTGGGGAATGTTCGCGAGAGAGTTTACTCAGCTTTGGCTCTTAATTGGTGTAGTGGTGAGATATCAGACCGAGCCTATCGAATTGTTCATGGACTGACTTGATGCAGGCGACTATCACTATGAGTCTGTTACTGCTGCTATCTGTGTCATGGCTTCGTATCAAGTTATACGAGATCTTCCTGATCCTCCATATTGCACTTTCTGTGATTACCCTGGTGGGATGTTTCTTGTAAGTCCAGCCCCTCTTTTGCTACTGAGTAGTGCTTACTTAAACAGACACACTTCTATCTTCGACTCAAGATACGACGCATATCTCTGGCCAATAGTGATTGTGTGGGTGCTAGATCGCGTACTTCGACTATTACGTCTCATATCTTGCAACATTCGAGTCCGTCGTGGCAAGCAAGTCATTCATCGTACACACACGATTGCCTCATACAGCATAGAGTCTGATGTGGTTAGACTGGACGTGAAGACAGATTCGTTTCTTGTCCAGCCTGCTGCTGGACAGTTCTACTACCTCTACCAACCTTCCACGTGGCAGGGCTATGAAAATCACCCTTTTACACTTGGAGCATGGTCTCTGGAGAGTTCCACATCAGACGAGGCTGGTAGCTCTCTCATGCAGCACACTGATGCTTCTCATGAGTTCGATCACTCCGCCTCTGATCTGAAGCATTCAAGTAGTGCCCAGACTTTGACTTTCTGGATTCGTCCCTACGATGGCTGGACCAAACGTCTCCGAGATGAGTGCCTCAAGTCATCTACACGAACTTCTGCTCCAACAATCCTCCTCGAAGGCCCGTATGGCCATCATTGCCCGATGTCGTCGTACGACTCGGTGCTTTTGATCGCAGGTGGCACTGGTATTGCATCAGCCGTACCGTACATTCTCGAACACATGTCACTGTCAAGAGCAGGCAGGACAAACACCACCCATATACATTTGCTCTGGACGGCCAGGCAAGCGTCTTTCATCCAAGAAGTGTTCGCCCGCGAATTCCGTACTGCGACACAAAGAGATGACTTCTCGGCCGATTTGTTCTTCACAAGACAGAGCGAGGGTCCGAAACATACAGAGGAAGACTCTGAAAGGCAAGATGACGAAGTCCTGGAGATGCCCGAGTTGCAGTATGGACGACCAGACATGGCAGCTGCAATTGTCAAAGCTGCAACAAGAGCGGAATTGACGGGGACGAAGGTGGCTGTGTTGGTGTGCGGTCCACCTGCTATGGCTGATGAGGCCAGATTAGCTGTTCATCGTTCACTGAAACGTGGATATCACAGTGTGGAGTACTTTGAAGAGTCTTTCGGGTGGTAAGTCATACGTGATCAAGCCCCCATGCCAGAGTCAACTTGGCATAGAACAAAGACAAACGGTAGGAATGCACATCGAAGACCGTTGCTTCAAATTGTCCATCTACAAAGGACTACAAAAAGAAGTGAAGATTGCAACCAAACGAGGAGCGGGAAAAATTCGAAGGCGTAGTCAGGCGAGGAGTCTGAGAAACATACCCGATGACCATAGTCATGAGGGAGCAGGAGAAATAATCTTTCCATCTCAAAGTCATGCGTCTTCAAGGGAAGATCTTCCATTGCGCATGCAGCTGATGTCGAACCGATTGAAACTCACCTCTTCCTGGCGATAAACGCCTTGCTCGACTTGACCGCGCTTTCGTTCAGCTTTGCGCTTGAGAGCATCGACGATCTGTGAAGGACCCCTCAAACCATTGCGATTTGAGCCAGTGCGGACTTGGGAACGCTGCTTTTCGGTGTTGCTCCTGTGAATTGACTGCAATGCCGATTACCATTCGAGTAGGGCTTCTTGGATCCTAGCTGGCAAGCTGCGGCGTCCCTGCTCGTCTTGGTATGCCAAAATAGCATCTGATTCAATGCGGCCAAAACGATATTGTCCCTCTCCTTGCGGGCAGAGCTTTTCCATCTCTTGTCTGGCATGGATAAAGAATTGGAACGGGCGACCAAGCGAGCTTTGCACATCACGGACGTACGCCACCATGCGATCCTATCGGCAGCCCATAGCATCAACGCCAACGAGAAGGTATGCAGGGTTCAGATTCAGGTCGCGACAGACACAGACGTGACCAGAGACATGCGTTATGAAGGCCTCTGCAACAGCGTGGGTGTTGACCGCGTGTTGGATAGCGTCCACATTGGGAAAGATGAACCTGTGCTTCGAGACGTGAACCTCTTTTTCCTTGTCGTGCCAAAGAAAAGGGGTCAACGAACTGCGCACTTTTGTGCCTCGGATGAGGACGTTGCATTCGGTCTCTGGAAAATCGAAACTCTCGACCGCTCGGCCCAGTCTTCTCACAATTTCTCGCACTACACACGCTTCCTCTTTCAAGCTTCTTGTACCCTTAGGCTGCGAGCTATAGCGCACAATTGCCGCCAGACGATGTATCTTGGAGGAGTTTCTGGTGGTATGGAGACTGCCGATGAAATTCTCGGCGTAGTGTCGAGAGGTAGCAACATGCATGCTCTCACGGATTTTGGAGAAGGTACCAACTCTTGGCTGGTATTGCCTGATGATCACAGTGCCATTCACCTTCCACCATTTTGGCAACGAAAGAGGGACACTCACGACCGCGCCCATCTCTCTAGCAGGTGTCCTGACCATACGCTTGATTAGGCGCTGCATCATGTACTCGTTGTAAGTACGATGTGCCTTCAGTGCCCTGAGGGTAGGCGGGTTGCCGAGGTCGGTTCCAGGGCGCATAGTCTGGTGGAGCTTCGGCATGCGCTTTTTCCACTTGTATCTGGGTGCAAGCACATTTGATGGCCGAGCTGGTTGGCTCCAACGGGGTATTGTCAGGATTGGAGCCTTGGTGTAAGCGAGTCCACATTGCTCGGCATGAATACGTGCAAGCCTCATTGCTGACAGCGCCTCTATCTGGACGCCTGCGAGGTAACCTCGACAGATGGCCGTGTAGAGTGTGTAGTGTACTCTCTCCTGGCCCTTTGTGGCCCTGACCAGGTTACCGTAATATCTGAGTCTTGGCTCTCCAGGCCTCCCTGGATACTGCAATATCATCTGGAAAGACTTCTACCAGAATCTGAACATTTGGCTCGAGCAATGCGTTCGACGCCATCCCCTCTTCATCTTCGGTGACATCCATCTCAGATGTTTGGTCGACATCGGGAAGGCTTTCCTCGTCCAATTGGACGACGATGGCTTCGTCTCTGGAAAGACCAATGCCAGATGCCTGATCAGAGCTTGACGAATTCTCCTCCCCAGAAGAGATTGTGACAGCGGACTCGAGATCCTGGCGAGGGCTTGGCGAGGGCGAGCAATTACCAGCGGGGCCCATATCCTCGGCGGGCGAGTCGTCATGAGGGACAAACCTTGAGTTCCTTTGTTAGCCTGATGATTGTCTGTCTGAACATTCGTGCATACCTTTCCACGACGAGCTCTGTCATAATGTCAATGTCCTCGGCAGATTTCGAGCGATATCTCTGTTCCATTTCGGACCTCAAAGTCGACATCGACACTTTGGTGGGTGCTGGAAAGCGCGCCTTCAGCTCGTATACAAACTTTCCAAAGCCCGCAGATGCCATGGTAGGAACTTGCGATTCTTGAAGTGGTGATGAAAGGTGGGTGCGCATTGCATCCACATCTGGACTGTCCTGGAGCCAACCTCCAGCACGGGAGGAAAGTTTTCCTGCAACTTGAGATGATCGACGATTGCGTTGACGTTGAGCTCTCTGGACCGAGTCATGTTGGAGATGGAGGCTCAGATTGCTGAAGGGCAGATGATCAAAAGGAAGGTTTGATGCGCAGAAAGGAAACGTGTTGGATAGGCTTGAAGTGAACAGGAAGGAAGGTGCGATGGAGGCAGTCCAATTTGAACGCGATTGCAGTGAAGAAAGCCAGACTCGAGCGCGTCATGTCGCTTCTTTCTGACTCTCGTCACTCTCAAATGGCCAATGTGACTTGTAACTATACTATCAAAATGCACAATGTTCTCACGGGAATGGGTGTGGCCATGGAGATAGATCAACATGACCTTTCTCTCTGGACACCACCCTATCTGGATAAATGTCGTGCATTTCTATAGCTACTTGTTGTAGTCATGAGTCTATGTGAGAGTCGAGCTCCATGGTAGCTTCTGGTTTGAGTCTTCCGAATGGCCAATATGGCTGGTAAATTCACTATCATGATGCACGATACCTTGGAGGATCTCGATGGAGCCATGGAGATACACCAAGATGGCCGCTCTCTGTGGATACCACTTTTTCTCATTGAATGTTTGTGCATCTCTATAGCTACTTGCACTGGTCTCAAGTGTACGTGAGATACTCATCCATTTTATAAGTATTTGGGACTCACTGTGCCTTTCTCAGTCTGAAGATCATATATTCGATGCTTTTTCATCACTCGAATCAACGACAAGAGTAGCTTTATGGAGTCACATAAGAAGATACAGCTTGACATGCGATGGAGCGAAGATATTCTTATTATTCTACTCTGATAACCGATGCTTCTAAATACCGCCTAGACAAAAGAAAAAGACAATAATATTATCAATTAAGTTTAAAACCAAGATCAAAAAAGCAGAAAATCTCTTATCCTAAGACGAACCTCGCTACTACCCGGATGAGGAGTCTGATGTACCGGTGCTAGTAGGAGACTCTGTGGACGAGCTCTCGGTAGAAGAAGCGCTAGACGACGAAGTCCTGGTGATGAAAGTAGTGGGTGTGGGAGTTGCAGACGACGAAGAAGAGTCAGACAAAGACGTCTCGCTGCTTGTGGGCGTGTGGCTCTCTGTAGACGACGACGAAGACCCAGTGGTCGATGCGTCACTAGTCGTGGGAGAGGCGGTCTCTGTCGATGATGATGGTGAAGGAGTTGCCGATGCGTCACTGCTCGTGGGTGTAGGGCTCTCTGAAGTTGACGTGGAGACGGACGAAGATGCGCCAGTAGGCGTGGCGGAGACGCTCTCTGTCGACGACGATGACGAAGTTGTTGATCCATCACTGCTCGTGGGTGTAGCGCTCTCTGTAGATGACGAGGAGCCGGTGGTCGATACATCACTGTTCGTAGGGGAGGCGCTTCCTGTCGACGACGACGACGAAGAAGTTGTTGATGCGTCAATGCTTGTGGGAGATACAGTCTCTGATGATGATGATGCGGAAGACGTGACACTGCTTGTGGAGGCGGCGGTAGATGATACATCACTGCTGGTCGCTGTTGTAGAATCAGATGAGGATGATTGAGTGGTTGAGGCTTCACTGCTTGCGGGGCTGGCAGTGGACGATGCATCGCTGCTCGCAGGAGTGACAGTGGAAGACACATCACTGCTGGTAACCGTTGCAGACTCAGACGACGAGGAAGACGAGGCAGTGGCGGACTCTGTCGATGACGATTGAGTGCTTGACGCCTCACTGCTTGTAGGGGCGGCAGTGGACGAGATATCACTGCTGATAGCGGTTGGAGATTCAGACGAAGAAGACGAGGACGTATCACTGCTAGTAATGGTTGCAGGCTCAGATGACGTGGGAGACGACGATGTGTCACTGCTTGTAATAGTGGCGGATTGGGACGAGGACTGAGTGCTCGATGCATCGTTGCTTGCAGGAGTTGCTGTAGACGACACATCGCTACTGGTAGATGTTGCAGACTCGGGCGACGACGAGGATGAGGGTATCTCACTGCTGCTAGTAGTGACACTCTCTATCGACGAAGCCGGAGTGCTTGATGCATCATTGTTTGCAGGAGTGGCAGTAGATGACACTTCATTGCTCGAGGGAGTAGCACTCTCTGTCAACGACGAAGAGGTTGTCGATACGTCACTGCTGGTGATTGTGGACGAAGAAGACGAGGAAGTATCGCTGCTAGTAGTAGTGGCATTTTCCGCGGTTGACGAGCTGGAAGACACTTCACTGCTTGCGGGAGAGGCGCTTGCTGTAGATGATACATCTGTGGGAGTTGCGGCCTCAGATGAAGGGGAAGACGACGAAGACTGAGTGCTTGAGGCATCATTGCTTGCTGGAGTGGCTGTGAATGATGCATCACTGCTCGAGGAAGTGGTGCTTTCTGTAGGCGAAGACGATGACGACTGAACGCTCGAAGTATCACTTTCTGCGGACGCGGGGCTTGCTGTGGACGATGTAATGCTGCTAGAGGGTGTAGCGCTCTCTGTAGAAGCCGACTGGGTGCTGGATGAATTGTTGTCTGCAGGAGTGGCAGTGGACAAAGTGTCACTGCTGGTAGTCGTTGCTGACTCAGACGATGAGGATGACGAGGATATATCACTGCTTGTGGGTGTGGGACTCTCTGTGGATGATTCAGTGCTCGATGCAGTGGTAACGGGAGAGGCGCTCTGTGTCGACGATGATCCAGAAGATACATCATTGCTTGAGGAAGTGGCACTCGCCATGGATGACGCATCACTGCTCGTGGGACTTGCAGCCTCGGATGTCGTTGATGAATATTCAGACAAGGAAGTATCACTAGTCGAGGGGGTAGCGCTCTCCGTGGAAGCCGACTGGGTGCTTGAGAACTCTGTGGATGATGATTGGGTGATTGATGCATCATTGCTCACAGGAGTAGCGCTCTCAGTGGACGATACACCACTGGTTGTAGGAGACGCGGTATCAGACGAGGATAAATCACTGCTTGTAGTGGCCACGCTCACTGTGGAAGACGCGTCACTGCTTGTAGAAGTCATGTTGTCCGGTGACGAAGCTCCAGATGAGGATACATCACTGCTCGTAGGAGTGGCATTTCCAGTGGTCGACGTCGACTGAGTGCTCGATATATCACTACTTGATGAAGTGCTGCTCTCTGTGGACGATGATTGAACACTCGACGCTTCACTACTTGGCGTTGCGGACTCTGTGAACGATGATTGAGTGCTCGATGCGTCGTTGCTGGCAGGAGTGGCGCTCTCTGTGGACGATGCAATGGTCTCAGATGATGAAGACTGAGTACTCGACGCTTCGGCCCCAGACGACGAAGACTCGATTGAAGACACGTCACTGCTCGAAGAACTGGCGCTCTCCGTAGTCGATGATTGAGCGGTTGGCTTGTCACTGCTTGTAGAAGTTGCAGACTCCGACGAAGAAGTCTCTGACGCTGACGCACGTGTGGACACATCAGTCGAAGAGGCACTGACTGATGAAGGAGTAGAAGCAGGAGTTGCGACAGTGGTCGAAGAGGGGCTGGTCGAAGACTCTTCTGTACTACTGGTGCTAGCGTTCTCACTCGAAGAGGAGTCGGCTGTCGAGGAGGCATCGGGAGTGGAAGTGGCCGAGACAGTTGACGATGAGTCTGAGGAAGAGACCTCACTGCTTACACTTGTAGCACTCTCAGATGATGAAGAATCAGTCGAGATGGAGCTCGATTGGGTTACTGATGGGATCGAAGTAGAGTCCGACGCAGGAGTTGTAGAGACAGTCGACGATATATCGGATGAAGATGCCTCAGAACTTGTTGTCGTAGTGGCACTTTCACTCGAAGAGGTCTCAGCTGCTGAAGTGCTGACTGAGGAAGATTCTGGAGCAGGAGTGGCCGAAACGGTTGCTGATGAGTCTGACGACGATGCATCACTGCTCGAAGCGGTAGTGCTCTCAGATGACGAAGAATCACTGGATGACGAGCTTGATTCGGTCACCGATGCGATCGAAGTAGAGTCCGATGTAAGGGTTGCGGGAACGGTTGACGAGATATCAGATGAAGCCGCTTCGGTGCTTGTTGCAATGATAGCACTATCACTCGAAGAGGTTTCAGCCGCTGAAGTGCCGGCCAAAGAGGATTCTGGAGTAGGTGTGGCCGAAGCGGTTGACGACGATTCTGAGGGTACCCCAGTACTAGAAGTGGTCAAGAAGTCACTGCTGGAAGGTGTCGAGCTCTCACTTGAAGAGACGTCAGCAATGCTTGTGGGCAATGTCGGCTCAGTTGAAGACGCGTCCATGCCAGAAGATGTAGCGCTTTCGGCGGAAGAGATCTCAGCAGAAGATGTGCTCGTCACGGATGCTGATGCAGCCGATGACGAATCTGTGCTCGAAAGTGTAGCGCTCTGAGTTGCAGACGCCGAATCCGTTGAAGATGAGTCTGTCGACGACGATGTCGAGCTCTCGGTGGCAGATGCCGACACATCAGCGGAAGATGAATCTGTGCTCGAAGACACCGCACTTGCAGTCGATGAGGCCTCAACAGATGACGGTGACGACGTGCTTGGTGCTGACGTCGAGTCAGTCGAAGATGAATCTGTGCTCGAAGGAGTCGTGCTCTCGGCTGCAGGTAGACCCGTGCTGGACGGGACGTCACTTGCTGTGGAGTCGGTTGTTGAAGCACTAGACGAGAATGGAGTAGGTGCTGGGGTCGCTGACTCCAACAACGAATCGACAGTAGATGAAACATCGTTCGTCGATGAAGAACTACTGGCAACGTCACTTCCGGTATAAGTAGGCTCTGCAGAAGCGCTAGCCGTGATTGACTCGGTCTCAGCCAACGAAGTTTGCGATGTAGAGGTATTGACAGACTCGGTCGAGGTTGCTGGTTCAAATGTCGAGGATTCAGATGACAAGCTTGCACTCTCAGTAGACGAAGACTGAGTCGAGGAATCAGTCGAAGATGACTCCGTGGTCGAAGCTCCAACACTCTTAGTCGAAGAGGACTGAGTTTCTGAAGGGCTTGAGGAGGAGTCTGTTGTCGCAGATGTCGTACTCTGGATGGAAGATGCCGTAGTTTCCGAGGCGCTTGGAGTAACTGAAGGCTCGCTAGCTTGAGTAGAAGACGGGGTACTATCAGATTCATTGGCGCTCGAAGTTGTGGCTTCAGCAGCACCAGAAGAACTCGAAAGCGTGGTACTCTCTGGCTTAGTGGAAGAGGTACTGCTCATGAATTCAGGCTCCACGGAGGAGCTCGAGACAGTGGCCTCGGCACTAGAAACTGTGCTTGTAGCTTGACTTTCGACATTCGAGCTGTTCATTGTGCTTTCGGCATCAGGAGTTGTGCTAGAAGTTTCGATTGCATCTACCGAGCTGGTGATGGTAGAAGACGTCGTAGCTTGATTCTGATCAGTTGAGCTGAGTGTTGTGCTTACGACAGACGAGCTGATGACTGTGCTTTCGACATCAGAAGCTGAGCTTGAGGTATCGGTCTCGACTGCCGAACTCGTGACTGTAGGAGAGGATGTGGCACCAGACCCAGTAGAAGAGCTTGAGATAACTTCCGGTTCCACGGACGAGCTCGAGACTGTAGTACTCTCTGGTACGATGGAAGACGATGCCGTTCCGGAGGCGGTTGAAGTCGCTGAGAGATCTCCCGTTGAGCTAGCGGCATCAACCGAGGATGAGGTACTTTGAGATTCGACAGTTGAGCTTGTGGAAGTCTCGACATCAACAGAGGAGGTTGTAGATAGGGATCCAGCATCTACAGAAGACGAGGTGACTTCAGGCTCAGCGGACGAGCTTGATACCGTGGCACTCTGCTCAACAGACGAACTCGTGAACGTTACTTCAGCATCGACGGGAGATGGCGTAGCACTGACTCCAGTAGACGAGCTCGAGCTTGTAGCTTCAGGATCACTGGATGGGGTAGCACTAGCTTGAGTAGACGATGGAGTGGGCTCGGGTTCCGCAGAAGATGAACTGGCTTCAGGCTGAGCGAAAGACGAAGAGACGGATGAGCTCGAGTCAGTGGCACTTTCAACAAGGGAGCTTGAAGTTGTGGTCTCGGCATCGGAAGTTGTACTTGTAGCAACGTCAGAATCAAAAGAGGAGCTGGACACCGTGATCTCAGGCTCGCTGGATGAGCTAGTGCTGGTGATATCAGCATCACCGGACGAGGTACTCTCGGCACTTGAGACGGTAACTGTATTCTCGGTCTCAGCCACTGAACTTGTGGTCGTAGCATCAGAATCAATAGAGGAGGTGGTACTCTCAGGTTCCAGAGACGAACTGGTCGCTGTGCTGTCAGCATCAACAGACGAGCTTGAGATCGTGGTCTCAGCACTGGGTACTGTGCTTGTAGCCTCGCTCTCGACAGCCGAGCTGGTGGTTGTGCTCTCGATTAAAGAGGACGAGGACGCTCCGGGTCCAGTGACTGTGCTTGTGGCCATGTCTACGCCTGAAGTAGAGCTAGTCACATCAGCAGAGCTCGTGGCTTCGGTGCTTGTACTTCCAGATACAGTACTTGAGCTTGTAATAGATACGTCGCGAGCGAGGACCGTTGCAAAATCAGTACCGCGAGTAAGTACCGCACGACCAGAGATAGCGCTGAAGTACACACATTCCGAAGCGCTCGCCGTGAAGGAGGTACCAACACACTGAGAATTAGCAGCACAAGCATTGAGACAGTCATCTATGCTGGAGCCGCCATCTCTCGCACGAAGCATTCTAGCGCGGGCAAACATTCTACCGATATAGTTGGTGTTCCTCTTGGCTAGAGTCAAGACTCTACCCTGATAGGTTTTATCCTTCTGTACATAGAACTTAGCGCCCTGGACTTCTGGCATAGCACCGTCAGAGTACTCAGGTCCAGCTGCCGGAGTCGTTGTGGATGCTGAAGAAGAAGAAGAGGCGCTTGTAGCCGAATTAGCCTCGACAGAGGTAGAAGTGACTTGGGGTGCCTCAGAAGAGCTCGACGAAGTGATTCCAGCATCGGTAGCGGTGCTTGTGGTCACCGACTCAGAGGAGGAGATTGTAGTCTGTGTCTCACTAGCAGAAGTACTCTCGGCATCAGAGGAGGTACTCGTGGCCTCGCTCTCGATTGTTGAGCTGCTGGTTGGCTCCGAGTCGCCGGAGGAGCTTGTAGTGCTTGCACCAGGGTCGATAGTGCTTGAAGCTCCGGCGCTTGAAGCGTCCGTACTCGTGGCATCAGTTCCAACAGCGCTAGACGTACTCTCGATCGTTGTGGGATTAGCGTCAGCTGTCGAGCTTGAGCTAGGAGCACCAGTTTCTGATGAAGAAATAGTGCTGCTCTGGTTGGTGACCACTGAGGAGACAATAGATGGGGACGACGAGCTTGAAACGACGGCGCTAGGAGACAGGGAGCTTGAGACAGTAGCCTGCAAAGAGGAGCTACTGCTGCTAAAAGTCTGAGAAAAGCTACTGCTAATCTTCGAGGATGAAGAGACAACCGGCTGTACGGAGCTACTGCTGCTCTTTGACGATGATCCAGGCACAGAAGAGCTGCTGCTACTCTTGGAAGATGATCCAGGCACAGAAGAGTTGCTGCTGAGCTTCGAGGACGTGACAACAACAGGTTTTGACGAGCTGCTGCTAACCTTGCTGGAGGACGATGCAACAGAGCTTGATGATCTGCTACTGATCTGCGAAGAAGACACCACAGGCTTAGAAGAACTGCTGCTAATCTTGGATGACGATGAAACAACCGGCTTCGACGAGCTACTGCTGATCTTCGATGAGGAAACGACAGGCTTCGACGAGCTACTGCTGATCTTCGATGAGGAAACGACAGGCTTCGACGAGCTACTGCTAACCTTTGAGGACGACACGGCAGGTTTGGACGAACCGCTACTGCTCTTCGAAGAGGACGTGACGACAGGTTTTGCAGAATTGCTGCTGGTCTTCGAAGAGGAAGTAACAACAGGCTTCGCAGAATTGCTGCTTGTCTTGACGGAAGACGAAACCTTCGACGATGACTTTGAAGCAGATTTGCTCAGACTGCTTGACGAGGTTTTGGAAACAGGCTTGACTGAACTGCTTGCAGCTTTGCTCGAGGAGGGAAGTTTCGACGACGATTTTGAGATGGGCTTGGTAGAGCTACTGCTGACCTTGACCGAAGACGAGCTCTTCGATGAGGACTTTGAGACCGGTTTGGATGACGACGAAGACTTCGAGACCGGTTTAGAAGACGATGAAGACTTCGAGACCGGTTTAGAAGACGATGAAGACTTCGAGACCGGTTTAGAAGAGGACGAGGACTTCGAGACTGGCTTGGCAGTTGACGAGGTTCGGATTGAGGAGCTGACTTTCTTTGTGGAAGAGCTGCTCACAACCTTGGTAGACGAGCTTACTTTCTTAGTCGAGGAGCTGGCTTGCTTGGTCGAAGTCTTTGCCGACGATGTCACCTTCTTGGAAGTTGAGGTAGGCGCTTTGCTGACGGTGGTAGACAACTTTCCCAGAACGCACTGACAAGCATCGTAAAGCTCTTGATTGGTGAGACCAACGACAGCGGAGTAGCTGTTCTTGCCATAGGCAGCACAGAATGCTTTGGGGTTGGAGAATTGAGCCTTGACGACCTTGAGGTCGGCCGCATCACACTTTGTCGAGCTGCCCTTTACAACAGACTCCTTCTTGGGGATCTTCTTGACACTAGTGGTGGCAGTGATACACTTGCATGCACTTGCAAGGTCCTTGGAGTTGAGGGTGGCGATGGGTGATGTTCCACCAACGAGGTTGTAGTACTCGCAGAAGAAGGCAGTGTTGGTTTTGACAGCGCTTCTGACGGCCTTGATATCGCTATCCTTGCAAGCTAGTACTTGTCAGCAGAGCAATGTGGCATATCGGACTGTTCCAACTCACTGGCACGAGACTCAAGCTCGAAATCTATTGGGGAAGCGAAAGCCGTGGGGAGCACAAGGAGTGCTGAGATGAATGAGATGGCACGCATCTTGGAAAGATGGGCCCGGATTAGTATTAAGGAAGAAGAGATTGACTGGGTTGAACTCAGACACTGTAGAAGGCATCCAAGCACTACTTATAACTGTGATATAAGTCGTGGTCGTGTCAATATTCAGTTCCAAGAGCCTAATACAGCCAACAACAAACTGCCAGGAAGCCACTCATCTGCCTGGTGTGATCTATCATACTGTGTGTACACACCAGGATTTGTAGTAGCGAGATAGACAACGGTCACAGGATGCTTCCTCTGCTCAGAGGAGCTGATCGTGCTGAGTCCCTTCATCGTGTCGTTGTGCTATAGTGCCCGCTGGGAAATAGTCAACGTTGGACGTTGAGATGTAGATATCAGGAATGGAAGACCGATGAAGGTTCAGAGAGCTGGTCGCTGAAACATGTACGGATTAGGGAAGTGGATGCTCAAAAGTGTCTTCGGGTTGAGCAAACAAACCTACAGCCTACCAAATAGCCCGTACTGTTTACAATCACAGTCGGGAGTCGTACTTACACCAGGCTGTACCATTCACGTTATACCTTATGGTAGCAGCTGGTCGCAGAGATTTGGTGTCGAAACATCTGCGTTCAGCCCGGTCCATGATGGACGACAATCTCGATTGACGATTGAGCTCTACAAGGCCCGCCCGTCGAACCGAGATTTTTCCCCAGATATCGGTAGCAAGTCACATGGTTGTTAGTAACAGATCTTATCGGATCGAGCATCAGCATTCTGATTGGCTAGCCCCTGCATGTACGTCAACGTCCGATAACATAGAAGCGAACCTCAGCTTCGGTTCCTATGGCTAGCTGTCCACTTCGCCGTTGCAACGACCACCACGTTCACGGCTCCAGTACATACTGTATAGCGTGAGCCGGAGGAGATTGCGCAGGGGAGCCCAACGGTTGTGTGTACCGAACCTCAGCTCATGCGTGATCGTCGTAGCTTGTTTTTTGCTTTGTTACAGGAAACACTTTCATGTCACTCACCACAGATACACAGAGATAGGTACAGCACCCTAGCATAAGGGGGTGGAGTCAAATCTTTCCCCTAGCCTTTCAAACACATTCTCGAGCTCGCACGCCAACAGGCGCTCCAATTCGAGAGACTCACTACGGTGTAGTTCACTCAAGGATGTTCACCACAAAGTCGCTGCGACACAAACGGCTGCCGCTGGGCACCAGGCGTTCCCTCTCGCTCGAACTCCAGCTGGACACACAACGGTAATTTCTGGTGACCGGAACCAGCCAGGAACCCTATCTATCCAACACCCCAACTCTATGTTCACACCTCGCGGATCTCTCTGTGTGGAGCTGAGGTGTAAATCGATAATCCTGGGCGAAAAACGCCTCCATGTGCTTCCATGTGGACTGAAGAGCTGCGTCCGCTCAACCGTAGCACATCATGCAAGTACTGCCGACTGTACTTATCGATTTTCCTCCAGCAAGGTGCAGCTCTTAGCGACGGCTTGATTCCACCTCAATCGGCTACACTGGAACGTCGGAGTCACTCCACCATGCTTCCACCACTTGAAACCCCATCATACACACCATCCACTAAGAGGCGCAAGTATACACGCCACACCGACCGGCGCGAGAGGTCGGGGCTGCCGACCTCTCACCTACAACACAGCTGAGCATCCTTGTAGACCTACAACGGCAACACTGAACCTACACACGATACCCAATAGTAGGGGTATGAGGACGCCTCTCCAGGCTGACATCGAGCGTCTTTCGAATCGAAGCCAAGGAGAACATCCCTCACAACGGCATCAGGCCACACAATATTGAGCCCGCGAGGCTACATGTGTCACCTGCAATCTCGACACCCTCCTTTGAGGAAATGATCTAGGCGCCTCGTCTTGGTATACCAAGTGTCGCTGGAGAATCTCATATCACTGTACATGGTAGCCGAGAAGTATTGCGTGCCACAAACGGTGACACTATGTGTGTTATTGGTTCTCAGCACGCATGTAGTCGTGCTTCGCTCCGACTTCGCAGCCAAAAGCTTCTTGCGCAATGGATTCACTGTTGCAGATATTGACTTCCTTCCATAAGCCGATGGACTCCTAGCCATGTTGAGGTGTGGCCACTGCACGCCAGCTTGAACGATGCCGTGACACGCTTGGTGACGAGTCATTTTCCTCGTTAAGGATGGCAGCGACGGCCTGAGGTAAGGCAGTGTAAGAAATCATGAGGACCCCCGAATTGTAACCCGTACTTTGTGAACTAAGTGTTCAATCGAATCACGAGCTATCTTTTTCCAATCGAGTGTGAATGTGAAAGCCCGTACTAGATTCGTCTGACCTCCCCGTGTGCTAAATTTTGTAACTCCAGTTCCCTGCGCCCCTCTCTCCTATATAGGTGTAGAGCACGAACTCGCTATAAAAAGGCACAGTGATCTCTAGATCAAATATGGATCCAAAGAGAGCATTGAAGAAGACTGTATCTCGATGGAATAGATCCAGTCCTTAGAAACATTGTGCATTTTGATGGGTAGCCGCGTTACAACCCTTTGCACACGGGGAAGGACTGTTCCATGTTCATCGGCTACCATGCCCCGGGCGACACGTGTAGTTTCATGTAAAGAGCTGATCTTCGGAGAATCGAGCCACCGACCAATGGAACAACGACCTAGGTGCGGGGAGGTCTTTCTATATGTATAGCATGGTCACGCCCTTCGTGTTCGCTTCTGCGAAATAATCTGGAGAAAGCAGCTTTCTGGCTAATGTCAACTATTTCGTCCCTCACCATGCATGCTCGCTTCGAGCAATCATGCCTGAAACACGGTTCTGGCCATGGGTTTATAAGCCCGAGGGTAGCCATCTCCTGGTGGTTGATATCATCGCTTCACCAACAGGATGCACTTCTTCTATGCAGGACTGCTCCTTATCTTGGGCGCCCTTCTTGGGGTTCTCGATTCTGTTCAGGCAGACAATCCAATCATACAGTCGATTTATACCGCCGACCCTGCTCCAATCGTCGTGGACGACAGGGTCTACCTCCTCGCTGACCATGATGAAAACGGCTCAACCACTTATAACATGAAAGACTGGCGTCTCTTCTCCACCGCTGTTAGTGATTCGACCTACAAAGACAGTCCGCAGATATCACTGACACTTTTTTCAAGGATATGGCTAATTGGCAAGATCATGGTGTTATTGCTTCCATAGCTACCACGTTCCCATGGGCCGATCTGAACGCCTGGGCAGGACAGATTGTTGCTCGCAACAACAAATTTTACATGTATCTTCCCATGCGTCGTCGTGGAGGTAACATGGCCATCGGCGTCGCAGTCGCCAATTCAATCACTGGTCCATGGAAAGACGCATTGGGTAAACCACTTCTGGAAAACGGCCGCATCGATCCTACAGTCTGGATCGACGACAATGGCCAAGCCTATCTTTACTTTGCCAACCCAGGACTCTTTTATGTTAAGCTCAACACTGATATGATATCCTATTCCGGCAGCATTCTTGAGGTTTCCACGAATGTCGCCAGCTTCGGAAGCGGTCGCGAGCCCGATGGTACAACTTTTGCTGAAGGACCCTGGGTATACAAGCGCAACAATCTGTACTATTTAGTATATGCCGCCAACTGCTGCTCCGAAGACATCAGATACTCCACTGGTCCATCCATCACAGGTCCATGGACGTATCGTGGTGTCGTCATGGCATCAGCAGGGAAATCGTTTACCAATCATCCAGCTGTCATTGACTTCAAAGGCAAATCTTACTTCTTCTACCACAATGGTGCTTTACCTGGCGGTAGTGGCTACACGCGTTCTATAGCAGTGGAACCCTTCGCTTACAATGCAGATGGCACGATCCCGCTCCTCACCATGACCAATGCCGGTGCCCCACAGATTGGAATTTTGAACCCGTACACTCGCAATGAAGCAGAGACTATGGCCTTCTCCTCTGGTGTCCAGACTCAAGCTACTTCGGACGGTGGGCTCGCTGTCATCAACATCGAGAATGGCGACTATGTCAAAGTCGCTGGTGTTGCTTTCGGCGACGGTGCAAAGTCCTTTTCTGCTCGTATAGCTTCGGCCACCAGTGGTGGGAAGATCGAAGCTCGCTTGGGTGGTGTTGGCGGTACTTTGGTGGCCACCTGTGTTGTGCCTAGTACGAATGGGTGGCAGTCCTGGCAGATGGTAACCTGTGCTGTTGGTGGGGCGACTGGAACCAAAGATCTTTACTTGAAGTTCACTGGTGGCAGTGGATACTTGTTCAATGTTGATTATTGGCAGTTCGCCTAGGTCGAGTTCGCGATTGAGACGGTCACATGTAGCTTTCTCGACGTCCTACCGTAGAGTCTACCTCAAACAATCAATGTATCTCTACCGTTTTTGTGCCGCTACATTGTGCTTGGAGCGGATGTCTAGCATACTCCAGTCGCAATTTATCCGGGTCGTCTCAGATTCTTAGTTCGTTGCAACCGCTCGCGAGCATACCATTCGTAAATATTTGTTATCAAGACCGAAGTTTTGGTCGGTGTTCGGGACAAAGACGATGTTTGGGGAGGGCCCGACGGGGCTCCGGTGGTGCACAACCGGCCGGGTCGGTGCTGAAGCTCTCAGTCGGGAGGGGAAAATGAGGGGCTGGCAAAGCTCACGCTGCGAATGTTCTCACGACAGCTCAAGAATGCGGAAGAGACGATTGGGAGGGGCTCCGATGTCTCTGTCCCTTCAGAGTAGTGTCACCATGTCCTACTTATATCACTCGGTACTCCGATCATCTGGGAAAGCATCGCCTCCCCAGCTTTTCTCAAGTAGCTCACACCATGTTCGCCAAACAGGACAACCGTCTCGTCTTTAGCTACGATGCCGACAAACTCTGGATTGAACCATGGGGCAAGAATGCTCTTCGCATTCGTGCGACTCAGCTGAACGAGATGCCTTCAGAGAATTGGGCTCTGGAAGGCTCATCGGGACCTGATGCTAAGATCGAGATCGGAGACAAGTCAAGCTCCTTGACCAATGGAGAGATCAAGGCTGTGGTCTCGGCAAAGGGCAAATTGACCGTCTACGGTCATGGCGGCAAGATCATACTCGATGAAGCTGTTCGAAACCGCCGTGACGTCTTGGACCCAAAGTGCAGCGCAATCGACAGAGAAGCTCGCGAGTTTCAGGCTATACCCTCCACCAACGACTACCACATAGTCTGGCGCTTGGAGTCTCTCGACAAGGATGAGAAGATATATGGTATGGGCCAGTATCAGCAGCCCTATCTCGATCTCAAGGGCCTCGACCTCGAGCTCGCACATCGAAACTCGCAAGCCAGTGTGCCTTTTGCCGTCTCTTCTTTAGGATATGGTCTACTATGGAACAACCCCGGTATTGGAAGAGCCGTCTTCGGCAAGAACGTCATGTCCTTCGAGGCATTGAGTTCCACTGTCTTGGACTGTTGGCTTGTGGCTGGAGAGACCCCTGCCGAGATCGTTCAAGCATACGCTGGAGTCACCGGCACTGTCCCCATGATGCCCGAGGTCAGTAAACCTGGAGCCTATTACCAGCGCCGATTCCCTCTAGGAGAGATGCTAATTCGTACCGTAGTACGGTCTCGGCTTCTGGCAGTGCAAGCTTCGCTACCAAACACAGGAAGAATTACTTGACGTTGCAAGAGAATACAAAGCTCGTCAATTGCCTATCGATCTCATCGTGATCGACTTCTTCCATTGGCCCTTGCAAGGAGAATGGAAGTTCGACCCTACCTACTGGCCGGATCCTGATGCCATGGTGAAAGAGCTGAAGGAGATGAACATCGAGCTGATGGTGTCGATTTGGCCTACCGTCGACCGGAGATGTGAGAACTACGAAGAGATGGTGGAGAGG
>Ga0268250_10000238_pt1 | contig 27509 bp, 30 predicted proteins | sample AgamicAsSfe_FD_200448 | JGI IMG/M metagenome (GOLD analysis project Ga0268250, IMG submission 200448) | Agave microbial communities from Guanajuato, Mexico - As.Sf.e (v2) (version 2) | ecosystem: Host-associated > Plants > Phyllosphere > Phylloplane/Leaf | place: Guanajuato, Mexico | collected...
TTTTACGCGTGGCTCGGCGAATCCATAGCTTCCGAGCTGAGTCCAAACCCGATCAGGTTGATGCCAGGCGGCTTGGGAAGCGTAGTTCATGATGGCTTCCAGTTGCTTGGTGCAGGTGGTATGGAAGAAAGACGAACCGTTCGCGCTGAACCGTGGATGCGGCCTGTCAGTGCCGAGAAGATTGTTTATAATATCTGAAATCGTGTCAACCTGCCAGACTCCTATAGTTAGCAGCTGCGATACCAAAAGAACCTTGCTCTCGTAAATTAGCATTTCTATGAACCCCCCTCAGATCTGAAGCGAAGTCGCGTCGTACTCCATCCCTCCAAGATGATAAGCTAAGTCGCGTAGGAGAACACAGCCACGCTGTCAGTAAGGGGTGACAACGCGTCTAGATAATTGATCCGTATCTCTAAAATGGCGTATGGCTATCCAGTTAGTCTCTACGAGTGATGCAGATGGATGAAGACTGGGAGAGTAGTTGAGCTGTTCACAGTGGGAGTTTGTGAGGCGGTGATGGCGTCATTGTCTCCTACGCGAGAGGCTGGGCACAGCACCCCATGGCCCCTTCTTCTGCTTCTTCGCTCCATCGACACATCGCACGGCGCGGCATCTTGAGATACATTTAGCTCCCGTTCAACGACTCTAGATCTACGGGGCGCAGCTTCACAAATCCTTTGACCACATGGCTGCATCGGGCAGCACGTTTCACGTGGGGGCGCATCGAAGGAGCACCCTTGCCATGCGACGCTTTGTTTGCGTGGATTGGGCGGCGGCCCACAGCACTGCCTCTGTGTTTAGATGATGGTTTGCTGCAAACGTGTCTATGAAGCTTCATTGTGCTTCTAGTCGTTCTCACATATCTGTTCATTCTGATCCTATCATCACCGTCTATCGACTAAGACACCAAACCTCACACCATGATACCACAACATGACTGTCCGATGGGGGGGCGTGTTCTACATGTGCAATGGTTTCCGTGGTTGCTGTACTATAGATCCATGCATGCCAGGTAGTACTTGTCCTGCCGACAAGGACCGAACTCCAGGGCGATGTTCGTTCACACAGCATGTTACATGATAATTCAAGCTGACGATATACAGCCTCAGAACCATCTCTCGTTCCAATCACATCAATTTCGAAGGCCACGCCCACCACGACAGGGTCTCCATCAAGGTCTACAACAGCATCACCACCATCTCTCGATTCAGACATCACATTCAGCTTAGCAGAGCCATCTTACAAGACTGTCACACAGAGTGCCTTGACCACAGCAACACCATCTGGTGACGCACCAGAAATGACAAGCCATGTACATTCGCCTGTAGCAGTTATCGTTGGTGCGGTGCTGGGTACTACGGTCTTTTGTGTATTGCTGATCTCTATGTTGCTATATCTAAGGAAGAGAAGGCATACCAAGATATACAAAGCGCCGGATTATCCGTCTCCATTGGTTGGCAGCGACATGACACCGCAATTAACGAGTGAGTCGATACATTGAGTTCCAATCACTATGCACGATACTAACATCAGTTTAGACAAAGCATCTTCGCAGTTTCAGCAAAAGATAGCCGCACTTTGCAGAGCAGAGTCAATAACAGAACAAGATGATCTCGCACAACTAGACAGTCGAGAGATAGGTCGGGACAAACATCGCTGTAACGGCTCTGTCGGGAATCTCGCTGAGCTTCCTGCTGAGCCACTGCCGTGGCCAGGTAACTCTTCGCACGGTTAGACCATACGTACACTATGGCAATAGTGAGATGTAGCTTCCCGGTTCTGTATGTAAAAACGGTGCGTATCAACAATCACCGGAGACGCGGGTGGTCAAGCCAGACACCAGAGGTCATGGCCGGAGTTTAGAATGGCTAACCCCAGCGTTATCTTCCAGAGAAGAGACCACATAATAGCCCCTCCGGTTCATCTAAAGTCGCATCGCTCGGGTAGCGGAGAAGCCAAATACTGGTTGTTGGAGTACATAGTTTGAGGAGAGATAATGCAAATGCCGCTTCAGCACAACATGTGCTGAGCGATGACAAGAAAATCTCGTGTTTACTTTTCCAATACTCACATCACGAGTCGTAAGCACCATGGTGTTATGTTTACTAGTAATCCTTTCCAGTTGCATATACCGCAGCCGACCAATCATAGAAGACGAGCCCCGCTGACGTCACAGTTGGGCACCTACGATCTCATACCTTTTCGTCACTCGCGCATACCTAAGTCTGCGCCAACTTTACCGTTCCTTTTCCATCAAGAGATTCAACAGAGCTCGCCTCGATATATTCCCATCACCATGTCCGAAGACGCTGCGCCGCCTGCAGCACCGTCAACACAAGCAGCACCTGCCTCGATACCCCGCTATTTTCGAAATGATGCGCCTCTGGCACGACGAGATCCTCACAAGCAACTATTAGCGTCATTGGACCGACTGATCACGGACTATCCTCCACATCATGTTCCTCCAGGTGGTGGCCTATATTATGGACCGATATCAGTAGCCTACCTCTTTTATGCCTTGCACAACATATATCCTGACCTTACACTGGATGAATATCCCTTGAACACATGGTCTGCGGCTTACATTGAACAAGCACAAGCCCATATCAAGGAATTCCCAGCGCCATCTCCCAAGAAATGCGGCATTTCCAACGACATCATGTCCCTGCTTGCGCTGTACGCCGTGACTGCGCAAGACCCAGACACGGTGAAAGAGCTCTGCGATCATGCTGCCGTCATGCTTGAGGACGAAACCTCCAACGAATGGCTGTTTGGTCGTGCTGGCTATCTGTATCTCCTTCGCCTCGTACGCGGAGCTTTTGCCCATAACAAGGACGTTATCGAACTCATTGAGGACACAGCCGATGAGGTCATCGAGAACATTATGCAAAGCCCGCGACCCTGGAAATGGCATGGGAAGGCATACGTTGGTGCCGTGCATGGCGCGATCGGTATCATTACACAGATCGTGCTTACTGACCCTTCATGGGCGTCTAAGCTGGAAGCGGAATTGGGTGCCTTACTCAGCTATCAGTACGAGAGCGGCAACTTCCCATCGTCTCTGCCGCCAGGCCGTGACAAGCTCGTACAAGTCTGTCATGGAGCGCCTGGTGTAGTCACTTCTCTTCTCTCGATTCGAAAATATTTCCCAGGCCTTCACGAACGTATTGACAGAGTTATCGCCAAGGCCAGGGAGTGCATCTGGGAGAGAGGCCTCTTGACCAAGGAGCCCTGTATCTGTCACGGAATCACTGGAAATGCTCTTGCTTTGGACGGCAAGCAATTTGAGCACTTCCTGACTTATACCACAGGCCACGAAATTAAGTCAATGGCAAAAGATGGTATGTTGGAGAAGTCGGACGATCCATCTGCACTATGGTGTGGCGAGGCAGGTCGTGCCTGGGCGTGGGCGGTCGCAGACAAGGATTTGGACAAGAGACTTCTTGGTTACAACGATATCTGAAGACTTGGAAGACTAGCGCCAGTGAATTGAATGGCACTTTGATGATACACACGACGTCATGAGCGAGACGACTGAAGAGCTATTGTGGCGTTCCGCGCAGGCGACCCGATTCGAGATACCGGCATAGGGATACGCAACGCAGTCAGCTACGGCTAGCTGCACGAATGACCTTTACTAGCGTCTTTTTAAGAGCCTCTAAAATCAGCAATCAACTAATTCTGGCTTGTTGCAACGTTTCACTGTCATATGTGCGAACCACTCTATGGTGGCTCCAATGAGCAGATGCCTTAGAGCAAGTGTTGGGCAGGTCGACCGCCCGTCAAACCTTGACCAGCACGAAGTATGAACAGCAAACTTAGAAGTTGCAGAAACTGTCATTGTTCGAATTGTTCTAATGGGATCGTATTAAATACCCTCCGTTACCTGGACACGTAGCCGCGCGCGATACACGCAACATACTACGTATCTCCCCACGCGTCGTGCAACATTGATTGCAGCAATCCGCGGATGTAACTGACCACCAATTCTTAGGCCTAAGATATTAACGTCTGGTTAGTAGCAAATATATCAGGCTGTATTTATGTGGTCCCGGTGTGGCGTTGACAGCCAACACGGTATACTATCGCTGCAGTCGAAAGTCTGTCAGTTCACTTGTGGTAATGCATCCGATCGTAACACACAAGGGCTATCTACGGGAATATCGAACTTGCACAGCTCCGTACTCCTGGGATATAATTCAATGAAACCGAATACGGGAGCTACAAAGCCGTGGCCGGACAGAAGCACACGATCTCACCACTTCAGCACTGCCCCTAACTCGTACTTTCTGCATCGACGTCTCTTCGTCTTTGAGCTTACACTCGCTCGTTCTCAATCTGTTCCCCAGCGCATTAACAGGCATGTTAGTCTCCTCGCAGTCATCGACGCGGTCTCCCTAACCACTTCCTCATACATGCTAATAAGGAGGCTAGAACCACAACTCACACCTCGTGCTGTTAGCCTGTTGCTAAGTAGCCTGTTGCTAAATTGCGGATTCCAAAACATTCCTTTCAACACCAGCTCATAATTGATATTCTGTGTGCTTTTCGCAAGTCTCCATCATAAGGTAAGTGTATCGCGTGTTGTCCAGCAGATTTTTGGTTCAGGGCACAATATCGCTATCACACCTGTCGTCATCAAAGCGACAACACCAAGAGCCAATACCAACACCTTGTTGTTGGCCGTGCTTTTAGATGTCGCATCGGAGATCCGATGCGTTTCTCTGCTACGCTGTCCTTTATTCTTTGATTTCTGACTTCCACGTCGCCTGCATCAAGACTAGGAGTTATAGTTATGATCATCATTCACTCTTCACCCACATGACCCTTATTCGTGGCTAGTCTGTACCTTATCACGCAGGGACTGCAAGCCATGATGTTCAAATATCACACTGTTTTCCTCTGACCGGCTCTCCGCAGATAACACATTCAATCAATTATACAGTCACTCACCATGTTTGTCCCGCGGCCATTTAGATGCTTTCTATTCTGGCTCGTAATCGCATATGTCACGTGTACGCCTTTTCCGACGCAGAAGAGCAGCCATGCGATCCGACAATCTGAGGTGGGGGTGGTCACTGGAGTGAAAACGCGAGATGGAAGCGGTAAGAGGCATCGAAGCTCCGTGACCAGGAATCACCGCTGATCATTGATAGGAAACGCTCATATTCGCCGTGAGGTCAGGGATCTGATGAACAACTTTCCAGACCAATGGAGTCTTTACGTATTGGCGCTTCAAAAGCTCCATAAAACTCCGCAAAATAACCCCAACTCGTTCTACGGTCTCGCATGTAAGTATGGTCTCCAAAAAGCGTAATCTACAGCTTGCTGAGTTCGTTCCTTAGCGATACACGGCAGACCTTACGAGGTTTGGGGAGATGCGAAAGGAATCCCATCCAAGGTTGGTAAAGCAGGCTACTGTCCACATGGTAATGAGTTGTTCCTGGGCTGGCACCGCCCATACCTTGCGCTTTTCGAAGTGAGTGTTCTATCCCCAGAACCGCCACGTTTTCTGCAAGAGTTGGATAAGACAAAGACTAAACAAGCGCAGCAAGTACTATCTGAACATGTTCTCAATATCGCTCGAAAAGCACCCGCTGATCAAATGGAACGATATCTCACCGCAGCCAACGAGTTTCGCATACCATACTGGGACTGGGCTCAGGGCACTACCGCTGGCCCTGTTCCAGATATCTTTACAGCTCCCTACTTGACGATCATCGATACAGACCGCACGCCAGTTGTGATTTCAAACCCGCTATATTCATACACGTTCGATCCTGTACCCGAAGGATTCGACATGAAGGTGAGCTAAAACCTAAGGCAAGAGATCGAAAGTTTACACTATCTGACTATATCTGCAGTGGCGCCAAATGAGCACAACGATACGATGGCCTGAGAACGACAGCCCTAATGCGACGTCACAGCAATCCAAGTTTGTAGATGCCTTTAGAGCCCAGTCCATCAACTTGATAGTTCAAGTGGGAGTCGCCTTCCGATCCAGCACTTTCTCACGGTTCTCAAGTATACTAGAAGACCCACATGGTTGGATGCACGGTGTGATTGGTGGCGGCTATACCGCCAAAGAACCTTGGGCTGGTCACATGTGGCCACTAGAATACTCATCTTACGAACCTCTCTTCATGTTGCATCATGCGTAAGTTTGCTCCATTTCGGAAATGGTGTCCGGCTAACCTCGTCTATTAGCAACGTCGACCGATTGCTTGCGTTATACCAAGGAGCATACCCTGATAGATGGATGCAACCGTCCAATATAGGTCCACATGGCAATGTATATCTCGAGGATTACCAGACTGTCAGTGCAGACACGGAACTTGTGCCGTTCAAGAAAGCACCCGGTCAGTTCCTCACTTTCAACGACTGTCGCAACACTTCGATTTTTGGTTATGCGTATCCGGAAACACAGCGTTGGAACTTTGCATCGGACGAAGCGTATCAGAGAAGCGTTGCAGCGACCATCACGAACCTTTATGGCGGACGTACACGCGCACAAGCTCAAGTCCAAGTTACCGCCCAACACATGACGGCTTTCGGACAAGCACTATTGGATAACAACAACACGTACACAGAATGGACTATCGAAACGCAAGCTACTGCTTCCAGGCTGCCCCCGACGTTTATGGTAAGCTTTTCGCTGATCGGTATTTTCCAGTCCGATCCTATAATCGACTTGGGAAGTTGGATGATGCTGATGCCCGAGCGCGACGATGTGCGCACAATGGACGTTCAATCAAAGTCAGAGAACAAGATGAACGGAACAACGAGTATAACAACCTATCTCGTTGATCGAGTCAATGCCAATGAGTTGTCCAGCCTGGATCCGAATGACGTGGTACCGTACTTGAGCTCCTACCTCACATGGAACGTCCACGATGTAAGTTTGTAGACCTTCGAGATTATGAGCGACACTGACTTTTTCAGGAACGTGGTGATCGCATTCCGTTTCCCGACGCCGAGACACTGAAAGTAGAAGTCTTCGGCACGCCCGCGCGCCTACCAGGCGACCCCAATGCGCCGATTGAGTACAGCGAAGGTGACGCCATACCTTACCCAGAAATCACGGCAGGCAGAACGGGTCGTGTGAGTAAGAACCCGCCAGGTATGATGCCTCCCTAAATGTCACTGGAAAATGGTGTCTTCGAAGCACGTGCTACGTAGTGGATTTGGTCTCACGTACAAGTACATAATTCAAGTCTTCTCGCCTTGTCTAAGAGCAAAACGTCAAAGGTTCACCTTGCAGTGGCTTTCTCTTCAGCTTATCAATCAAATTTTACCTTTCTTCGTGTTGCGCCATATCATGTTGCATTGACATACGGAAGGTACAAAGCTCTTCGGCAGTAGCACGCCCCGGACATATGTGCGGCCAGGAGCTTAGCCCCACTTATTGGATATGTACCCCACACATGACGTCTGATTCGCTGAGCTTAACTGCTAGGCCTCACAACCATGAACTCTACATGAGCTTGCCTTACATCTCCTACATGCTCAATCCCTCAGATAACATCATTTTCTTTTCTTAGAGTGACTGACTTCGTTGAACAAGATGAATGTACCAGCTCTCCGCACCTCCCAAGGACTTTGCACCTCATTGCGATCGCCCCGCCTCAATACGACTCACAGCCGGATACATTTCCGTAGTGTATCAACTTTGACTTATCCATTTAACCCACGGCACACAGTACGCAAACCTTACCATCGAAATCCTTCCCACACAAACCAATATCACGCCTCTCCCAAGATGTCCAGCCCCGAATCTGCAAAGAAAGACTGGTCAGCAACCCAATATCTCAAGTTCAATAATGAACGCACCCGCGCTGTCTACGATTTGGTCGCCCAGATCCAACCCCATATCGCCGGGCCAAAGCCACGTATCTACGACTTAGGCTGTGGTCCAGGAAACAGCACAAAGGTTCTTCTCGATGCCTTCCCTTCTGCACGCATCACGGGCATGGATAGTTCACCCGACATGCTTGAAAAAGCCAACGCCGAGTTCTCCGACAAAGAAGCCGTGAACTTCATACCCGATGATCTAGCAACGTTTCAAGCAGATGAAAAGCCAGATCTACTCTTCAGCAACGCAGTCTTCCACTGGCTCCGCTCCCCAGAACGCATACCCACTCTCGTGCGATTATTCGAGTCTTTGGAAAGAGGAAGCGTCATAGCGATACAAGTACCAGACAACTATCACGAACCCTCCCATCGCTCTATGCGCGAAGTCGCATCCCAAACTCAGAAGCCTTGGTCTTCTTCTTTCTCCTCGACCGTCATCGGCGACCTGGCAGATACCACGCGCCCTGATCTCGATCCTATAGAGCCACCGTCAGCATTCTATAATGCGCTCATCCCATATGCAAGTCACGTGAACATTTGGAGGACGAATTATATGCATGTGTTGAAGGATGCGGGGGCGATTGTGGAATGGGTCAAAGGAACAGGTTTGCAACCCTATCTGAATCTAATTAAGACTCAAGATGAGAAACAGGAATTTTTGGAAGAGTATGAGAAAAAATTGAAGAGCGAGTATCCTGCGTTGGAGGACGGGAAAGTGCTACTGGGTTATCCGAGGTTGTTTGTTGTTGCTGTGAAGAAGTAGATTTCTATAGAGTAGTGGATGATGGGAGAGCACGAAGCGGTTTGTATCGAACGCCATGATAGCTCAATATACATACACGATAAACGTTGTTATGGAAGTATTCCCACGTAGTCTCTTTATCTTTGCCACAAATTCGACCGCCTATCAAGTCTCGTCTCGATGTCAGATGTGATAAGTTTCGAGTCCGAGACAATCATGATCCAATCCCCCTTCAGAGACGATGTTTCGTGCAGATCCGACAGATCATCAAGCCACAACCCTGGCAGCCGTTGGCCCATCTGTCCACAAAGCCACAGCGATTACATGTCGTATCGTGCCCGTCACTACGATGATACCGCTCGAACTTATGGACGTGGCTCCGGTTATTCTTTTTTTTGTTTCGTTGCCTCTTTCTACGGCCATTGTCTTTGTGCTTGCTGGTGGGCTGAACTGCAGGTTGAGCCGGAACTTGAGGCTGAGGCTGAGCTGCGCGTACGGTTGGCTGAGCAGGAAGAAGATTCGGGTGGGCCACAGGGACGGGTGGAACAGCATTGGCAAGGTTCACAGCATCTTGAGGGGCGTCGTTTGCGGGAATAGGACGATCAACGATTCTACGCTCATCCCAGAGTGGACATTTGCACGTTCGCCACCTGGCTAGACATGTATAGCAGAACTCGTATTGGCAGCGGCACCTTGAACTATCAGCTTGATCCCTCTCACTAACGTAGCACCTACGTGATGTGGAAGCAGCCTCGCTCAAGCTCAACCATCTCTTTGCACTTTGGGCACGTCTGCCAACGCTTGGCTTTGGCAACGCCCATGAGCTTTTTGACATCCTTATCCTCTGGACAGAGACCATCATGTCGCTCGTTTTTGCACGTAACACACGTCTTCTGAGCACACTCTGCGCACGTAGCTGTGTCTGCTACAATACTGGCAGGTCTGATCCAGTTCGAGCATGTCTTGTTGCTGCAATAGGTGCGATCCACCATCTCTAACTCTTCTCTCTTAGCCACGAATCTAGAAAAGACTGCTGAGGGTAAGAATGGAATGCAATTGAAGATCGGTATGATCTTGGAACAGCATCGGGGTGGGAAGTGCGAAGTATCTGTTATAGAGCACTCGAAGAGGCGAGTGAGACATTCGCGGCAGTATGCATGCGCCTCAACATCGCCGTCGTTCCTGCATGGGAGCTGAAGCATATTGCACGCCGCGTGTATGTCCAGGCAAGAAGAGCAAGTTGCTGACAAGGTTCCTGTCTGTGCAGTCCCATCATGGCCACTGAGCAAAGACTCATTTGTCGGATTATCAAGTTTCGCTCGTTTTGTTCTTCCATCTTCGTTTTCCCTGAATATTGCCGGATCAAGAGAAACAGTGCGCTTTTTTGACGTAGTCGTACGAATGTTCGGTGTGATGGAGTTATCGTCTTCGTCCTTTGCATCATCGACACGCGCACGCTTAAAGCTGTTCGGTCCAAGATCGGGCTTCAAATCATCCTCGGCAAGACGCTTTTTGCCAGATAAGAGCCCGTTCTTCGAAGGTTTCGTTTGCATGCTAGTGAGATCAGAGCGGAGGTCCTTGTCTGCGAGAGTCTTATCATTGACGGGCTCAGACTTCTGGTCAGCCACGTTTTTGTACATAGCGTACGCGTGTTGGACTGCAGGGCGCTGAGGTACGGGCTTGCCGGAAAGTCTGCAAGCTAAATCATGGTCGCCTCGATCGTGTTAGCACGGCTTGGTGTTGCATGGTTAAGCCGTGTGTACTTACGTTCAGCTTGCTGCTCCTCGCCCAAGAGCTTCTTATACGCCTCTCGACTCGAGTTTTCTTCTTGAACAATGTTGCGAGCGAAGGCCTGGCCGCGAAGATTGTTCCACTTCCTCAGAAGCTCATCGCCAAGCGCCGCAAATGCGACTCGTTCGCTGTTGACGGCACCGTTTTTGTCAGTTTTAGGCAAGGTCTTCAGAATAGCGTCTACGTCGTCGAGCTGGAGCTTCAATACAACCTGGGCAGTCGCAGAATCCATCTTGGAGTGATTGACAATGCTGCAACAGGTGAGCACGTTTGTGGCAGGTAAGGGGAGGCGTCGCCTCAAGGCACTCAACAATACGTGCTGTTGCGAGACGATGCACTTTGGACGTGAGCAGTAACAATTACGACGTGTATGCAGAAAGAGCAAAGAAAGAACCGTTGACCGAAGTGAGGGTTTGTCGCAGGCGATGAGAGATGAGTCTTGCAAAGGTGGGCCGAGATTGTGGTGTCTGCCAAGCATGATGGAGATGAGGAAGGCGCGTCCCTCGTAATCAAAACAACGGGGAGGTGAAGGATGAGGTGAAGAGAGGGGATAGAATCATCAGATACCTACATGAGGCCTTGAAGCATCTACCAAAGGCAGGCAACAGAAGCCTTTGAAGACTACATCGGGCGACTTCCATACATTATCCACACCTGCGTACTCGGCCTCTACAGTAGTAGTTTATATGCCTCACATGCAGCTTCGCCGTCAAAGCCTACCCATCCCCAACTGAGGTACTCTTAGCGCTTTCCACCGTTTTCCTCTACAGGCATTCCCACGCGCGTGTTCGCGCCACCGTAAACAATGCCAAGATCGTATATGGCACATGTGATTACCCAGAAACGCCCATATCAATGCTGCAAAAAATGTCCCTCCAGTGTGCATCAAGCAGCACATGATGCTACAATGCAGTCAAACAGTCGTCAGACTTATGTTAAGCCAATGCGTGAAGATGACTGGCCAGTCTAGATGTCATAACGTAGACTCCGGCCAGGGGTATAGAATAGAATCACCGCTCATTGAATGCTTTTCGCTCAAGCCATGAAAACGGTGCATGCAATCAACGCCATGTACTCCGGTACAGTCCCAAAAAGAGAGTTGTCGTGTCTCATCCAGCGCCCGCGGTGCCAATCTGTGTGTGTTTTTGGAAGCCAGGCGAGCGATAGCTGTGCCGATGAGGAGATGCAGTGCGATGGCCGTCAGGCGAACCTTGAGTGTTCTGGGCGAATGCAGGGTTAGGTGCACTCCGGTCATATCCTGGGGTGGGGCTGTGCTGATTGCTGCCGGAAGGCATTGGTTGACCTGCGCCTGCGCCTGCGCCCGGGACCTGACGGACTGACGCCTCACCAGCCTGTGCCGAGGGGTTGTTGTCTGCTGTCGTAATCTGAGGCGCATTACGCTGGTCTTTCCTAGAAGCAGTGCCAGTTTGGTCCCTAGGCGACGGCGTAGGTGCCGACAGAGGATTCTTTCCCCGCTGCTCCCATTGTCGCATGATTTCTTTTGCGCTCATGTCGGACACTTCGTCGCTGAGTAGTTCCATGATTTCGGGGGGTACCTGGCTGCGTTAGAGTTGGACAAGGACAGAACGACGATGCAACATACCTCTGAGAACTCATCGTTGTTCTCGATGAGATCGAACACGACCTTGACAGCACCCTGATCCACGCTCTTTACTTCTTTGTCATTGCTCTCACGTAGGATGTTCGGAGCCATCACAGTGGCGATATTCCACGTGTCCATCTTGTTGCCCGTTTCTTCGTCTACGGTGTGGAAAGACGACACCCAATTCAGGAAGCAGAACAAAACCTCCATGGTGTCGCGATGGGCCTTGGGCAGTAGGCAAAGCACTAGATGCAGTACTTTCTTTCTTTGCGCTTCGTCCTCAATGTCTGCTTCTGTTAGTCAAACATCGTGAGCGCAATCAAGAGAAACTTACCATTAGCTACCATGAACAGCCTGTAAAGCTTCAATGTCAATACCGGCTCAGGCATCAATCGAAGGAAGCGCTTCAAGAGGTTGGCGAGAATGACTGGGTTCTTAGTGTTGAGGTCGACCTTTTGAACACCATTGGCATCGATTTCCTCCTCAAGCTCGCGCAGAGCCTTGAGGTTACCGTTCTTCCTGAACACACCCTCAATGGACATATCCATACTTCTCATCGCGGTAATACAATCCTGAAGCAAAGCTGGAACCTTGAGAGCGCCCGGTCCTACACCTTCCGTGCACTCATCGCCATATTTTTCGACGAGGTACTCGAGCGATTGTCTGAAGGTTGCTTTGTCGGAAACCGGCTTCTCGACTCCTGTAACGCCCTTCTTCGGTTTGCTTTTGTCGGCCTTGAACGCTTTGCCGAACCCAATTTTGCCCCAGAAGTTGTTTTTCTTCGATTCGATGAGATCTAGAAGATCGCCTTGGTTGTACTGGTTGTCGTCGAGCAAAAGTCCAAGCTGAAGCACCGCAAGACCCTTCAGCTTGAAGTACTCAAGCGGCGAAAGTTCTGAAAAGTAGGTTCGCGAGCGGCCTTCTGATATCTGTTGGAGTTCCTGACCCCCAGAGAAATCACGACGATGGCCGTTCTGTAGCCTCGGCTGGTCATCCCGTCCTAGTAGTGCGCTTCCGCCGGCACGGAATGCATTCGGACGCTGCTCTCGTTGCTGTTCCAAAGCGGCCATACGTGCGATATCATCCAGGGCAAGAGAGTTTACGGCGAGTGTTACAGCGTCGGCCTCGTTCGTAATTTCGCGTTCCTGGACGATTTGCATGCCTCCTGGAAGCTGTCCGTCTCCACCAGAACCGAGACCCTCCGGACCGTCAATGATTCGCGATTGGCGCGCACGTTTCATGGTATTGGAAAGATGCTTGTCAAGTCGCGTTGATCTTAGGCGCTTGATATCAGACATGGATTGCTCATACGCGGCATTGTTGCTGTTTTGACTATCTGTCGCTGATGTCCCTCCATACGACTTGGAGCGATTGTCGGGTCGTAAGTGAGGTGGATCATCCCCAAGGCGATGTCCTTGTGTGGAATCATAGCCTGTCAGGTTAGGATCATCTACAAGTCATTAGTGGGACGAATGTAATCTCGGAAGCGGCTCCAGAAATCTGAGTCGAGGTGTCAAGATGAGTGGTGACAGTGTGATCTATAGGAGAGTTCTTCTTACCTGAAGTGTGTGGCAGTGCGCCACTGGATCGCAAAGTCGCCATGAGGCGCGCATGCGCTACGTTCAGTAGATGTACATATTGACGCAGTTTGGTGACTTGCTCGAAACCATTCTCAGCGTCTGGCTGCGCTGCAGCACATGCTGGACAGAAAATACTTCGCTTGGATTTACTCCAATAGGCATTTTGAGTGTTATGGCGCAGGTCAGCATTGCACCCACGGCACACCATACAGCTGTAGTTGTACGACATGTTGTTTAGATGTAAACACTTGTCTTCGACCTGTGCATCGCAAATGGGACATGCGTCGGCCCATCTTGGGACAAGCCGGGCGGACTCAGCGGCCTGGTCCCTTTGGGCCTCATCTTCCAACCGTGCATCGAGTGAGTTGACTTGGGTAAGGAAGTTGGTCAAACCGGTCGAGCTCCGGGTTTCGCGCTCTAATTTTAGAGAACCCTGCAGACATATGCGAATGAGGAGCTTTAGGTAGTGGGCCAAACCAGTGACCAGTGACAACAGTTCTTGGGTCACGCCCAGTCGTCGAACGCCGGTACCTTGGGACTGGGTAAGAAGCGCAAAGAAGGCTACCACTTTCTTACAGAGTAGCTTCGATTCGCGGGAGTAGGTCAGTCCCTTGGGCGTCCTGACGATTAACTGCGCGTCGAGCGCATCTGCAGCCGCAAAAAGCAGTTCGACGTGCACGATGAACTTCTTAGCTGCCATGACACCGTCAACGTAAGCTCCGTTACTGACATGGAGCAGCATGTCGGAGATGCACGTCGCGGACTTTTCCTCGAAAGCCGACAGGGTCTTCCAGATCCAATTGACTTTAGCTTCGATCTCTTCCTCCTGTTGGCGCACACTCTCGCGCACCTCGTCGGTCGCGTCGCCATCGGCATCTTGCAACCGCTCGATGACTGGTTGGCCTGTGGAATGTAGCCTGACATTCCAGTATTTGTGAATCATATAGCATTCCGGATGCCAATGCTGATTCTGCCCATTTCGGAAGATTTCAACGAATTGTTTCAAAATCGATGTCTGACAGCCGTTGCACCGTTGAGCGAACTTGGTGGAGTAGTGGTAGTGACAGTAGACGCTTCCCTCGTGCTCGTAGTAGCTGTCGGATGCGCCGAACACTGTGGGACATACGGAGCAGGTAAAGTGCTCAATGTGGTATTTGCGGTCGAGCGCTGTGATGTATGAGCCACGCAGGGCTTGCCCACATTCGAAGCAAAGGAGGTCGAGCCGTCGAAAATAGTCTGTCTCGCAGAGGGGGTACTGCCCGGGGGGCTTGTCAGGAACGGGGAAGAACTTGGATGCAACAATTTTGCCGCAGTCCTAGACGCAGGTCAGCAAGATGATCAATAAAGCTACATGGAGAAATCAAGCGCTCAAGAATATTGGAAGCAGTCCACCCTGAACAGCAATGCGCCAAGTCCAGCCACTGCAGGGCACAAAGACACGCAAGCGCCCAATTCCTCCATTCCAAGAAACAACATGGGTGTCTTACGTGACAGGTAAAGCATTCCAGATGGTACGTATCGCCCAAAGCCCGCACAAACTGTCCAGTCAGTCCTTCTCCGCACTTGCCACAGATCTTGCCGCTACGCTTTGGTTTCGGGGCGGCCTGGTTTTGCTCCCCAGGGTCGGTCGACGATCGCGGGGGATAGTTGGTGCGGTCATAGGGCGCAAGACTGTTGGACGAGGATGCGGCCTCGTCGGTGGCTCGCCTCGAGAGGCCACCATTGCGCGGGTCGTAGGCAGTGTACTGTGACTGGGCGCCCTGATTATCCATCGGAGGCGGTCCCTCCGCCGGTGTTCCCATGTCCAATTACGCCAGCTTCGGTAGTCGTGCTCTGTGATGCAGGGTACGTGACAGGTTCGTGTGGGAGCCGAGGTGCGAGGGGCGCGTGACAGAGAGGCGAGGGTGCGTACAGAGGGCCTGAGGGCAGGTATCGCGGTATGGTGTACGGTGTCGTGCAGGCGGTGCTGGCGACGAGAGGGGTGTCGAGTCGCGGGTGGATCTATCCGGGCAGGTGGCCAAGGGTCGAAGGGCGGCGGCGGTGCGTTGGCGAGCGCGCTCTGTGTCTGGATGCGCAGCTGCTGGCTCGGTCGGGTGTGGTGGATGTAAGGGATGCTATGTACAATGGGCGCAAAAGCAACTCGTTCGGCATGCGGCCGCCGCGGAGGAGGGAGGCGTGGTGGTGAATTAGGCCCGACGTGCTATGGGGGGCATAGGACGAGGACCCTGAGCGGTGGATGAAACGCGGTCAGGGCGGGTAGGGCAAGTAGAGGGATTGAACGACAATGAACATGCAACTCGAAGAAGCGCAACCACTGTGTGCTTGGCGGAAGATTCGCAGGAGGCGTCGTGTGGTGTGAGGCTGGTGGTTGTTCCTGTGTCACTGCGGCTGTGGTCAATGTTCGAGGAGTGGACGCATGTCGGTGAACGGGCTAAGCCGCTTTGGTGAAAAGCTGATTGCGATGCACATGAGCATGCCCGGCAGCAGCATCGACCCCTTGAGCTTAGTTTAGCCTTGAAGAAAGCCGGCATTAGATGGCATGTTATGCACCTGTTCTGTCCTCGGCTGCGTATACAGCTAGCCATACGCGATACGCACGCAGCCTTCACAAAATGCACTACGTCGTCTGCACGCACACACGCACACACGAGTTATTTCCCACAGCATCCTCGGCACATGGCAGGCTATTCCTTGAGCATTAGGCACCCGATGGAAGTCAGCGGGGAAGGCTGTTCAAGCCGCCTGTTTCAAGGTTCATGGCTGACATGCTAGCGTCCTTGGGCCTTGGCGTTCGAGATCTCGACAGTCGCGACTTCCACCCAGTCCAGCCTGTTGCTCGCGACTGCAAGGTACGCCCGTCGCTACTGCCAGAACCGTCCCTCACCCTCACGCATACGCCAGCTTCGTCGCTTTCACTAGCAGGACCGAGCTCACTCACCACCCGGGCCGCCATAACCCGTTGCATCCAAAACAAAGACCTCTAAACCACTCACCCCAACCGCGTCATACCACTCACTGCCGACCTTCACCATGGAAGGAGAGTCGGAAAATGCGCCGACCCAGAGGCAGGAGCCGCCTGTGTTTAAGGCCCCAAGGCTAGTCTCTCGCCCAAAGCCCCCGGTGCAGCAAGAGGAGGAGATGGGCTCTGAGATCAAGCTGGGCGATTTTGAAGATGTCCATGCGCTGTCCGTCTCCGAAGCGCGCGCCGTCGTCACAGCCGTCCACGAGGCACGAAAGAAGAAGGACCCCGAGAACAATCCGCTGCGCGACAGGATATACAACGACAGCATGTGAGTCGTTGCGCACAAGCTGCAGGGTCAAAGGCCGGTGCTGACTGCAGCAGAACCATCACGCAGTTTCTCGATTACCTCGACAACTTCGCCCGATACAAGGAAGAAGACAGTCTGCACTCCATTGCTGCCCTCTTCGATGCCCACCCCGAGATCTCCGTTGTCGAGAAGGCGCTGCTGGGTAATACATGAGCCAGAAGAGAGGAAGCGCTGTACTGACAACAGTGTTAGGAACGCTGACTCCGGATACCGCCGAGGAAGCCACCACGCTCATTCCCTCGCTGAACATGGACGAGGAAGAGCTCCAGTTGATTCTGGACGAGCTGAACAAAATGCGTGAGTTGGAAAAGATTAACAAGATGGTTACAGGCCTTTGAAGCTGACTTCTCGGACAGAGGATCGCCTTCGATAGTACCCCAATGGGACTTTGGATCACTACCTGGACCGTTTGGATGATACGGTGAAAGCGACCTGCGACCGCACTCAGATTGGTACACCTTTGCCCGCGGATGACTTTGTCTAAATTGCTCTACTCCCACCTCGACGAAGCACAACAAGCATGCTGGTTCGGGAAACATCGGCATTTGATCTGAAACCTTGTTCGGCTTGGCTTCGCAGCAAAAGTCTGGAGTTGCTTTGAAAAGGCAAGTATGGAACACTACCACTAGACTGTTGGGTCTGATCAAAATCGGTCGGCGAACACTTGCAACACTTGTCATGACGCATTGTTTTGCTACTTGTGGGTATTCATAATATTACAAGCGTTCCATCCGTCGCGGAAGGACAAGAATGTTTCTGCACGCACTGTACGTTCTCACTTGTCTACGCGAATTCTGTGCTGCTAGTGAAACAAACGTGATTGCAACTCCATTGATGTAATTGTGCAGGTTCTAGCAAACTCCCCTGTGAATACAGAAGCCCCTGTGACTTGAGGGCAGGCGTGTTTTGTGCGCCATGTAAGATCCCTACTACTAAATTAAAGACCAGATATTGCAGCATTTTGAAGCTTGGTGCCTATATCTCTACCACCTTTCAACAGCACAGAACATTTTGTCGTCACCGTTCACTTTTATCATCACCACCACAAGTACCGAACTTCTTCAACCATCACATAAACCAAATCAACCTCGCAACAGTCCAACATGCCAGGCTTTACTTCCTTTCTGCTCGGTCACGGTCGCTTCTCTGCCGCTGTCCAGGACTCTACACCACCTGAATCCGACAACGAGCTCGAAACTGAAGCCTCCAGGAAGCGTCGTTTGCAACAAGAGCTTAGGCGCGCTCGTCAGGTATCTCGTATCTACAGTACCGTCCTAACACGCAAAGACACTGAACAGACTTTGGGGACGCTAAAGCAACTCGAATCCGATATTGATGCTCAGATCGAGAGCTTCCACGACATGGGTGTTGCGTCTCAGAAGAAGCGTAGAGAGATAGTTAACGAATTCACCACGCGTGGTCAGTTCGTCCTTCAAAATGGTATCAAGGTATTAGAGCGGTTTGGAAATGCTCAAGGGCCGGTGCAGGTTCTTCTTGAAGCGTTCACGGAATTGAATAAGGTAATGGTAGATGGGAGACGGGAGAACGGGATGGTAGATGTTCAGGGTGTACGGGATGTCGTGGCGGTGTATCAACGGCAAATCAAGAAGCCGCTGGGTGATGCAATCAAGGAACTTGGAAAGGCGCTCCGTAGAAAGGATGACTGGACCGATCTGGAGTAGGTGATCTGATGAGGATGGGACATCGGTACTGGTACATTGCTTCATCGCTGAGGTTTAATCACTAGCTTAAATGTCTACTTCCATGTCAAAGAAATCCATCGACGCCTATCTCATCCTCAGATCCCGCTCTCAATCTTCGCCAACAGTGTCTCGCTCTTCAAAGTGGGACAAACATTCTCGTCTCCTGCAAATTGTCAAAGAACATCCTGGTTCCTGTCATTCTTCGCCCCGTCTCTACTTTCGGTCGCTCAAATACCGGTCGTATTTCTCTCCTCTGTTCTTCCTGTCGCTTCTCTCTATCGCTAATCTCGGCCCTCCTTATTGACCCCCGATAAGGCACCGCAATTCGCGTGTCTGTCTTCTTCTTATGCACCCTGGTCTGATAATGCTTCGCCGAACGTTTTCCGTCACTGGCAAGCTTCCCCACGAAATCAGTGCCGCGCCCATACTCTTGCCATTCAGCATTCGCATGCGCCTCGCTCACCTCCTTAGGCGCATCTTTTTGGCTAAAAATGCGCGAATGGTATGTCTCTTCGAAAACGACATGTTTGTCCTTTGACTTTGGCTTGCCAAGGGAAGAGCCCTTGAGTGCCGATTTCAGGGACTTGGGGCAAATGCGACGGTTTCGCTTCATCGCCTCGTCAGACCAGAGTGCGTCGTCTAGCAAACTGCTGTTGAGGATTTGTTTGAAGCTACTGAGAATATCGAAGAGGATCGCATAGCTATCAGCTATCAGTGGCCAGTATCGCTCTGAGACGACTTTCCAGCCCAGGTCCAACCGTCCTGAGTGCTCAGCCCAGAGTGACCGCTGGCGCGCCATAATCCTTGCGAGTTCTTCGAGTTCTACCCTGAATGACCCTTTCGAGTGGTTATTGCGTAGGCGAAGGGTGAGGTTATCGAGTCGGTCGTAGATACGGTGGTGACGCTCTAGAATCGACTTCATGGCGCGGCGCGCATGATCGCTTCCTTTGGTCTTTGTGAAGGCTTCCATCTCTTCTTTCTGACGGGTCATAGAGCCTTCGAGCTCTTGGCAGGCTTGTATGAGGATTTGGACCTCATCGCGCGTTAGGTGCATGCCAATGATAAGCGCCTTGGGTGCTTTCTTCGTAAACCAAGACATAATTGGAGCCCAGATGAACGACGTGAAGAGTGTTGCGCAAGCTTTTACTGTGCGACTCAACCCGTTTGGTTCGCGCAGACGTGGAACCTTGGGTGGCCCTGAGATCTGAGCCAGTGAGAACGAAGGCATTGGGGTAACGGTTTGAGGCAGCGGAGGAGATTCGTCTCACGCATGACCCAAGCAATGCGGAATCACTTTCACTGCGTGCACAATGAGGCAATGGTGGTAGTACAGCACTGGCTTGACGCGCATCGTGAATCAACCTGTGTGGTGTAAGACATTACAAGAGGACTTGCGAAGAAGACGAGGATCTCCGAGACAGTGTAGGTTTGTGAAGCAAACGCCAGCGTCAGAAATCTCGGATCGTCTGGTAAGATTTGTGTTTGAGCAAGTCGATAGTAGAGTTGATGTGGTGGCTTGATTCGTGGATGGTATATGCTCGCCTAGATGACGTGACAACCCTAATACGCTCACATCTTCGCCCTGTCTCCATGATCGGCATTTACGAGAACATAACGATAACGCGCATGTCCCTCCTCCATGTCAACCACACTCTTATTCGCGTCCTTCATGTTGCGCTTTTGCACCCATGGCTTAACCCCCTTGTCAGCAGCGAATTTTAACATCTCCTCTATCTCTTTGGGGCTGCCGATCTGGCTACCTCCAATCTTGCATCCTTTACCAATGAGACCAAATGCAGCGATTTGAGGGAGTTTGTCCTCGGGCGCGCCGACTTGTATGAAGGATCCACCCGTGCGAAGGAGGCGAAGGTATGACTCAAGAGGCATGTCTGGAGAGGATACCGTACTAATGATAAGGTCTAGGGTCCGGCTATGATTGCGCGCCCACTTCTCGTCTTCAGACGTGGCAATATAGTCTGTTGCGCCCATGGCCTTTGCATCGTCGACTTTGTTCCTTCGTCGGCTTATCGCTACGACCTTTTCGCAGCCTAAAGCTTTCGCAAACAAGACGCCAAAATGTCCCAAGCCTCCTAGGCCTACAATTCCCACCTTTTTCCCAGGGCCTGCGCCGTTGTTCTTCAGCGGCGCATAGACTGTAATGCCGCCGCACATCATGGGCGCTGCATCTTCGCTCTTTATCCCAGCTGGTATCCTAATGGCGAAATGCGCTGGGACGCGAACATAGTCTGCATATCCACCCATGCTCCAGCTTCCATCCGGGTACTTGGCGTTGTATGTGCCAACCATCTTGGTACAATGCTGTTCGATGCCTGCGCTACATTCCTCGCAGTCGTCCTTCAAGCAACTGAAAGCTTGCGCGCCTACGCCAACCCTGTCGCCCAAGTTCAGGTTCTTCACTTTGTCTCCAACTCGCACAACATTTCCTACAATTTCGTGACCGACGCATACGGGATAGTGTGTCGCACCCCAGCCAGATCGCAGAGTGTGTATGTCGGTGCCGCAGATACCACAATGGGAGACTTTGATATCGATGTCTATGTCGTTGAACGGCTTGGGTTTGAAGGATGACCAGGTCATGTTGCCCTGCGCGGCATTCTTATCGTGGCCTAGCCAACCATGGAACTCGGAAGGGGAAGTCATCGCTGATATGCTGAGGCCTTCGGAACTTGAAAGCGAGGTAAGATTGGTCGAGCTATGTTAGGAGTGATGAAGCAACGCGTCGCACTGTCAGCTGCAAAGGCTGTAAAGATGGTATATGTCAAGCGTTGACTTGGAATCGCGTTGTGGCCAGGACCGAGGATGGCCGACGTCATGTTGTTTGGACAATGTTATCCGAGGCATCTCTGAACGCCAGATGAGGGGTCCATAATTCACCAGAGACAGCACCAACAACATCACAAAAGACTGCAGTGAATTGAGCATCGCGACATGAAATCATCGCAGGATGTTAGAGTGGTAAAGAAGTGTTGGTGTTATACGTGATGCTGGTAATCGTGAGTACTGAATGCCCAAATTGCCGCTAATGCGAAACCAACAGTCAGCACAGCACCGTAATGCATATGTATACCCAGGTATCGACAGGGCGTTGTTAATCACATAGCTGCATCAATCGCAATAACGATAGACCAGGGATTTGGGATGAGGCTAATAAAAGGTCATGCATGATATTGTTTGTTCGTATGACCGACAGAGAGCGTGGGTTGAAGGAAAGAGCATACCGAAGCTGTCCTCTGCTAAGCATCGACCTTTTTCATACCCTTTGTGAAAAGAGGACTTTGCCTCACGCGTTCCCAATCATGAAGCATCATTGTATTCGCCGTACCGTCTCTAACCTCTCCACCCCCACGCCTGATCATCTCCTCTTCAAATGCATCTATCGCAGCTTTTCTATCCTCTCCAGCTTGAATCTTAGTGATGGCTTCATGCAGCTTTCCAGCGTCCGTGACCGAGTGATTGAGGCCTTGCCCTCTTTGGTAGGTCATTGGATGGACAGCGTCGCCAACCATGGTAACTAAGCCGTGGTGGTTATCCCAACGATGGCCTTCCATTCCGGGGTCCCAGTCACTGAGCCCCAGATACCACACGGGGGTGCCATCTGGTGTCCACTCAAGCGCACTCCTCCACGGGTCGCAGAACTCTTTGGCGAATTCCTTCTGTTGTGCCAGTCGCTGAGCACCAGTCCAATTCTTGGTCGCCTCCTGCTCTTCCAAACTACTTTTCCACGAGATATAGTAGAAGAACGTCCAGGACGACGGATCATCTGCATCCGGTGCGTCATGCATGCCAAAGAAGGCGAAGTTGTTATTGGGATGCGCGCATGCTAGGTACAGCGGGTGAAAAGACCTCAAGAAGAGAGCTTGTTCCACGGTAAACTTACACTGAACAAAAGTGGCAGCATATGGTATGTGGTTGATGGCACCCAATTCGCGACCCAATAGGATCTGTCTGGTCGAAGAGCGAGCTCCATCGGCACCTACCAACATGCTTCCAGTTGCCGTTGTGCCATCGGCGAAATGTACTGTGACTGACTGATTGTCGTTTGCATATGAGACGTCTTGTAAGCGCTTGTCGAACTGTATATCAAGGCCTTGCATTAACATGTCGCGCAACTTGCTCCTTCGTAGGCGGTAGAAAGGCCCGAAGGTAATGGCTGCGACCAGATCTCCGGTGTCGCCTCGCAGCCACTTCAGCGTATCCTGCTCCTTTGTGGGCACGTTCGGGTCGACGGAAACGCTCTGGATGCGATCCCACCAGCCGTCTGGCATGAGGCTTTTCAATGCTGGTGCGCCCCAATGAAGGCCCATGTTCCAGTCGCGCTCGCCATGCTTTGCGCCATTCTTCTCGAAGACGATACACGGAATATTCGCCTGGTTCTCCAATAAGGCTACTATCTACGTTACGTTACACAGACGAGTACGTACTTTGCGAAGGCCTTGAGCGAGTGCGAGTCCAGAGGTTCCTGCGAATGAGTGAGACCATGCGCAGGTATGCGGCGTACGCGTCGCTTACCAGAGCCAATTACGAGAATGGGCAACTGCGCCGCACGCGCTTCGCCGTCGGCAGTTGGTTTTTCCATAGCAAATAGCCAGAGATCAGCGATGTTTGGGTCATCTCTCAACCTGTTCTTCGCATTCTCTACAACTAAGTTCGAGTCTCCACAGTGGAAGGCCGCTCGGCCCACCCACCACCTTTAACGCACGCTGCGGCCCAGAACGGGCCGAATAGGACATGAACGGTGAGCTGAATGTCGCCCCATCATGTCGTTCACCACGACATTCAACCCATCTGATACGGGACGTATACACCTATATACAGCTTCTGGAGGTAGTTGTTATGTTTAATATCGACTTCCTGCCTCCTGAGCCCAAATTGTTCGTGCAACATCGGCAAAGAGAAGCAATGATCTCGCTTACCCTGAACCGCTCAACTGACGTGCATGCGATGCATCAACGATGCTTTTGGCGCGCGTTGTGGAAGCGCACGCACGAATAGCAGCAGCCGGAGGAGCAGACCGATCCGCTTGATCTGCTCGGGGATGCTGCGCGGACGCGGCGGCGACGCCATCGCTGCACAGCTCCACTTTCTCAGAGACCCCTCGCCCATTGACAAAGCCACCAAAGAGGGACCAGAGTCAGCACCAGCAAATTCCCAGTACATCGGCACCAGAGTCACCAATATGTAACCTGTTGGTTTCCGGGCTTTGAGGCCTTGATTCTCCACACCACCATACCTCACCCGCGAATCGCGCAGCCATGGCATCTTCGTCGTCGCAAAAGCCATCCGAGGGCATCGGCATGCATCATCAAGATAGTGCCATACATCTCGGCGATGGCTCGACGTCGCCATACCCACAACAACCAACCCCTGAACACCACCATTTGTCGATGGATTCCGAGCCCTCACCACCTAACAACGACGACGAGGCTGGCTTTTCTTCAGACTCAGCCTTCGACAGCGGAAGTCTCCTTGGCGACGAGACGAATTCGCTCGCGTCATCCATTCTTAACCATCGTATTGAGAATGGACGGCAGTACCACGCGTACCGAGACGGCGCATACTGGGGACCGAACGATGAGCTCGCCAAGGAGATATTGGACTTTGCTCACCACATGTATCTCTTGACGCTTGACCAGAAATTGCATCTTGCGCCTCTACAAAACCCACAGACAATACTAGACTGCGGCACAGGTACTGGCATATGGGCGATTGTAGGACATACCTCGCTTACAGTATTATTTCATACTGACAGTCTCAGGACATGGCAGACCAATATCCTTCTGCGATCGTGACCGGTACCGACCTTTCTCCCATACAACCCGAATGGGTCCCACCCAACTGTCACTTTGAAATCGACGATGTCTCGCTCGAGTGGACATTTCCGCCGAACCACTTCGACTTCATACACATTCGCGAACTCTTCGGTTGCATACCAGACTGGGACTTCTTCTTCCAGCAAGCCTACCGACACACTAAACCTGGTGGCTGGATAGAGATTGTCGAGCACTCGGTGTGCCCTATATCCGACGATGACACAATGGGTCCAGATCACTTCTACCATACGTGGGGGAAGGTTGTTGTTGAGATGGGCGATCGTTTCGGCAAGACCTTTACCATATGGGAAGAGAGTGCCGAGAGGATCAAACGAGCCGGTTTTGTGGATGTGACGGTCATGGAGTATAAATGGCCTATGAACGGCTGGCCAAAGGATAAGGATCTCAAGAATATCGGACGATGGAACCAGTTGCGGTTGATGGACGGGGTCGAAGGCTTCATGCTGCGATTGTTGACACAGGTCGGAGGTGTGAGTATTAACGACGAGCTTATCGTGGGCATTACTGAACAACTCTAGTGGTCCGTTGCACGAGCACAAGTGCATCTAGCGCAGATGCGCAAGGAGCTGAAGAGCTACCGCGCTCACGCATACTTACCTGGAACCGTTGTCTATGCCCGGAAGCCCCTATGAACACAAGTGCTTCGCATGTTGCGCTAAGGCAATATTGGCAAAGCTTAATCAGACATTCCAAGACGCTGCCTGTGCCTGTATTGCAGTCTGCCCACGCATCGATACGAATTAGCCTCACCGCAATCCCGCCACATGCCGTTAGACCGTCCAGGAGCGAATGCACATATACCCGGCTGGGCACTGATCATACACGTGTGAAAGATGGAAACAACGTCTGAAAGAAATTTACCATCCGATATTGGGCCTACGGGGATGTACATACTGCCGAACGCCTCCCTCCTATAGGATCACCTTCACTGGACATCGACATGCCTCGTTTCAGTTGGACTTCCTACTTTAAACGAGGTGCCCCTATGGCCGCTCATAACGAAGGAACATCAACGGCCGCTTGACTCTAAGAGCTTGGACAATTGAAGGACTGGCACTTGCCGCAGCTTTCCCGCTCAGTGCTAGGACATAGGCACGCTGTCTTGCATGCCTGGTCACCATTGCAGTTTTGTTGACAGGCGTAGATGGCGGACCGGCAGACTTGGCAATGGTCAATTGGGGGTGACTCGGGGTCATTGGTGTCTGCTACTTGAGCAGTGGTAGAACAGGTGGTAGTCGAGCACTTGTGACAGCTATCCTGGTCGGTGACGGGACAACTACATGTTGTTTCGCAAGCCTTGTCACCGCGGCAGTTCTGTTGGCACGTGTAGACAGCGGCCCGGCAGACTTGACAATGGTCGATCGGAGGAGACTGTTGGTCGCCCACAGCAATGCTATCTGAATCGGCAATCGCGGAACCAGCAGATGCTGTGTCACGTTCAGTAAGCTCCCACTTGTCGCAGTCTTGAGGAGCCTTGACGCATCCTGTCTTACTGTTAGCATAATTGGAAGCGTCAAAAGCCTTTTGCTGTTCACATACCCTGTTGACGACAGATCGATTCTGGGTTAGAGTGCAAGTAACACGCGCAATAATCTTCGCAATGCAATCCTGGCGCGCACTGCTCGAGGCAAGCTGGCAAGCTGGCGTCACAGCCCAGTGCTACGCATTCGTCGTCACCAGCCTTGCCAATAACGCCGTGTGACTCGGGAGCGCCTTTGTTGTAATCAATGTCCTTGCGGACGACTAGATCAGCGTTTGCAAAAGCTAGAAGACCAGTAACGAGGATGATGGCGTTGAGCCTCATGGTGACGTTCGGGTATTGGTTGAGGTGGTATGGTTAGAGAAGGAAGGTGGGAGGTATAGTCGTGGAAAGAGTTTTTGGCTTGCGAGGTAAGAGCGCGTTTTTGACGCTACGTCACTGCTCTCGATGAGGAAAGAGTCAGGTGGACTACGCGGGACGTCTAAGCGTGCTGCGTGGGAGTGAAGGTGAATGAGAGATTCACGCCAAAAACATACAACAAGATGATTTGGAGTCCAACGAACTTTCTGAGATAATGGGACACTAAACCTGCTCGCAATGAATAGTTGAAGGTACCGTAACAAAAGAGACCCTTCTTTCGTAGTTATCTTCCAATCCCTCCGATATCTCGCAGCTCGATACTCGGTTCTCTCTTTACCACTATTTCCTTGCGTACCCAGATATCGATATCCTTGTCTCCTTTCACGATCGATGGATCTCGACTCTGTTGACTGGCAATCTTGACATAGCTCGACAAATGGCCTGTACGAACTGCAGATGCATAGCTTGACGTAGTAGCAACACCAGCATGGTTGGCGCTCCAGAGGCCCGAGTCGAGGCTCATCATAAAAGGTTTCAGGAAGGGGATCGTTGTGGTCATGATGCTAGCGACTTGAGCTACTTGTCCGCATACGACGATGCGCCAGATCGAGTGAAGAAGGTCGCTTTGTTGGGGTAGGCTACGGATATATCCGATCTGAGCAGCGGAGGCGAATACGACACTACGAGATTTCCATGTCAGCGCAAGCTCGGTGGTAAAAGGATGTAACGGGGATGTGGCTTACACTATGCGTGACCAAAAGCCAGTGACGAGTGTCAGGCGTTTCTCCGATGTAATCTGCAGCGGTAGTACCATCAGTGTCGGCACAATTGCAAGCGCAAGGTCAGTCGTGATATTCATGACAGCATTGTACGTTCGTATGGCGCGCTGAAGTGAGTCAATTCGGGATACGAGCTATACAGAACTACCGGTCGAACTCACGATATCCATACATTTTGGGTTCGTAATATCCCATCGCTGTGGCGATGGACACTGGAAGGCGAAGAGAAAGACAGCACTCAATCCCCATAGTAGTGTCAGAACGCCCGTTGCGCGCATCATCATCTGGTGTCCAGCGACCGGTGTCACTGACCCAAGAGAGACGAGCAGTGAGCCTTTGGCGGCAATGATGGTAAGCACGCTCAATATCTCGCTGCTGAACAAAGCCTAAAATTGTCAGTGGTGCATTTTAATGACTTCACGTTATTCACCTTCCAGGC
>Ga0268250_10000239_pt1 | contig 27495 bp, 24 predicted proteins | sample AgamicAsSfe_FD_200448 | JGI IMG/M metagenome (GOLD analysis project Ga0268250, IMG submission 200448) | Agave microbial communities from Guanajuato, Mexico - As.Sf.e (v2) (version 2) | ecosystem: Host-associated > Plants > Phyllosphere > Phylloplane/Leaf | place: Guanajuato, Mexico | collected...
GTATTGGGGAAGTGGAGGGGAGTTTTGGAGGGTTTGGAGTGGCAAAGCGAGAGGAGAAAGGAGAAAGAGGGAGTAGAGAAGGAGAATAGGGAGGAGTTGGAGGGGTGGGTGAGAGAGTTGGAGGGAAGGGTGTTGAGACTTGGTTTGTAGCGGTCTATAGCACGGTCAAGAGAAGGCAGAAGTTTGAGCACCTGGGAATGGCTATTCGTGTAGTGCGTGTAAACGCACTGTGACTGCTATCTATTCACAGAGTTCTCGTCATATGCCCATAGGCAACATGACGGCCACGTCACACAGATTCAAGCACTTCCCTCTCCCCTTTAATCAAGCCGCGATCCTTCTCTACCTCACCCTCGCACCGTCCAAGATGCACCACTCCTCGAATCAGGGATCACAGTACTTCTCCACCACATGCGCCTCGGACACCCCTGCCACTCTCCCCTACATAATCTGATCTGATCCCACCAGACGCGTCCGTGATGTACGAAGCACGGCAAACCCACCAGATATCCTGGATGAAACCAGATCAATTTCAGATGTCAGCAACCTGGCTTGCTGTCATTGGTGGCCGAGTCCAGGAGGGTTCCAGTACTGGGACGTCTGCAATACGATACACATTATAAAATGCATGCCAAGCAGGATTGAGCTCGTTGGGGGAGAGTGCCATGGCATGATGAAGCAAATAGGTCATCTTAAGTGTTTACAGACAGGAATGCTCTGGCATAGGCTGTCTGGTAACCACTCCCTCAGGTGACGTCGCGTTGTAGGGCGAAGAGTGCCATGAGATGAGAGATCGAAATCTAGCGGGTTGATGGTCTCTAGTCGATGCTGTTACAATGTGGGGGCCTTGCTTTCGGGTTTAGATATTACTGGTCGTGTCGAGTGCCTTTGGGCCTCAAAAAGCGGAATTCTTCGACGACTTGCTCACTTCCAGCGGCAACGGGCAATGGAGCGAAAACAAAAAGGCAACGTGTGCTTTGAGACTTCGAGTCGACTGCCTCAGGGAGAGTGCCGTGGCATAATCATATTCATAACATCGTACATACTTGCGCCATCTTGATGCATGCTTTCCTGCCCGGGGTATCTATTCGCAATCCATGCCGTAACCTCTTTCCCGCCCAAGAATGTATCGTAGTACATTCGCATCCCACTCTTACCGTCGCTGTCTGCTGCTGCCACCACCAGGAATGAGTGGACTTACCTGATTTCAATGGCCCTAGCTCCCAACAACCCTCTCATCGTCCTCATACTCATCAGCAGATGTCCCAAAAGCCTCCCAGTCTCCCCCACAACAACATCCAAATCCGCCCCATCCACCAATGCAGCAACTGCAGGCGGCGCAGGAAACATGGACGTTCCTGCTGGTGCATAATTGGCTGGTTCCCTCAGCTTGATCGTCGAATTAGTATCGGATCGACTCTCGGGCATCCTCATTCCCATTCCAGCCATTCCCACTCCATCATTCAGCAGCACGGCTGTGGGAGTATCCAACATGCGGAACGAGTCCGACGAAGCCGACATTGGAGGTACGTCGCGGTCGTAGCCGATACTGGCGATGCTGCTGTTTGCGCGCTCGATCTGGTGGCGACGATGAGCGGGTACTGGTGTCGTTTGCTGGGACGCTTGCGCTTGTTGCTCGAATGCTGCTGCGGCTGCTAGTACAGAGCCGGCGGAGACGCTATGGCCTGGGGCAGGGGCGTTATTGGAGTAGGCGGGGTAGCGTGAAGACTCGATGCTCGAAAAGGATGATTTGGCAGGAGAGTGGCTGATAGTGCCGCCGCTGAAACTGTCGCCTGCAGTGTGTGTACCGCTCGTGTTGTTGCTTTTGATCGAGCTGGAGAAACTGCTGCCGGAAGGAGCTTGCGGGTAGCTTGAGTTAGTGCTCGTCGTGTTCGTCCGATCGTGATGGGCATGTCCGTGCTGGAGAGAGCTCGCAGGATGATGGAAGCCCTGCTCAGAGTCGAACATCTGCTCGCGGTTGTATGGGGTACGGACTCTGCGTGGCGGGGACGTCTTATTGATATCACTACTGGCGGATGAAGAATGCGCAGTGCTTTGGTTTCTGCTATGCGCAGACCCTGCTATGGACGACGGCTTCGACGACGGCTTCATCATCACAGAAGCATCAAAAGCAGGCAATTTTGATGCAGCCAACATTTGCGCAGGGTTCGGCTGTAATTGTTTCATACTACGTCCAGTTGGGGAGATCTGACGCATCTGAAGATAGTCACCCATGTTCGCTTCGTCGTTTGCGTCAGCAGCCATTTTTTGGCGTAAAGAGTCTACAGATGCCTGGACTGAGATGCGTTGCTGTCGTGGACGATGCTCCCATTCTGAATCACTAGAGAAGCTACTCTGACCCTTGTAGTGATTGTGGCCTGTTGCGAAAGCAGGACCACGATCCGGTTCTGATTGACTGTGTAGATGAAAGGATGATCTCACATCACGATGGCGCCCTGATATGGCAAATGGTACAGCCTCGCCCTCGCCTTCGTCCATGTAGAAAGGGTTGTCGGATGTGAAGTCAGTAACGACGGAATTACCCGCCGAGCTAGCGGTGGAAGGTCTCTCTTGACTCAGATATAGCTGGTCTATGTCGATGATTGAAGCACGATCGGATGGCTCCACCGCCAAGTCTGATAAGCTGACTGCAGGATGAAGGTAGTCGCCGAAATTGCCAAGCGGCTCTGTGACGGTATGCTTGAGAGTTGGACGAAAAGGCGGTGCCAGTGATGGCTGTGGTGCTGCGTTTGTGACAACTTGAGCACCTAGCATCGGTCCGCGGAACTCTGCCTGAGCCTGAGAGAAGCTCCATTCTTGTGTCTTCGGTCTTTGCCCTTCTGTTGCAGAACGTGCCATCGGGACAGATAGATCTTGTGGGTCTCGCGGCTGTGGCGAGACGAATTGCGATGGTGGGACATACTTTGGTAGATCACTTTGAGGTGGCTCGAGGTAATCGTCATCGTCGTCATCATAGAAGCGATTCTTTACTGCTTTTACTGTTTGGAGGTTAGGAAGATCCAGAGTTGGCACATCAGTATCAAACGCTGCATCCAGATCAATGACACTTTCCCTGGTCGCATCGCCAACGGACATGTTTCTGAGTGGCAGATCAGACATGTGCATTTCTTCGGGTTGCTCGTTTGAATATGCGTATGGCGCCAGGTTCTCGTTGAAAATGGCCTCCATCTTCAACCCACCTCTGACAGCTTTCACTTCCTCGTTTGCCTTGACGAACGGGTTGTCTCGGATTGAACTGTCACGAATTGGCCCACCATAGTGCTGCCTCGGAGTCGTCTCATTTGATGAGTCTGCTTTTCGATGGTCAATTCGCGGAGGAGAGTTGTACTGATTCGAGTACTCCGAATCTGCGTCGTCTGAAGTGCTGAAATTCCAGTCGTCATCTTCGTTGTTTTCTGCTGGTGCGAGCATAGTTGGGGCCGCTGCACCATGAGCCATGAACAATGATGCTCGTTGACCACCTTGCTGTTCCCAATTGGTATATCTGGTGATTAGCTCTTTCAGCATCACTGTCGGGTTCTTCTTCGACGTGTTGAAGATGAAGGGGTGTTTGAGGATCGCTTCTGCATTTGGTCGATCAGCTGGTCTGACATTCAAGCAGAACGCCACGAATTCACGAAGTCCAGGTGAAAATTCCTCGCCCAGCAGTTTTGGCGCAGTTTGAAGGAATTTGTGGATGTGATCAGGATGGATCCGCGCGTTCGGAGGCTGGCCAGTTGCCAGTTCGTAGACCGTGCAACCGAAAGCCCAACAATCAATCTCAGTACCGTAACCAACGTCGACGCCATACTGTGCATGCATCTCGGGCGCCATCCATTGAGGAGTTCCGATGATTGTCGTTCGCTTTGCAACGCTGTTCTCCAGAATGCCTGACACACCGAAATCACATAACTGCAGCTGTCCGTCCTGCGTGATGAGGATATTAGCCGCTTTCACATCACGGTGGATGATCCCCGCATCATGCACGCATTTCATGGCCACAGCAAGCTCTCTGCAGATGGTCACAATGTACTTCTCTTCCAGACCTGGCTTTGGGCTTGCCTTCATCAGGGTGTGAACACTACCACCAGGGCAATATTCACTGACGATCCAGAGCTGGGAGTGAAATCCGAATGCATCGTAGATGATGTTGATGTTCTTTGCATTGCCTTGTTTCAACGCGTGCAGAATACTGATCTCCCTGGTGTAATCCTTGATCGCATCGTCTTTTGCGCGCAGATCCACGTTGTAATCCGACGAGTCGATGTCCATAATCTTGACAGCTACAAGCCCGCGCTTTCCATGTTGTTGGCTCTTGAACACCCGACCATATGAGCCCTTTCCAATGAGCTCGAGCAGATTGTAAGGAGGAGGATCCACGTTCATGCGTTCAGCTCGCTCTCTAACCACTTTCATCATGGTCTTTGCTTCCGTCATCTGCTTCAACTTGCTCGCGCTGGCCAACCCAGGCGCACGAAGAAGGTGTGAGTTGTCCATATCCAGAAGATATATTCAGGAGATCTGCGACTTGGCGCGAGGAGGTCGAGCGTCAACGAGCGTCGCACTGCTGACATTCGCCGTGATGATCACGTTGTCGTGTCTTGCGCGACTTTTGCAAATGCTGTGCTGTGCAGAGGAGGATAGGACTCATGTAGCGCTAGTTCGTGGTCCGCATATGCACTTGCAGACTGGCAAGCTTCAGGTACGACAGCGCGTCTCTGATCTTGATGTTGAATAAGGACTCCTTGGGCTGACGCGCCGCGCGGAAGAGCAGTCTCAGCAGTAAACGCGCGTCTCGGACGGGAAGAAGACTGTGTAGACTTCAGCAAGAATGTGGCAAATGTGCGGCGATTGTTGTTGGTGATAATGGGCATCTGAGACTCAGAGCTCGTCTGGTGACGGATTTGGCCGGAGCTAACGCCGATGGCATGTGACTCCTTCCTTTGTAAACACCACCTCAGACGACAGCAGCTCATCTTAGTGATGGTTGTCAATCCTCAAGCATGGAGTTTCATGGACGTGACAGGTATACGTATCAATGTGAGTGGAGTAATATAATGGTAGATCGGCCGTTTCTTCATCATTGCAGCAATATAAACATAAGTAATACAGTATATTATGACGGCACCGACTCCTCGTCCTTCTGAAAGCTCGCATCAAAACCGGTAAAGTACTCTCGCTGATCGTCCTTCAGACCAGCCTGCGGCGATAGGATTCCGTCCGCCACAAGCCTGCTTTCCAGGGCATCTTCGCCTTCCAGCAGTATCTTGCCTCCATCCCAACTTGACCATTGGTCTTTTGCGAGTATGCCACTATTGCGCAAACGACTCTCGATAAACGATGGCGTTCGTCCTTGTAGATCCGCAATGTCCCAAATCGATGACCACTCGTCCTGTTTGATAATGCCGTCTTTGCGAAGTTGTCGTTCTTGCCGGGAGGGTGTCCGTTCCTGCAACTCAGAGACATCCCATTGCCATTGGTCTGCTTTAATAACTCCGCTACTACGCAGCTCTCGCTCCTGGCGAGATGCTGTACGCTCGATCATTCCTGCGACGTCGGCCGTCCACTCGGCTTCCATCTTTGTGGCTGCCGTTGGTGCTGCGTTCTGCATCGTCTGATGCACCGGCGAAGTCGTATTGATCGTTACTTCTGACGTGCTCGGCGCGATTGATTTCACCTCGCTGATATTCGAGGTGAACGCAAGGCTTTTCGTCCGCGCCTTGGGGTAAATTTGTCGTAGATTGGTCCTCACTGAGCCGTGTGTGGTTACTTGTTCAGACTCGAGGTCGTAATTATCGTGAATGCCACCTGGTATAGTTCCCAAGATTGGTTCTGGCTTGGTACCCTCGAAGTAATGCCGAAAAAAGAACTGGCACTTGTAAGTATATGAAACACTTTCAACAGCTTGATTCTAAAGACCTTGAGGGCAGGAACTGATGAGACCGTGGAAGCTACGAGCACTTCTATTACTGATGTCTGCCAGAGCTTGTAGGCATACCCTAACAATTGATCAGGAGTTGTCAATGAATGATAACCATTGGGGTCTATTCCTTACAAGCAACGTCGTATGTCACATAGCCTGAAGCACGAATGTTAGCAGTATTCAAGCTGTTAAGATGTCGAACGCAGGATCCAACGTACTCAGATGGATGTAGTATAACCTGCAAACTGTTGACGTCGTGTCAGTCCTGGTCTTCTTGAACTCCTCATCCATGTACACATACCCGCGACGCCACAAATTCCAAATGCGACAGAGAAAGTGCAGAACAAGGCATTTCTTTGTCTTTTCGTAACTTTGAGATGCCGCAAGATGAGAAACGGCAAAGAAGCGCAAATGAAGTCTTGCGCGATCGCGATTCCGCTCATGGTGATGAGTGGCACCTCACCATCCAAATGGCACGCATAATGCGCTGGTGGACTTGCCAAGTCGAATCGTGTCCAGTAAGTGGTGACTGGGTAGCAGGAAAACACGGTCAGAAAGAACCAGACTGTCGTCGTGGCAGCTTGAAATGCTATCATGACCGTGACTATGGTGTGAAAAGTTTTTGACGAAGCTCGCTGTGTTATGCGGCGGTAAAATAGTAAAATCGAGAGCTTGATAAGGCCACTACTGAGAAGATACTCCAGCTTGAGCCACCATGCAAGCTGCATCTACCTGTCAGTATATTGTCAACTAGGACACAGGCGAGGTCCTGGTAATTTACCTTTGCCATCGTCACGACATGCTTGAGTTCCACATCCCAGGAGTGCTGAAAGTCATATCAGCGAAAAACAAAGCGAAATGAAGCGAGTCAAAATTTACCTTGTTGAAGAATCTCGAGCATGCATTCATCGTCATGAAGACCAGCGGAATCGAGAATGGCAGACTGGCCAAGAAGCACCAATCATCTACGCCGCCATTGCCTTGCACTTTGAAGCGCGACCATAGTCGTCCAATCGTTGACGCTAGAGCCAGGAAGCCGAATATGGCGCTGAATATTATGATGGTCGGCGGATGCAGCGTCGGATTCACGTAGTTTGGTGGCGGCCATGTAGCTGTTACTGATGGTGGATAGATGGCTATACCTGCCAGAATCTCCGCGGATACTCCCTGCGTAGTCGACGCCATTCGATTGACTAGTAAGTACTCGTTACTTGCAATAGCCCGTGTGTCAGTGAAAGACCAGCCTTGCGATAGCCCGTGTATTAGGCAAAGGAGGACCAGCTCCAAGGCGGACAGCAGGACGACGGGAAGACCAGATGCACCATCGCGCATCTTGGAGGATTCGCTCGAGATATATCGGCCTCAAGAATCGAGGTGACGAGCGGGATAGAGGTGGGGCCGCAAGAATACGATGGTGTCGGGGCGGGTGCGCGAGCAAAGAATCGCTTCACAACCCCATGTCTTCTCTTGTCACGCAGGCTGCGAGCCTCACACGAAGACTTGAAACTTGGAACGGCAAAGAGCGGCGATAATCTACGCGGCTGGAGGACCGGCACATCCTCGATTCGTATCCTCGTGTTGTATGGTGGGTCTCAGTTGATCTGGAGCACGACGAGCCTCCAAGACCGCAGCGTCCTGGCGAGCACGAGCTGGTAGTTCGTGTCTTTGGACACGACTCCGAGATTGAGTTCAGCGACTGATGATGCCTTTGCGGCCTTCCATTCGGTGATGGCACATTCTCTGCAGCGATACTGCAAGTGTGAGTTGTAGAACCACGGACATCTAGGACATTGTACGGGGCTCCTATGGGTCTGCGGGCGTGGTCCTGAGGTGGTGCTCGATTGCTATGAATATGCGGAGGTGTCAAGAGCACAATGGCATCGACCTCGAACTGACAACAGTCTTGGATAAAGTATGGCAGGGTAGTAATGTTGAAAATCGGTGTTGTTGTTGTTGCTGCTGATGATCAATGTTGTCTCTTCTCTTAGTGCTTACAGCTTCCCTCCTTCCCCTCCTGGAGCGGCGGCGGGAGGCTTCCCCAATCAACAATGACGTGCTTCCCAATGGCACCCCCCTCTATCGTCGCATTGCCATCGGCAGTGCCACCACCCGCATCTAAGCAGCCTCTCCCTGCATCTTCATCTCCCTGGTCTCCCATATCACTACATAAACCATCAACACAATGGGCGGCGGTCCAGATACACCACTCAAGCTCCTCTGCATCCTTGACAACGAGCCCAAGGAAATCCTACAGAAACTCCGCAAAGACCACCCCCACCTCACAGTCGAATGCATACCAAAGAACCAAGTCACGCCCGAGACGTACGCCGACGTAGACTATCTTTTCACCCTAGCCACCTTTCCCGGAGATCCAAGCAAACAGGCTCCGAAGCTGAAATGGGTCCACTTCTACAGTGCGGGAATCAACCAGGTTGTGGACAAGCCTTTGTGGAAGACAGAGGGGATCACGCTTACCACTTCGAGCGGTGTACATGGGCCTCAGATCTCAGAGTGGGTGATCGCTACGCTACTGAATGCGCAGCATTATAACTACGAGATATATGATGCCGTGCAAAAGGAACACGACTGGAAGGGCGTCTCCGAGGGCGACATTGGGCAGAAGTTGCAGCAAAGTCGAGACTCAGTGGGACAACGGATAGGCGTTCTTGGGTAGGATACTGTAGCTGTGGGAAGAGATGTCACGAGCACTTGCTAACCTTCTCAAAAGCTACGGATCCATAGGACGACAAGCTGCAAAAGTGTGCAAAGCAATGGGAATGGATGTCTATGCGTTCACAGCTTCACCTAAAGAGACTTCCGAGGCGAAAAAGGACCGAGATTACAATGTGCCTGGCGTTGGCGATCCAGAGGGAGAAGTGCCGTCGAAGTGGTTTTCGGGTGAGTGTCCTTCATGTTCTTCCCACGTTCTCATCCTGGTCTAATAGTATGCAGGCCTGGACAAAAAGAGTCTACACAACTTCCTCAAGCAGGATCTCGACTTCCTCCTCGTTGCGGTGCCACTCACGTGAGTCTGACCTATCCAGAACATCCACAAACTCTTCACGCCTTACTGAATCACACGCAGCCCACAAACCGACGGTTTTCTGGCCAAAGAAGAGTTCGAGATTCTCAGTTCTCGGAAGACGTTCATAAGCAACATCTCTCGAGGCAAAATCATCAACCAGAAAGACCTCGCTCGAGCTCTCAAAGACGGCAAGCTGCGAGGCGCGGCACTAGACGTGGCAGATCCGGAACCTCTACCTGCAGACGACGAGCTTTGGGATGCGCCGAATGTGATCATTACGCCGCACATTTCGGGTATCAGCAAATCGTACACAGATAGGAGCTTTCAGATCCTGGACATCAACTTGACGAAGTTGGAAAAGGGCGAGAAGATGCTTAATGTGGTCGAACGGAAGAGAGGATATTAGTGGGTAAAGAGGGATGTAATGTGAGATGAATGTAATGCCCATGGCCGGTGCGAAAAGTAGATACAGATAATGCATGATGATCATACTGTACCCTCATACCTTACAGTACCTTCCTTGGCCCCTCATCGAGACAAGATTAAGATACGTGGTGTGACAACAACCACATCCCCTATGACTTAGCTGTCATGATGTACCTCTGGCCGCCGTAATGTAACACCAAAGGACAATGAGGTACTCCTAAGCTACTTGTATGATCCTTTTACCCCGCCATCATCCCGCTCTTGAAGTGCATGCCGACATCAAAGTCAGCATCCTTCAACCTTTTCTTTTCTTTCAATGATGAATCTGTCTTTTTTATTGAACCCAACTGGTGATACACCTGCACATGCATTTGCACCAACACCTACAGCGACTGCGACTTCGACCACAATACGTGAAGACCTCCCAATCTGTGTGGCGTGCGGCTCTCAATATGACTCTCCCTCGGGTGGGCCACCAAGTAAATGCAAGATATGCGTAAGTGCCTGCTCTGTTGTGTCTTGTGCATTGTGCGCGGCAAAGTCGTCGGAGAAGTGCTGGTTGTATCAAGATTGTCTCGAGACTGGCTTGTATTCAGACCGCGTACCTCCCCCTCTTCGTGTTATCGAAACTACATCATCTGATCAGGCTGAACATCACCTCCAAACCCTCACCACACTATCTCAATTCCACAGATCCACTAATGCCACCTAGGACGACCCTCGTCAATTCGTTCCCCCCATCGGCCAACAATGGACAACCCTCGCGACCATGAAATCCAGCCAAGGCCCCAAATACCACAACACATTCACCGGCGACGACGTCGACCCGCGGATCTGGTCCATCGCCACAGAACCAAAGTTCGGCATCGGCCAGCGAGCCATGCTGCTGCAGACTGAACATGGTAACGTTCTCTGGGACCTTATCGCCCTGCTCGATGAGGAGACTGTTGACTTCGTGCGTCTCCGCAATCACGAGGCTTTAGCATGCTGTGCACATGACTGACTGAGCTCACCATTCAGATCAATTCCAAAGGCGGCCTCGTCGCCATCGTGATATCGCATCCACATTACTACACCACGTACGCGACCTGGGCCCGCACTTTCAAGTGTCCGGTGGTTATTGCCTCGGAAGACGCCCATTGGCTCTGTCAAAGACCTTATCAACAGGCTGATTTGCAATCGTTGCGTGACATCACAACGACAATCGTGCCGGGCGTCACGGCGATCAAGATCGGGGGACACTTTGACGGACAGGTCGTGCTGCATTGGGAGAAGACGATTTTCGTGGCGGATGGGCTGGTTACTGTGCCGGTGAGTGAAGGATGGGAAGCAGCGAATGCACGTGGTGCTTCTTGTATTGCGCTGGATCACCTGGATCAATACTGTACACTCACAAGTGCTTCCCTATACGCACAATTGACCCCTGTCCTCTTCTTCTAGTCAGCACACAGTCCCCATCCCCGCCCACGAGGCCAGGTCACCTACAGCTTCATGTGGTCCATTCCCAACATGATTCCCTTAGGCGTCCCCGCCGTCGACACAATCTGGCGGCGCCTCAAACGATTTGACTTCGACACCAGTCACGGAGCATTTGCGCGCATGACGTTGAGGGATGCGCAGCTCAAGGAAAGACTGCGGATGAGCTGTGAAGTTGTCATTCAGAGGCTGATTGAGGAAATGACTTGGTCGGGAAGGGGTCTGGTGGACGTTGGGGAGTATTTGGCGCTATCCGATGATGAATCAGATGAATCAGAGGACGGTGGGAGGTGAGAGATGGGATCTGGGAGGTGGGAAGGGATTCATAGAGATACAGTCGCAGGACATCAGTTCGGGAAAGTTTCGGGGAGAGTGTCGTAAGGCTTCTGCTCAGACTTATGTTTCAACACAGTAACGTAACCGTGCCACATCAAGGTCCATAATACATACAAGGTATGCCCTTCTCTAGATAATGCGAAGTTATGACACACCCATTAGTACAAAGACGAGACCCTTGACTTGGAGACAGAACCTCGTCCTCGCTGCTAGGGTCACTCATCGCCAGTCCCTTATATTATCTCCCAGTGTACTTCTTCTCCAACGTCCTAGCCATAGGGTATACAAGAAGTGTGAAGACTTCAGAGAGCTAAATTCCCACATCACCACCATAGTCTCCGATCCTTGCTGCGATAGGGCGGATGCACCAATTCTGACCACAGCCTGGAATTCCACCTGCACAATAGCCGGTAATCAAAGCTAACACTGCCACAATCCCCCACAGTAGCTGGACAGGAGTATCCCACGCAGCCATGTCATACCCATCAGTCCCCCTGAACCATTCATCCTCGATTAGCAGTATCACTGTGAAGGAGATCGTCCAATAGCCCAACATCGATATAAAATCGCTAATCACATCAGACAGATGTTCCTTTCCAACAATGCCAAGAACAGCAACGAAAACAGTGGCAACCAGCGACGGAATAAATCTCAGCACAGCGTGGGAAAAGTCGCCGAGTAGTTGCACCGATAAGCCCATACTGTATAGCACGAGGATGTTGTTCCCAGGCCTCGAGAAAGCAGACATGACGAGACAAAACTTGGACCAGCCCAGTGAATGGAATGCTACAAGCAGAAGATCGCCGAGGCCGCCGGTGCTGTATGCGTCCGAATATGGAGGATATGCTGCGGTGATGGTGGCGTTTCCGAGAAGAGCGCCGACGATGGTCGTGAAAGCGGCAGGTGCCAAGAGGCCGAACCAGGTTAGTGCGAAGGCTTTCCAGCCTTTGGTCTCAGAGGGGTAGTTGACGTAGTAGTCGGCTGCCATTGAGCAGCAGCCGGAGCCGTTGGCTAGAAATTCATTAGCTAGGGTCTGTTGGCAGAGATAGCGGGTAGAGACACACAAAAATTGATGGCAAGGAAGGACAGAAATGAGCCGGCCATCGTAAGCCCAGTATCACCGCCAGGTGTGCTAGGCACGACGAATGGCGCGGTTTAGCCGACCAGAACGAGCATGAGGATGATGCTGATGATCCAGAAGTATTTCTCAAAGGTGTGGATGACGGGGTAGCCGAAGATCGACACGATGTAGGATAAGATGGATAAGATGACCTTTAGATATTTCGTCAACAGGGTACTCGTTATGCTAGGACTTGATGCTGCTCTTTCAATGCCTACGGTTATGCGGAGGCGGAAGTCGGATACCGCTGAAAGTACCTAGCCTACGACCACAACGTTGCGGACTGCGAAACCGCCGTGGATGACGATGTTCAGGACACTCCATAGCTTCGCATCCCAGAATGCGAAGCCTGTCGAGTGGTAAGTACAAAGGACGGTATAGTCAGTGGAGAGGAAGACATCCACCTATATCGTGAGTAAGCCATCGCGCGGAGACTAAGCTATTTTCTAATCAGCCAATAGCTATGTATGTCAAAAAATGCCCGTGGACGTTGGAAGAAGCTTACCTTTGGACCGAGCTGACCAGTGAAAGCCGGACAAAGGATGCCTAACCCCAGATCAACAACAATAGCAGCACCACTCTGTCCAAGAGATAGACCAAACTCAGGACGTCTGTACTCAGAAAACAGCTTCCATTTTTGGTAAGCGCGTTCTCTACGGCATAGCATTTCATAGCTGCCATACCATGACACTGTACACAGGATCCTTAGTAGATCGCAACCTATATTCATTGCTTCGCACTCGCTCGAATGTAGGGTGCTATAAGGTTGTTGTACATCGATAAACCATAGAGCCGGAAGCCGCCGGCACCATTTCCTCTGCAAACAAAGGCGCAGGCGATCAGAAATCAGATCCACGCGAGAGTTACTCGATGAATAAGTGGTCGAGCGACGAAGTGGCTGCTTCAGTTCCTCTCACCTGTCCTAGCTGGGACCCGAGACAGACTGCGTGCATATCAAGAACAGTGCTAGGCACTCGCAACACGCATACTGGAGTATATGGCTGAAGCGCCTGGTCTGCCACCCACATACTTTGCGGCGCAGCATCATCGCTGAATAGCGAATTTTGTCAAACTTCGAGATTATGCATCATCCCAAGCCGCAGGTGGGCGATGTGGTTCGACATCGAATCTCGTCACATGCCAATCGAGGCTCGATCACGCTGCTGTCCAGCAGAGGACTGGGGGACTGCAGGTGAGGCCGCTGAGGTGTAAAGCCGACGCTGTCTTTGGATGAGGAGTGGACGGATGCCCCGGTATACAGTAATGTGATACTGGTGAACATAAATATGCTGAAGAATTGAGTCTACTCTGGACACAATTTAGAATTGCACTGACCAGACTAGATGACATGATAGTACCCTGGACTGCTAGGCGACTGAAACAACGTGGCACTGTCTCCTCGACTACGAAGTTCAATCGAGAGTACGGGAGATCAGAGCGGTATTGTTTGGCTTATTTCCTGCATCCGGACACGGATAGTGTTCTGAGGCCGATTTAACAGTTGAGACAGGAGGGTTATGTGAGTCCATTGACTAGACTTTGATAATAAGTGAGCCACGCCGAGTAGTGATAATGCACGATCTTGACGTCTGATGCAGTGTACTCACCGCATACTACTCGAAGAATTACGACAATCTAGAATTGGTCATTCCACCCACATCAATCAAGAACACTGGAGGCAGCTTGTACAAGCACAAGGACACTTCTTATCAAGATATTTCCACGCTGACTCTCTGCGGCGCAGACCACTTCGGCATCGTCAAGCACCCAGCCAGTGGCACAGGAAAGGGAAGCGTGCCGTCCAGCGGCTACCAGCCATCTTTCATTGAAGAGATAAGAGCCGTTGCCGTTGGTCGAACGGACGAGCTGACAATTTCCATGGTCAATACTATGGTCGCATCTTCATCGAGGACACGGCGAACATATCAGTCTCGACGGGTATCAATACTTCCGGTTATGTGCTCTCATGATCTCGAAGTCGCATAGCCTCAGATGTTGTCATGTTCAGGGCTGGGTGAAGCTCTCGTGCAAGAGAAGTTGTTCCCGCGTACACACCGTACGGAGGAAAGAAGGCATTAAGAGTGTTTGCATTGCTCTCTCCTGAGTACTGTAGCCTTCTCCATCAAATGAAGCCCTGCGCTCGTCTGCCGGGCATTTTGCGCCTGAGAACGATCGCATCGTAGTTGATCCTGCTGTCTGGGCTTCATGCGGCGTTCGCGTGCTCTTGTCCGCTTCCCAGACTTCCCAGATAGCACACCTATTCGTAGTCAATAGTGTTCTTGTGCCGTGGCAGCAAGTCATTACAGTATCCGCGGGTGGCGAAACTTTGAAGGAGGCCCGTCGTTCTTCGTTCCCAGACTACCCGGCTGCTCGCAAGCCGAATAAGGCTAGAATGTGATAGCCTATATGTCACTACCGAGAAGTGCTGCTTCAGCTCAACTATGGAACGACCACACCATGCAACTGCCTACGCCAGTGCCAGTGCCAGTGCCAGGTATCACGGCACTGTTTCTCGTCCAGTTTGACAATCGTCAAGGTTACACACTAGTATGGCATCGGACGAGAGACCCTGCGCGTGAGTGACCTGACCATATTTGCCATCCACCTGGCAGCTTCTGACACGTCCACAGAAGAGCTAGAGGGCATCATAGAGTTCAAATGTCTGCCATCTGGTCTGCACAACGTGAAGGAAGATCTGATGTATGTCCTGCATCCAGTGCTGTCAATTAGTGTCTTATCGTTTCAGCTATTTCGTGCATGATGAGCAAAAAGGCCTGGCTGCATTCTGCAGTGGCGAGGCTCCAGAGGCAGAGCGTAATGCTCGCTTCGTTTCTGTCGGGGTCTTGACACAACATGATACGGTATGGGTCCATGCTGAGACATTGCGAGATCTAGCGAAGTGAGTTCGGATCACTCAAGTGCCATATGTTCAACCTCTGATTGTCATGGCATCGTCAAGGCAAGCACTAAGCTCTGGAGCTATCGTTCAAGCACTCGACCAGCTCTGGACGAGTAGTATCTCAGCAGCAAGGGAGACCCTAACCCCAGCTTCCCTCGAGAACCGTGCTGATGAGCTAGCCCGTTCGGGCTTGAGTATGCTACAGACTCTGGGGCCGCTGCTATTCCCAATATACAGAGCTAGCTTATTGAGGAAACGTATCCTGCTGATCAGCCAGCCTCCGCTATTGCCCTTCTGCCGCTTCGGTATAATTACACGATTCACCCGGGTTATGAATCTCGACTGACATGCACAGTACATCTCTTGTCCCAGTGTAGTGCTATACCTCCACAGGCACAAATTGGCGCTCCAGAAGAAAATTCATGCTTGAGGCCACTGTATACTGTAGGCGTACACGATATCCCAGCCCTCAGCACCTCGTCAGCATGGGTTGGTGTCGATCCTGACGTACAGGTAGATGCTGGCAGTACAATGCAAGGTGGCTGGATCGCATGCACGTCAGACGAGCTCCTCAGCACAAAGACACAACTATCCGAACTTCGGATCAAGCTTGCGAACACAGTAACACCACACTCCTCGAAGGGTGTCTGGCCAACAGTAGCTCAATCAACTACCAGCACTGCAGAAACAGCCTTATTAGCAACGCACCGAGATCTGCAACGTTGGGAAATGCTCGTCGAGCACCTGTCCAGCAAGATGCAGAACGCACCTTCTGCTAGTGACCGAGAAGCTGACGACACGGACCATCACACAGACGACGCCGATGACGATCGCACGCACCTCCTCTCTGCATCTGCTGCTGCAACCAGTCCCACCCCTGACCCCTTCGCCCCAATCTCTCATTCCAACACGTCTACCATAATCGAGCCACGTTCCTGGTCCGCAAGCCTCGCACGATATTCTGCTCGCACTGCCCTCGCCTCCGAGCGCATGCACGACTGTGATGAGGCTATCTTATCTGCCGCCACGGTTGCTTCTACTGGTGCTACTCGAACAGCAGACTTTGTGCAAGCGTATTTCCGCGCTTGCACGAAACAGATTTGGGATGTGTTGAAAGTGCGTTTTGATGAGGGCAGCCCAACGAGCGAGGCGTATCACGACGAGGTTGAGGACGGGCAAGACGACGAGACGGCACCTTTGAGAGCTAGTTCGGGCACAGTCGAAGTGGCCAATGCTGGTATCGACACTGAAGTGGTAATTACGAGGGAGGACATGATTGACATGGGACTGGATGTCTGGGGTGTGAGCGATGTCGCCTGGGTACAGGCGATCGGACAGTCGTGGTTTGGGAAGAGGGTGAAGGTACAGGCTGGAGAGGTGGAGGTTTGTGGAATCAGGGTCTGGTGATAGGATGATGATGGACATGGTGTGGGAATGCCTAAAGATTGGTTATGAGCTGACAAAGGTGGAAAGAAAGACAAAGCCAAATTATTTCGGATTCCTCTATTGTGCAACTACCATTTCATTATTGACGATTCCGCAGCTCAGCTCGATAGATATGTACACCATGGGTCAAATCCGCTCGATGTTTACGCATCTAGCTCATGCCAGGCTCCCAGTCCCTGACTCTGCACCGCTTGCATGCTCTACCGACTCTGACATTACAACAGCTCACATTAGAGCAACACCAGCAAGTCCAGCAAGGATACTGACGATACCAGCGACAGCAGCTTTCTTGTTTCCAGCATCGGCACAGAGTGCGACAGTGCTAGACGGAGCAGGCGCTGACGCAGTGGTGGTTTACATCACACTCTCAAGACGGACGAGCTTGCGTGGAAGAAGTGTAGTACAATACTACGTACCAGACAACACAGGTAACCATGTAGCACGGGATCCTCTTTCCCTTATGAATAGGGAGTTGGCGTCATGTGTGCTTTGCAGCAGGAACGCTAGGTCGACATTCACCTCTTACGGTTGAAAAGCGGTCGATTTTGAATGTGAGGATAGAGAGTGCGATGCGACGTCGTCGGTCCCGGGCGCAGCACATGAGTTATCGTCGGGTGGTGTTATCGTAGGGTGGACCGTCTGTTCCCAATCTTGAACCCGATATCAGAAACGAAGAAGTATGATATTACCCTATATATAAGCAATGAGAAGATATCGTGATGTATTACTAAAAAACGGCAACTATTACAGACATCGTGCTCCGGCGCTATAGTGCTTAGGTGTTCTACTATAGGTAGTTTAGTAGTATCTAGTAGCTAAATTATAGCTATAACTTAATTCTATAACTCTATTTTGTCTTTATACTATCTGTAAACTATTACGGCGTTGTTAGAGATACTTTACTAAGTAAGCTCGATCTGTTATAGGACGACATGGTCTAATTATAACACGCGCCTCCCGTATCAGGAAGCACATGATAGGCTAGGAAAGGAAGGTTAAACCGCGGGTTTAACCTTATCTATTGCCGCCGTAGTTAGTAACGTAGCTCTTCAAGCTACGTCCTCGTTATATAGCCTAACCTATACCGATAGATAAGACCTCCGTAGCTGACTAAATCTAAACCGTTTCCCCGTATTTACGCTAACTACCTTCCGCCGTAAGACCGACCGTAATATTACGTAGCTTCTACCTTTAGTATAACTACGTTCGAAATAGCTATCCGCCCGAAACCCCCCCTTAGAACTAACTCCCCTAATGAACTCGCCGAACACGTTACTTAGTTCCATAACGATTAGCTCGTCTACCTTCGTAACCTAACTAGATATACCGCTGAAGTTAAAGAGAAACTTATACTTTAATAAGAAAAGATCGAATAGATCTAGAACTAAGCTACCGCTGTAAATAGGGTTATCGAATTTTAGAAGAAACCCTATAAGGAGAAGGAAGAAGAATAGACTTAAAAAGTTATCGAACTTAAGATCTAGAATAAGAAGGCTCTTCTTACTACTATACCTACGGTTATTACTCCCAAAACGAGCCCCGAACCTAGACGCACCGCTAAGAATCCTGTAGATACTATAGAGAGAAAGACTTCGGTTATTACTACTATACTTCCCGAGTCTAGCTAACTTAGTAAAAGACTACCTAACCCCGAAAAGTTTAATAGAGATTGTAAAGACCTACGCCGCTTTACCTAACAGATCTATAGTAAGTTAACTATAAATATAGACCGCTTTATAAGGGCTAATAATTGTTTAGCCTACGTTACTAGCCGTCTTACTAGAACCGCTTATTCTCTAATTCTACCTAAGGTTAAATATAGAATATATTAATTCGTCGACTATCCGTAGATGCTAGAATACTTCGAAAACGCTTTTAGTAATCCGGTGTCACGGTCGGTCTCGCGGCGGCAGGTGGTTGGCGTAAATACGGGGAAACGGTTCAGATTCAGTCAGCTACAGAGGTCTTATCTATCAGTATAGGTCAGGCTATATGACGAGGACGTAGCTTGAAGAGCTACGTTATTGATAGCGGCGGCAATAGATAAGGTTAAACCCGCGGTTTAACCTTCCTTTCCTAGCCTATCATGTGCTTCCTAATACGGGAGGCGCGTATTATAATCAGACTATATCGTCCTATGATATTACTCCCTTCCTTTATGGCTGAACTCCTAAGAAGCGCATTGCAGGGCTATAGTCGAGTAGTAATCAGTAATCAGTAAAGAACGCCTTAGCGTCGTATGACGTAATCCTAGTAGGTGGCGGAAGCATAATAGGTCTAGATCTAATAGCATATATTAAAGGTCCTGCAGATTCATTTTATTAAATAGGCTATATAGCTCAGGTAGCTGACGCAGTTTAGATTTCGTATAATTTAACTGTTATTAAGGGTTACTAACGTAGACTTATTAAAATTAGCATAAGCAGGGTTATCCAGTATATCATATAGCTATAATACCCCGGTTACTAACACTATATCGTAAGGCTATATGTCCCGAGCCACCGTGCGGAGGCTAGCGAGTAATACGTCTAGTATTAGTAACTGTGGAGAGCTCCTTCGGGGGCGAAACTATTTGCTAATCCTTTTCCCAAACATACGATACGCGGGGGAGCGTAGTTCGATTCTTCGTATCCTAATTCTTTTACTTTATATGCGATGCGCGGAGGAGCGGGGTTAGTATTAACTAACTATAAAAGCGGGTCGTGGTTTCGTGGGATAGCGGCGATGGAAGTTCTTAATAAGGTCAGGGATATCTTCCTAGATAGTATCGGCAGGTTCTCTTATAGGTTGATTATAACCCTTCCAACGGATAATATACTTAATACGAGGTTTACTACCTCGTCCCCGGCGATCGGTAACGGAATCTACAATCTCCTCTACGTCCTATTTATCTAGTCCTTCTACTATAACGGCTGGGGGTAGTTCTTGCGTCTAGAACGGTAGTGGGTTACCTACGGTGGGATAGAGGCTGTTAACGTTAAATATAGGATATATTTTCATGGACAGCGGCAGCTGTAGACGGTACGTATATAGACCTAGCACTTCAGTGATTAGAAACGGCCTATAGTTTTACCAGTCCAGTTTCTTGCGGGGGCGTAAGGTCTTAAGGTTTCGAGTATCCAGCTAAACCTCTTGACTAATACGGAGTATAGGGGCGGGTTATCGGTAGCGGTCAGTAGTATCGGAGTAGCATGCCTAAGCTAGTCGTATTTCCTCCTAGAGGTGAGTGATAATCAACGATATATTAGAGGTAAAGTCTTCAGCACTACGGTCCTAGGGTATCCGAGCGGTATCGATAGGTTCGGTACCTAGTCTTAGGTTAAATCTATACGTAGTAAGGAACGGTGAGACACCTATTAATTCAGACTATAGAGAATTTACAGAAAACTCTACTAGAGGTAACCACTCAACCTAGTCGTCTTATAGGAACAATACGTATATACGGAGGTATTACTTAAGGGTAGTATTTAGTCTTTCGGTTTATCTATCTATTTCGGGGTAGTATGCTATCGATAGCCTAGTCTTAGTTTTCCAACGGGTCGTAACGTGTTGCTAGAATCTAGATATAAATTGTACGCCTTAATCGGAAATGATAGTCTCGGGGAGGCTATAATGTATGACAACGTACTTAATAAATAATCGGGCTAGTTCTTCGGAACCGTCTATAGCATGGCAAGGTATATAATAGCGTAGTTTTATCAATCGATCTACTACGACGAGTATAGCATCGAACCCTTTAGATAACGGCAGGTGCGTGATGAAGTCTATAGAGATATCGAGCTAGGACCTCTTCGGAACTAGTAACGGTTAGAGTAGACCTCGGTAATCTATCCGTAAACTCTTAATCCTCCGATAGGTATCATAATTGCGTACCTATTATCGGATTATAGTAGATATACCCTTCTAGTAGTATTCGCGAGATACTAAGTCGTAAGTTTTTACTCTTCCGGGGTAGCTAGCAGTAGGAGTTTCGTGGTAGAGTCTAAGTAACTCGGCCTTCAGTTTATCGTCGTTAGGGACATATAGGCGATCTCGGTAGTATAAGGATCTATCTTATAGTTTATACTGTCCTAGCTGGATTCTCGGATGGACAGACTTCCTTTCTTTTATTACGGAAAGTATCGACTAGAGTTCTTCGTCTTCCTCTTATGCCCTTATAAAACGGTCATGAATCGACTTAGGCAGTATAATCGCGGCTAGTCGGTATAATATACTATTAGTAAACCGCACTCGTTTCTTCTATAGTAGCGGTATATTAGGGGGTGTTAGTAGTAGCTAGTCTTTCTAAAGGTTCTGTTCCTTTAATACTACTTAGCTTTAGTAACGGAGACGTTTATCTCCCTCCTTCGGTAAGTCTTCTAACCTCCTAGTTAGGGCATCTAGCTTCTTACGCTATTTCCCGGGGCAGTACTGAATCTTAAAGTTAAACCGTAATAAGAATTTTAACTAACGTACTTAACGTCTATTTAATAGCTTTATCGTTATAAAGTATTCCAGGTTCCGATGGTCAGTTAGAATTTTAATAGGTAATTTGGTACCCTCGAGTTCAGGTCTCTGTTCTTTGAAATATCGGATAATCGTAAGTAGTTCCTTATCGTAAATCTCGTAATTATACTTAGTAACAGAATGCTTCTTAGAAAAGAAGGCAATAGGTCGTAAGATACTATTATCGCCGTACTATAATAGTACTCCTGTAGAGACGTAGTCTGAAGAGTTAGTTTCTAGTAATACCTCTTTTTTCTAGTTGAATGCAGCTAGTACTGGAGCAGAAGTAAAGGCGCATTTAAGGTATTTAAAAGCGTCTTACCGCTTACTATTCTAGTCGAAACGCTCGCCTTTCTTAGTTAGCGAGACTAACGGGGATATAGTTTTTAAAAAGTCCTTAATGAATCTTCGGTAGAAGTTTACGAATCTAATAAAAGCTTATATATCGGTAAGGTTTATAGGCGTTTTCTAATTCTTTACTATTTCAACCTTGTCCGGGTCTATACGAAATCTATAATCCCTAACGATAAGGCCTAGGAATTTCGTCTTATGGATAAAGAATTCACATTTCGAGAGTTTAGTAAATAGTCCAGCGTTTCGGAGTTGTTTTAGAACCTAGCGAAGGTATACGACATACTCCTCCCTCGTCTTACTATAGATTAGTATGTCGTCTAAGTATACTAAGTAGACCTAGTCGAGGTATTCTCGTAACGTGTCGTTAATAAACCTCTAAAATGTCGCGGGAGCTTCTATCAATCTAAAAGGTATTACTAGACTTTCGAACGGACTAAATCTAGTTCTAAACGCGGTAAGGTGTTCCTACCCTTCCTTTATACGAATATTGTTGAAGGCTGAGATAATATCGATCTTCGAAAAGTACTTTATGCCTTATAAATTGTTTAAAGTCTCTTTAATCAACGGTAACGGATACCGGTCTTTTACTAATATATTATTAATGGCACGAAAATCGATATAGAGTCGTAGTCCCCCTCTAGGTTTCTTAATAAAGAGGACAGGGGAAGCGGTAGCCGAGGAACTTAGCCGAATAGATCCCTTCTAAAGGTTCTTATCCAGCCATTCTTTTATTGCTTCAAGTTCGGTTCGGGACATCGAGTATAGTGGTCTAAAAGGTAGGTCTTTACTAGGTATTAGTCGAATATCGTGGTCGTAGGATCGGTGTAGTGGTAATTAGTCTGCCTTTTTCGGGGTGAAGACTTCGGCGTAGTCCTAAATCTCGATCGGTAAGTTCTAGATAATATCTAATTCGGTTTCCTTACTAGATTTATGTATTCTATTAACTTGTATAGCTTGCTTTCGATGTATGACATGATCGATATTATCTATTATAGTAATAAATATATCCGTATTGCTTTGTCGTAGTTATCGGATAGCGTTGACACTAATAAAGGTAATGTCGGTATTCTGAAGGCCTTCGGGACGGTCGGGTAGATAACGGAGCGCGGTCTTTTTTAGAATGTCTTTTAGTATAGGTTAAGGTTGTGGTTGCTCCGAAATACCATAATACTCGCGGCAGAATTTACTATTAAACATAATAGTTCGGGAGGCCTATTCGGTTTTCGGATTATGCTTTTCTAGCTACGGCAGGCCTAGGATCGTATAGTAATGTGCCAACGGTGTAATAAATAGAATTATATCTTTTTCTATATAGTCTCTAATCTGGAAATTAACTTGAATATAGTAGCGGATAGTTCTATTCTTATTTAATAACCTATCGTAACCCATAAGTTGGAAGGGTTTACGTAGGGGAAGGAGTAGTATCTTCTTCTCTTTAGTCTATTCGAGGTTAATAAATAATTAACCTTCACATCCAGTATCTGCTATAGTGTAGGTATGAAACACCAAACTAGGTAGACTAATCGTCGACGGGAGGATTGATATACGGGCTCGTTTAAACTCTTCGTTAATAGATAACCTATATAGTGTAGTCTTGGATATTCGTATAGGGTTCGGTGTAAATGGTGATAATAATCTAGTAATCGGTTCCGTTCGTATGATAGAAGGCAGTTTGCCTTAAGGTATCCGTAGTATAGTTTCTTTTAACGCTAAGGTGCTTTCTATCCTAGGCCTACTCCGTTTTCCTGGACTGACATGGCATGAATAGGGGTGGCGGGAGTAGCAGGGCGTAAAGCGGTTGGCGTATAAAACGGAGGAGACTATGCCTAACGGGGCGACGGGGAACGCGAGATACGTATCTCTTATGTACGTTAACGCCGAATTGTATCGCGGTTTTAGACGTCTAGGGGACGGGTATTAGGGTTCGGGTAGTCCCGAACAAGATAACCAGTTCGGTGGTAATAGTAACATACTCTAGCTTCCTTATCGGAGGGGCGGGTATAGCGTTAAGTACTTAAGTCCATTGAGTCTCTAGTAGGCTATTCACGGGCAACGGTAGCGTAAGGTTAGCGGGGAGTAGAGCGGGGAGACGAAGGGGGTAAGGGTATCCGGATAGCAGCGGTACGCAAGGTTGGTTTATTACGGATTATATATATATTCTAATAGAATTATCGGCGGCAATTCTCTAATTCTTAGAGGTGGTAAGCGAATTGTCGAAAATCATTTAAAGAAGACGGGTTATGAAGTAATATTTCTTAGAGTTCGCGAGAGATTAATTAGTTTAAGAGAGGTATAAGTACGGAGTCTAGTATTTCGCTTTTAAGAGCGAGGCGTTTAAACTCGCTAAAGAATGCGCTGAAATCCGTATTCTTTTAACGTAGACAGAAGAGATCATTCTAGGTATTTTTAATACGGTCCGGATTACTAAAAGCGTTTTCTAAGTATTCTAGCATCTGCGGATAGTCGATGAATTAATATATTCTATATTTGACCTTAGATAGGATCAGAGAATAAGCGGTTCTAGTAAGACGGCTAGCAACGTAGGCCAAACGATTATTAGCCCTTATAAAGCGGTCTGCATTCGTAGTTAACTTGCTATAGATCTGTTAGGTAAAGCGGCGTAGGTCTTTACAATCTCTATTAAACTTTTCGGGGTCAGATAGTCTTTCACTAAGTTAGGAAGACTCGGGAGATATAATAGTAATAACCGTAGTCTTTCTCTCTATAGTATCTACAGGATTCTTAGCGGTGCGTCTAGGTTCGGGGGTCGTTTTAGGAGTAATAACCGTAGGTATAGTAGCAAGAAGAGCCTTCTTATTCTAGATCTTAAGTTCGATAACTTTTTAAGTCTATTCTTCTTCCTTCTCCTTATAGAGTTTCTTCTAAAATTCGATAACTCCATTTATAGCGGTAACTTAGTTCTAGATCTATTCGATCTTTTCCTATTAAAGTATAAGTTTCTCTTTAACTTCAGCGGTGTATCTAGTTAGGTTACAAAGGTAGACGAGCCAGTCGTCGCGGAACTAAGTAACGTGTTCGGCGAGTTCGTTAGGGGAGTCAGTTTCAAGGGGGAGGGTTTAGGCGGATAACTATTTCGAACGTAGTCACACTAAAGGTAGAAGCTACGTAATGTTACGGTCGGTCTCGCGGCGGCAGGTAGTTGGCGTAAATACGGGGAAACGGTTCAGATTTAGTCAGCTATAGAGGTCTTATCTATCAGTATAGGTTAGGCTATATGACGAGGACGTAGCTTGAAGAGCTACGTTGTTAACAGCGGCGGCAACAGATGAGGTTAAACCCGCGGTTCAACCTTCCTTTCCTAGCCTATCATGTGCTTCCTAATACGGGAGGCGCGTATCATGATCAGACCATGTTGTCCTATAATAGATATTGCTAATTATACTACGCTAAACTAGGAGAGCGAGCGTATGGATTATAGGTAAACGTTACGATAGGCGGTTAGAATAACTTTAAAGCTGCTTAATCTAGTACCGAAGTTTCCCCGTCGAGGCGGAAGGTTTTGCCGATAGACTCGATCTTTAAGGACTGCAGTCCCTAAACTAATTTAGAAAGGATCGGCGTATTATTAGAGCAAGTATTTTAGCGTCTAGTTACGCTAAATACTACGACAGAACGCTCGGAGACCGGGGTAGGGGTATATATAGACGTATATATAGGAATAGAGGAGGACAGTACTATCGAAGAAGAAGGAGAGGAGGGTTTTCTAGATATTTCGGCCGAGGTCGATATAGAGACTCGACGGATTTAGAAAGAAATAATAGAGGAGGATAAATTAGGGAGAAGTACTACTAAATATAAGGGCTAATTTAAAAAATAGACTTCTTTAAAGGAGTATAGCGATATTACTCGCTATTTACTAAAAGGTGAAGCTGGATTAGATAATCTAGATAGGAATAGGAGTCGTATAGTTCGAAATTAGGTAAAGAAGTTTCAACTACGGAGTTTCGTATTAGTTAGGAAGGAGTACGATAGATAGTAGGTAAGATATATACTAAAGTAGGATATAGTAGTAAGGTTAAAGTACTACTATAAGCATCTTAGATACTTTACGGATATAATCACAATGTAACGGTTGAAGGGACAATAGTAGTAGCCTATAAGAGCAGAAGATGTATAGAATTAGTATACTAGCTATAAAAGTTATTAGAGGAATAGTTATAAGAGAACGAGTATGAACCTAAGGTTAAGGTAGGAATTTAGGCCGATATTAGTAATTACGATAGACTTTATTAGACCGATCACGCCGAGATATAAGGTTACTAGGTTCTACTATATCCTAGTTATAGTAGACTACTTCTCGAGGTTCTGCTGGTTACTAGGGTATATATTACCGTCTTTAGAGGTAGCGGTTCGGATACTAAAGGACGTGATTATACTAGCATTTAGGCTACTAGAGGTAATATATTCAGACTAGGCTACCTTATTTATATCTTATAAGTACCACAATTATTGCAAAACGGAGAAGATCTAGATAATATAGACTCCTATCTATTATATATAATTAAATGGACTTCCTAAGAGAATAGTACAAATAGTAGTCAGTATCCTAAGGAAGATATACGTTGATTCTAGAGATATACTCGATAGGTAGGGACCTTTATTACCGAAAATCATGCTCTCCCTTAATATAAGGTTTATTAAATTATACGGCTTTATACCTATAGAGATCATGCTAGGTTTTCTTCCGGTAGCTACTAATCTAGAACTAAGCACCGAGTAGGTACAAGACGTAATTAACTTCGATAGATCCCTAGTCAGTCTAGAAACGATGTCGAAAGCGATTAAGCTATAAGAGTAGAGGAGGAAGGAAGTAGTAATAACGATAGCTAATAGTAACGATATAAAAGAGCGGAAGTATACTAATACGCTATAGATACCCCTAAAGGCAGGAGACCTGGTTCTTAAGAAAATAGGGAAATATAATACGTCTAAGAATAAGAAGTTGAACTCGAGGTATATAGAGCCGTAATTACTAGTCAGAGTTGTAAGAAATGGAGTTATAGGCTATATTTAGCGCATCTATAGAGACATCGGAGAGGACCTAGAGGGAGAAGAAGAGAAAGTCCGCTATAATCTATCGATTATAGTGAGATTAGTACACCTCAATATATTGAAAGTATACTATAGGCGACGGCTACTTATAGTATTTACTACTAATAGGGTTGATTCTTAAAACCTATTAGTATTTGTAATAGTTCCACTAGAGTATATCTCTTAGGCGGCTACAACAGAGTACCAGAATTAGATATATAGAATAAGATATATCTTTCTAGACATTAAGAGACATCTAACAAGGGATTTAATACGTTAGTCTATAAGACTAACTAAGTAGGCATTTAATATTCCTATATATTAGACCTGAATTCAATATAAGGTTTACAGCAACATGTTTTCTATTATTTTATATCGGCTATTAGTGCTTTTCTTTATTCGTTTTAGATGAGAGCTAAGCGTTAAACTAAGAATCCTTTATTTATATAAGAGAGACACACATTATATAGATATAAAATAGGTTTAGTCTTAGTTTCACCTTTATCTTACTTCTTTATTTGGATTTATTCACAAATAATAGGAAGTTAGATAGTTATTCGATAAGTAGTAATTTACTATTTAGATTTATCTTCACAGTGCACAATGTTAGAACGACTATAGTATAAAAGAAGACTTATCCTTATTATAGATTTAGCATCTCGACGTCCACCTTTTAATATATACTATAAACCTCCTACTCTCTATAACTATATACTCCCTAGTCGATTTCAACCATCACTTATTATATATTAATATATATTCTACCTACTCGCCACAATATAACCCCTCCCTATTATTAAGAATAGCTAGACTACCCTCTTAATCCCCTCTAAAAACCCCTCCTTCTAAGATTCTAGTTATAGCTAAAAATATTCATCGTAATACTCCTCTAGAAGATAATCGCCTTTTAAAAGTTAGAGTCTCTAAGAGAAGTCGAGAGGAAAGAAGAGTAG
>Ga0268250_10000240_pt1 | contig 27454 bp, 35 predicted proteins | sample AgamicAsSfe_FD_200448 | JGI IMG/M metagenome (GOLD analysis project Ga0268250, IMG submission 200448) | Agave microbial communities from Guanajuato, Mexico - As.Sf.e (v2) (version 2) | ecosystem: Host-associated > Plants > Phyllosphere > Phylloplane/Leaf | place: Guanajuato, Mexico | collected...
GGGTTTTGGGGTTTGACGATGGGGAGGGTCAGTAGGCGAGAAGCGACGGGGAGATAGCCGCAGGGGTTTTTTGGATTCAGCGAAGAAGGTGGGAGAGGGTGATTGCTGCGATGTCATGGATCGGCATAGACATGGAAGAGAAGAAGGAGAGGACCTTGGGTAAGGCTTGCTGCTGTGCGGCGATGCACCGAGAGCATATGTCTAAGTCGGATCTGTTTAGTGCTTTGGTGTTTAGCATCTCGAAGTTCCTCCCATGTCCCCTTTGTGCTCATCACCGATATGCGTGAACAAAGCGAGTGAAACAAGAGACTCGATGCGAGTCATTAAAAGGTTGCCTGCATGAACCGATGCCGAGTCATGCTTTATAACAACACACCTCCGAGCAAGCATCACCATAGTATACCAACATGAAACACGCTCCATACAGTCGCTTCCATCTCGATCATTTTTCGCCCTATAACAAGAATGAACACTGCATTAGAACGCCCATAACCACACGGGTCGTTCTGGCAGGCTCATACGGTTGAAAAAGCATTGTACCACGCAAAAAAGAGCTCTTTGTAGCGCAAAAGAATGAAAACAGAGGGAACTTTAACATCGATTCAATTGCTTATGATGCGGTTGAAGATACTCCCACCGGGGGTCGAACCCGGGGCCTTGTCCGCTTACTGCCGTTGGATAGGCATTTGTAAGACTGTGAAGGACACGTCATACCACTAGACCATAAGAGCCGTTATTATGATACACGATCTTTCATGCAACAATAATCTCTTCGGTCGTACCTGAAAGAGCTCCCAAATCTCACGTTCGAACATCGTGACCGGCCCGGGCTTCGCCGCCAGGTGGGAGTATCTTCTATCACTTCATGAGCAATCGAATCGATCTGTAAATCCCTTTCTCTCGGCTTTTTCTTAGTTTGCGACCCGCCTCAGCATGAGGCTTCAGGTCGGTCAGTGGAGACCTACGCTTTCCCAGACACGGGCGAATGAGCACATGACGACCCTCGAGTCTATCGTAGAGTGGACGATAAACTTGATTCATCGTGGCAGACTTATATGCTTCGCGAACATTACTTTAGCTTACTCAATGTTGCTGTATGAGGATGCTGCGATTTGGTTCCAGCTGCACCTCGGACATTGACGTTCCAAGCTGGAAGCGCTCCCATCCACCACCTGGATCCCTATCTATACAACCTCAACAGTCTGTGCTTTTTGAGGCTATTTCAGTGATGCTCCAAGTATCCCTCCCAGCATGCTCTGTCGAGTCATGCATCCTCTCCAGTCCCGATGCCCCCTGACCACCAGAGCTGTGCCAACACCATAACCCATTCCAGTTCCACACCTTTACACACACCTTTTCCCGCGATATATTCCAAGCACATCTTTCTCTCGCCCGCCTTCCCTCACTGCGTCCTCGGCGACGGCGCATGATCCAACTTGTCCAACTTGAGCGTCTCGAATATCCCCGCCATCTCCCGCAATCGCTCGCTCGTCCAGTCCTTCGGCGGCTCAGTCCTGTACTCGATAAAAGCTCTGATCTGCTGCAAGATAGGCAGGTACCCTTCGTCGTTGGGGAGCCACCAGTGATTGACGTCCACGCCCCATGCTTCTGTCATTTTCTGGCGATATGCTGCTGGGTATACGTAGCTTGTGTTTGTGTTAGTGCAATGTCATGAGCCGCATGTCGAGGAAAACTCACCCAGCACGTTCGATCATAGCCTGCTTCATCCGTCCCCACATAATCACCTCCGGATCCTTTCTAAGAAACGGCACTGCCATCCCCGACGCAGCCTGAACACCCAGCATAGCTCCCGGAGTCGGATCCCGTTTTTGCACCGCCTCGAACATCTGACATATTTTGAGCGCAATGATCGTCACGTCAGGCGGCGTGGACTCTCCTTGTATCAGTGCTAAATGATGGTTGAACATCAGCTCCAAACCCCAGAAATGCACCATCATGTGGTTCGTAGGCCAAAGCTCGTCGCCGTATACGGTCACGCTATCAGCATCATCATCGGTGCGCAATTCGTGCGACAGCTCGGCTGGGAAGTCTGCGATGACTTTGGAGGGGTCCAGCATGGCAGGGGAGAGGTCACGATACCATGCTGCAATGTTTCGACTAATGACACTCGCCTCGCGCTGGAAGTCCGTAGGTGGCACTTTTCCTGCCCTCCGGAACAGACCAGAGACGTCTTGTGCTATTAGTCTGTGCATTGCAGCCCGTTCGTCATACTTGTGGCCGAGGTCGTGGGGGAATTCTTTGCTCTGATGCATAAAGTAGCGATGTGTTGCTTCAAGCCACTCCCTGTCTAGAGACGGCAGACTACCAGAAATGAAAGATGTGAGGAGGTCGAACCGGATGTACCACTCCAGTAGTCTGTTGCCTGTATCATTTTGTGTCAGGGTTTGCGCGTCGTACAAACTTGTCATTATGGCGAAAGCTGCTTTCGAGTGATTCTGGAGATTGATCCAGTCTCCCAAGCATTCCTTGTATTGTATTAGTCGTTGAAATCGTCCTAACGAGACCCTGTACACCATACCTCCAAAGCTGACAGCTGCAACATGGTAAGCAAATCTCCCACGTCAGGCGGGTTGCCATTCGCCAGTGATTGTCGTAACAACCTCAGAGCCTCGCTGTAAGGTTTCAGAAAGTCCTGAAGCTTTCCATCAGGAGATTGTATTGCATGATGGTAAGCTGCAAATGAAATGATCGCTTGCAGTAGAGCATCATGGCTCAGTGCTGAATCGATCAAGAACTTGTGGACAAAGCCACGAGTATCTGTATTCAGTCCATAGTGGTAGTGTGACATGTGCTTGTTCTGAAAGTCGAGATAGAAACGCTCATGTGGCTTGAGATCTGACTTGTGTTTTCGATGTGGTGGTTTTGAGTCGCCACTATCTCGTAAGGTTCGTGGTAACGGGTCGGGGTATGGAGTTATCGAACTGCTTTCTCTTGTGGTTGTATACTCATCTGGACAAAGTATTAGCATGAAAGGTAGGCATCGTCAGTAGATCACGGGGCCAGGAAGATTGCTCCTGTATCGCCAATGGCCCTGGCAATGACAGCGTAGACAGATGCACAACCATACCTTTGAGGTCACTATATATTGATGATGGTGTGCGTTCCTTGAAAGCTTCTGGTGATTGAGAACTTTCTGTGGTCGCGAGGATATAGTCTGATGGTGATTTGACTGGTGATGGTTTGCCAGCTCGTGCTGATTCGGTTGGATACAGACATTCCCGCTTGCCCTTCTTGCACCCTGAACAGTGGTATCAGTACCATCAAGAATCTCGATCTGCCAAGACCCTACTCACTGTCGCATACTGGTCTTGCCTCGTCGCACTGAAGTTTCACATATCAGCAATCATGTGCTGAACTTGCCTTTGCAGCACAAAGGGCGAGGCCGTAGCAAATTACCTTTACCCTTCGAGATCGACATGTGAAGCAGCCATTGCGTGAGCGGCGGTGTTTAGTAGAGTCACGCTCCAGGTGGTGAGCCGATGAACCCTCGTCGTAGAAGTTTCCTGTAGCTGTTATTGATGAGCTTGGGTGCTATATCAAGGCAAGATGATGATGCACAGAATTGTCGTTGTCACGAGACCAGCCTTCGATGACGCAGTATGACATGCTTCTGTATGACTTAGGATTCGAGTTCACAAAGCACAGCACATACAGGGGATGAAGTCCATTACGGCTTATTCTGTCGGTTCTCTCCCCGGCACTGTTACGAAACTGTCTGCGCCTTGTTCTCCTGTAGTTGTGACTGAAACTGTACTAGGCAGGTGCCGATACGGGTGTGATAAATCAATGCTCCGTCAGCTGCTATAGACATTGCCTGAACAGGCTGATGACTTCCAGATATCGAGGGCGGCCCGGTGGCACTTGTGTGTGTGGTGGCGGATGCAGATGCGAATGATGCACAGAGAGGGAGTCGGTGAAAGTGCCTTAGATGGTGTTCGTAAAGGATATATTTCTAGAAGCGGCGCGTCTGTTTACCGGAGGGCTTCCGTAGGATCAATGGCTTCCCGGATACGCACAAAAGTATAAGGTAGCTTATGTAGCTTATACAAGGAAGCAGTCAATCCTCGGTCGCAAGCTGTTGCCCTGTCGCTACTGTTTCGAGCCAGGTATCGTGTCCGTGGCTGATGCTGAGGCTGTGAGGCTGAAGTGACGAAAAGTGGCGATACGGTACTTCTTCACCAGGAAATGAGAGCATGAATCGTGCGCTCTATATATCATAGCAAGTCCGAGCTGACGATGAGCAATCAATCTGCAGGGTTATCGTCAGAGTCCAAGCGCTTGCCTCGGCCTCGGCTTGCCTGCTGGAGAACTGTGCACCCGTTGAAGGTCGAGGAGCTTACGTGCGTTATGGTGGGCAGCGGAAGATTATTGTCGATGAATAACGACTCAATATTTGGGATTTTGTCAAGCTAGGGGAAGGACGAGGTGATAAGTGCCGAGCTGGGAAGAGAGAGATGGGTCCGCTGTCAGGCAGTTCTTCGGTAGTGGGAGGGCACAGGGTGCTATATACTACTGCATGGTGATAATTGTGCAAGAAGCATAGATATCAATGATAGGGTCGTGTGATGTCTTGATCATTTCGACAAGGTAGATGCAGGTTGTATCCATGCTGTTCTTTTGTGCATGGTACCGGTACTGTATGCCTCTACACGCTCGCAGAATCGCCTCAGCTTGCCATGACTTCGACGTCTGATGATCATGATCATGATCATGATCATCCTCTCAATCCACACCACCACATCTTCAGATTGTGGCCTGGAACACAAGTAATACCTCGTGCCCTTCCCACTTCCCAGAGTATACGTGTGCTCACTACCAACAGGCTGGAAAGCTCTCTCGAAATAGACTCGTCTCCATCAACGGCTCAGGCGCAAAGTCTAAAGCCTCTTTTTCATCCACGATGCATCGAAAACTATAAGCTTATGCTAATCGTGATCGTGATGCTCGTCACTGTAGCGCTTGGAAAGCGCGCAGGGACTTACGAGACGAGCGCTTATGCCTCCGAAGTTGTTACATAGAAATAAAAGTATGCCCGTACTATATTTCTCGCACGAATCTGGTCAACGCGCAATCCCCGTGTGATAAGGTACTCAATACTGCCCCGCCCCCTGGTATGTGCGCCCACGTCGATGCTTGCCGGAGGCGGCGGGCGGCATGAGATATCACAAGGCGATACTTAAACTGCTGCGGCACGGCACACATGTATTGGAAAGATGAAACAGATATACATGACTCTGCATGTGTCTATTCAGCCTGATGTTGCCTTCCATGCTTGCTGATCCTGTATCTACTGTCAGTCAGATCAGAAGTTTGAGCCGAATCTTGGCGGCATTCTCCGCAGGACTCTTTGAGACTGCTGAGCTTGCAACAGTCCTGCGCAGGGAGTGGTAAACTTACATTTTGTGCACACTTATCTTCCGGTCGAATGCATTGAGGCAGAGATAGCATGTTCCACTAGTAGTGACTACTGTACCAATAACACCCACGTTTCGAGTATCACATCTTCGTCACAACGGGCCAGGCCGGGCGGCGCACAATCTGAAACGTGAAAAAGCCTACGATGGATGCGCGATGATGGCTGTGGCGTCGCATGGGTCTTGAGTCTCGAAGGCGTCCCACAGAGAAACCGGCGGGCGCGCCGACTTGCGCTAATGTAGCCAACCGGCGACCAGCCTGTCGGGTCTGGGTGCGCATGACGTGATACTAAAGGTTGTACTTTATCATTCTGGCCTCTGTATGTATCTGTTGTGGACGAAAGAGGGGAAAGGGTGTCAAACCCCCGAGACGGCGGAGGGTGAGAGTAAAGGTAGAGAGCATGAGGAGCAGGTGTGGTGGAGGGTAGTCATGGCAAAAGCCAAAAGCAGTTCTGCAGTAGTCCCACAGAGCATTAGTATGAGCAGGATCCTGACTGCACTTGAGGAGTCGGAGTCTTCCCAGAGTACTCCTAGACTTGTGCTTCGGCATAGTGTCACAGCATGACAATGCAAGTATCGAAGTGGAAAGCAGGCTTCATTCTCCATACTGAAGAAGAGCACTGTATGGGCCTTTCATATAGGCCCTCGTCTCGAAAACCTCGTCGTCGAACGCCTACCGACCCATGTTTCCGATCATAAATTCATGTGCTGTAATCTGCCCATCCTGTCCTACGGTACTATGCCAGCAAGATTCAGAGCAAAACATCCCGAGCCTCATCCCGATAGCACCATTATATTCCCGCTAAATCAGCTTGACTGAACGCTACATCCGAGACGCTGGTCGAAGGTCCAGCTTCAGCAGTCTCTGCTGCCTCTGTCGTTTGTATCGGTCGCTCTACTACTCCCTGACCTCTACATAGTGGACAAGAATTGCGGCCCGTGGTCAACCACTATAAATCATTAGTTCGGGAAGCCCATTTAACACAGTTTAAATTAAGCACATACCTGATCAATACACTCTCTGTGGAAAACGTGAGAGCATTTGTGTAATTGGCGGACCTCGTCCTTATCCTCATAATCACATAGACAGACAAGACATCTTTCGTCCGAGATAGTGATTTGCCTTTCGCCTTCGATATTGAGGGCCTGAATCATGCCATCTACGATCTTGACTTTGAGGACACCGCCAGCAGCATCAACATCACTGACATTCGCTACAGGAGGCTTCACTGGGCCGAGCATCGACGAAAGCCTAAGCATGTCCTCGTATGTAGGCGAGTCCGAGAACAGACTTGGTGTGCTCAGAATTGGGTGTCCTTCGGGGTAAGACCCGCCAAGAATGTAGATAATCCAGCTTCGTGTCTCTCCCGTGGATCCTTCGGCTGGCTCCTCAGCAGGCTCAACGAGGACTCCGTTCCTTCTTGGTGAGCCTGAACCGTGGCGTGGGGTATCTGAATCACTCAATCGTCTTCTCCGTGTCGGTCGTGGATTGACATCCATGTCATCTTCGTCGGACGAGTGTTCGTTAAAGCCCTCATTGATCAGACGCCTCAAGAGACTCCTCGAACGCTGCGGGGTTCTTCGTGGACGAGCTCTGCTAGATGCCGGCTCGGCTAAATTGGAATCTGATGTGCCGTGATATGTCGGCAGTGTATCACCAGACACGGAGAGAGAGGCAGTACCAGAGTGCTCTGGTAGCCCGTCCATTATTGAGCGAGGTCGCAGGTTCCGATGCATCCTCAGTCTTTCGCGCGCGTTTTCGCGCGCGTTTGTGGGATCCAGTGTCTCGCTTGGTGGCGTGTTCCGTGCAGAGTTGAGGTGGTCCGGCAAGCCATCGATTGAGCGAGGTCGCCGATATGAATGCATATTCCTCATCGTATCTTGAGTATTTGACAGGTTCACACCGCCAAGAGTTGCTCTTCTTCTTGCCCTTCGAAGTCGGTCAATGGCCTCTGCAGTCTCGGTGCCAAATTCCCTCGGCACACCAGTCATAGCATTGAGGAACGAGGGTATAGCCTCTCCATTGTCGTGTAAAGCATCTGTTTCGCCATTAAAAGCTCTGATGCCGACGATGAGTACAGGCACCATCCGCTGCTCTGCACCCTGATCTGGATTGGTTTCTGCTTCTGTTGTAGGCTGGTCAACGCCAGTGCCAGATGTAATATTAGGTGAGATTGTCCGCTCGGCTGGACGTTGACGGGTATTGTTGATAGACCCGAACCTAAACATGCGAAAGAATTCAAGAGCTTGAGGCGCAGTATCAGCACTAGCCGCTGCGTCGTCCTGATTTCTGTTGCCCTGGCCATGACCGAAGCCTGTCAAGCGTCCACTTCTTAGTGCCTGGAGAAATCCGCTGAAGGTGCCATCCTCCCCATCAATCTCTCCTCCAGCATTACGTAAATCGTTGATCGCTGCATCTGGACTCACCCCCATCAGTGTAGCTGCTGTCGCCGCAGCTGCAATCGACAACAGCCGACTAAGCACTGCGTTGGAGTCTGTGTCGGACCCTGATGCGGGTAGAGCTGGTGATCTGCGACGTCGGAACGAAGGGAAATGCAGACTTTGCCGGAAGTCTCGATGAGGTAGTGGAGAAGGCACACCGTCCATGATGCCCGTCCTGTTTGTGCGGCTCGATCCGAACCTGCTTGTTGGATAAACGCCAGATGGTGATGGAGGTCCTGGTAATCGATGAGGTCTTGGTGATTGGGGTCTTGATGAGTCAGATCTTGGTGATCGAGGCCGTTGGGGTACCGTAGCAGCAGAGGTAACATCCAGGTGCTGCACAGGTTGAGGTGGCACTGGTGTGAGAGGCCGAGGTGTAAGTGGCCGAGATACTGCTGCAGGGGTAATTTCAAAGCCAGAAGATCGAGGCAGTGCTTCCTGGTTAGAAGTGGCAAAAGGGTCTCGCACAACAGATCGAGCTGTCATGCTTAGCGACGATGCTGCTCTAGAGAATCGTGAACGTCGTCTGAGTACAGAGGCTGGCGGTTCGTCGGTCGCGGTTGCTGTTCCCATTGCTGTTGCGTCTGTGTTGGAACGTTGCAGCAACGCATCGACAATGTTGCTGCTGTAGCGGCGGGCACGGGATGGCGGACCTTGATCAGGTCGTTGACCGAAGAGTGCTGAAGACCTCCAAGAAGATGTCCTCGTGGATCTTGGGCGCTCGTCCTGCGAGTTTGCCTCGTTCCTAGACGAGCTCTGACCCATGATGAGGGCGGTAAGCTCAGCTGCCTGTGGTGGAAGGCGAAGCTGGTGTAATCGTGACTACCGCTCCATCGGACCGGACCGACCGTTCTCGACTATGAAGCGTCAAGAACTTGACCTGGATGAGTATAGGATCAAACTGAGACGACGAGTGCAGGGTGTGGTGTGAGCGTGTGAACTTGTCGATCTGAAACAGCCGTTACGACGTCACATGCGCGCGTGCCTGTCCTCACAGTCCTCCCGTCCCAAAAAGTCCTTAGTCCGACACACATGACTAACATACACTACTTCCGCTCGCCATTCCCAGAGCAGAAATTAACGCAGCGCAAGAGGCAGATAGATGACGGCCATGACGAGGAAGAGCAAGGAGAGGTTTCCTCAGCAGATGAGGATCTAGTCGACCGTCCTGTTGACTTTCCGCATGCCCCATTTCCATCTCGTGATGCAGATGCAAAGCATACCAAACCATTTCGTGTTGGTGGCAAGGCTCGAAATATCAAACGACAGCATGTCGACGTCCTCAACACAATACTTCACAAGTGTATGCTTGATGGAGACTATATCCGAGCAGGCAAAGCTTTCGGCATGTTGATCAGACTTGAGTTAGTCGGTTCCAAGCCGGACCTTAGAAAGAATGGTCTTTGGGGCATCGGTGCGGAAATTCTTCTGCGCAGGGATGCGAGCTCACCTACCCATGTTGCTACCACTGAATCATGGTTTAGTCAGGCGGGCTACGAAGCAGCAAGAGCATACTACGACAGACTGAGTCTACAATATTCCTGGCGCAGGAACTATCCCGACGGTGTTAGTGAATTGCACTTTAATCTTGCAATGTTTGGACTGTACATCTTTCAGATCCAAGATCGCAGTCAATCTATGTCTACCGCATTGGAAAGTGGAACGAGTATAGAGGTTATCATATCAGAGCTGGAAACGAATCCAGTAACGGACGAAGAGCATGATACGCAAGATGGATACATGGTGATCAAGGCTTGGGAGCTGGAGCAAGCTCGAAGCATTCATGATCGCATGGCACGTATGGTATCTCGTCCACCATTTGACAAGGACAAGCAGCTACTCGCACTATCCGGCATGGTCTCATTGTGGATTGCGGATCTTGTGAAGAGCTTGGATAGGGCCCCGGCCGATATCAGAGAGGAGTATGGCAAGGCATCAGGAAGCTTCGGCAAGGCCAAGAAAAATGGAGCAAGTATCTGGCCACAGGCGGAAAGTATTGCCAGAGAAGGTGCTGGGCAGGAGTGATGGACCTTTCTAAGTAGGCTTGCCGGAGTTTCATCCCGGTGCCCCACCCGGTTCAGAGTCGAGCGCCGAGGGGCGCGAATCAACACTCACGATATCCAAAAACTCGTAAAACATGTCACTACCACCGCAGATTCTGCGGATCAAGCGCAAGCGGGATGAAGACCCGGTAGACGCACTATGTCTGTGCCCACGTCACGGTCCTCAACATGCCATGATGCTGACCTTTGTCAGACCTAGAGCGCAAAAGGCGTATCACGAGCAGCAAATTCACATCAGAACAAGATTTTGTTTTCCGGAGAGTCATCACAGCGAGGAAACCATCATCCCATCCGAGCCCTAGATTCGCCAGCCAGCCCAACAGCAGTGATAGTCGTGGTGGTGTACCTCAGCTTATTACAACCCAGCCTGGAGAAGAGAATGGATTCAGCGAAAGATACCTTAGATCGGCCAAAGTGGCAGCTGATCACTCTCAAGACATAACATCCACGCCTCCAGTGCCCCCAAGTCAAAGGAATACGTCGCCCCAGGTTGTTTCTCGTCCCGTTGTTACCTCTGCCACAAAGCGGTTCCACCTCTCCAAAGCTACTAGTGCCACATTGACTCCTCACTCGAATAAAAGGAAACGAGAAGTAGCAGTGTTCGTCTCCGAAGATGAAATCAAGAACGCAGCACTCGACACCGAGATGGACGGAGATCGAGATTCAAAGCGAGTCAATAGTGCCTCGAACGATCCTGAACCGGCAAGACCTCGAAAGCGACCTGGTGTCGGTAGTGCTACCCCAACAGTGGGAACTCCAAGGAAGATAGAGGTGACAATTCCAGACCCAGAGATGCAAGACGCGCTACAACAATATGCCATGGAAGAATTCGGTATCACATATGGTCAACGAGCTGTGTCTAAAGTGCCAAAGTCTGACGACATACTCATGACTGAAGACGGAGATGAGGCCGAGTATACCTATGATACATATATGCGACATGACACGTCGGAGGATACACACTCACACACAGGGACCTCCCGAGGGGTCGCGAGTGCTGCCCTGCCAGTACATGGACAAGATTCTGCCACAAACAGTTACGGCATTCTCGTCATACCTGATGGGCAAGAGGAATTGTTTCTTGAGGTTTACGGAGAGGACGCAACTTCCGACGATGAGGAAGATTGGGACAGTGAACAGGACGATGAGAATGCCGAGAATTACTACGCCGCGGACTACCCCGAGGACGAAGTAGAGAGTGACGATGAATATGGTGTGGGTGCCTATCAGAAGTACAGGAGGCATGGTGGTGGGAGCGATGATGAGGAGTTTGGTAGTGAAGACGGAGGAGATGTGGATGAGGATGGCATTGACACTGTACGCTATCCCTGGGCCGAGCAGCTGCGCGCGAGTGGTGGATTTCGACGAGATGCCGAGTACGATCAGTCTGACCACGACGAGGACGATAATTGATGTACGTTTTTCCGTGCAGACCTACCACAAAGCTCTTGTCTCTGCCGCTCTTACGAGTAAATGCTATTTCCTAACAGACATCGGACTTGCAAATGTGGACTGAGATAGCATAGCCCGACTTTAACGATGAGGCTCAACTTAGGAACTTAAGGAACTTAAGGCTGGATCCCCCTGACTTTCCGAGCAAGGGTAAATACAAACAATCTTTTAGCCGCAACCCAATGGTGTTAAATGTATTCTTCTCAGCATAATCTTCACTTTTGTATCTCTACTACAACAACATAGTGCAATACATCATGAGCCAGCCAATTTTTCTCGGGCTGGATCTTTCTACTCAGCAGCTAAAAGGTAGGGCTGTCCTACACATCGACTCATGGCCCCTCAATAGTCCACGGAGACTAATCCGGCATACCCCGCACAGGCATCGCCGTCACATCCGACTTGAAGAAAGTCCATGAAGCCAGAGTCGACCTGGACGCAGACTTCGGAAAGTATGGAATCAAGAAGGGTGTTCTCACCAACCCTTCCGAGGGCGAGATATACGCGCCGAATGCGATGTGGCTGGAGGCTCTTGACCTGGTGCTACAACGACTAAAGGAGGACGGACTGGATTTTTCGAGTGTGCAGGGTGTTTCTGGAGCTGGTATGCAGCACGGAACCGTATTTTGGAGCCATAAAGCAGAAGAGCTGCTCGCTGGGCTGACGGGTGACAAGAGCTTGATTGAGCAGCTAGGAGATGGTGCTGGTGGAGAAGAGCATGGTGCATTCAGCCACCCACACAGCCCAAATTGGCAGGATGCGAGTACACAGAAGCAGTGCGAAGCGTTCGATGCCTTCTTTGGCAGTCCGGCAGAGCTTGCCAATGTCACTGGAAGCAGTGCCCATCATGTGAGTACTGATGGAGGGTTCGGGTATACCACATCGAGGTGATGCTGATCTTGTTACAGCGCTTCAGCGGACCTCAGATTATGCGGTTCAGGCAAAAGTACCCCGAACACTACAAGAACACTTCTCGAGTCTCGCTCGTGTCCTCATTCCTGGCTTCCGTCTTCCTCGGCAAGTTTGCGCACATTGATATCAGCGACGTCACCGGAATGAACTTATGGCACATTGGCAGAGGGAAGTGGCATGATGGTCTCCTCGACCTGGCAACAGAAAAGACAGGAGCAAAAGAGCTGGCAAATAAGCTAGGTCCGGTTCCAGAAGATGGAGGTGGAAGCATGGGCAAGGTCTGCAAATACTTTGTAGACAAGTATGGTTTCAACCCGGATTGTGATATTGCACCTTTCACTGGAGACAACCCTTCCACCATATTAGCACTTCCTCTTCAGCCTTCAGACGCGATTGTGTCGCTGGGCACTTCCACCACTTTCCTCATGGCGACAGACGGTATGGTCTTGCATGGTCTAGCAGCTGAACAGGAGACTGACCCCATACAGAATACAAGCCGGATCCTTCATACCACTTCATGAATCACCCAACAACTGCTGGCCTATACATGTTCATGCTGTGCTACAAGAACGGCAGTCTCGCTCGCGAACATGTCCGCGATGCGCTTAACAAGCACTCTTCCAACAACGGAGCCGACCCATGGGAGCTCTTCAACAAGACCGCACTAGACGCACCCGTACTCAACCAATATAGCGACTCTGACCCGATGAAGATCGGTCTATACTTCCCTCGGCCAGAAATCGTTCCAAATGTGCCGGCTGGTGAGTGGCACTACGACTATCTGCCTTCCAAGCACGACCTGAAAGAGTCAGCAAAAGCATCGTCAGAGGAAGAGGCGGCAAAGAGCGATGCGCGTGCGATCGTTGAGTCACAGATGTTGTCACTGCGATTGCGATCTTCAGGGCTAGTACACAAGATCGGAGACTTACCAGCACAACCTCGGCGGGTATACTTGGTCGGAGGTGGATCTGTCAATCCTGCGATCGCACAACTCGCCGGTGAGGTGCTAGGTGGTGCTGAGGGTGTCTACCGTCTGGACATTGGCGGAAACGCGTGTGCATTGGGTGCAGCGTACAAGGCATGCTGGGCAGTTGAGCGACAAGAGGGCGAGAAGTTTGAGGATCTGGTCAGCAAGCGGTGGAACGAGGCTGAATTCGTCAAGAAGGTGGATCAAGGTTATAGGAAGGGTGTGTTTGAGAAGTACGGTGAGGCTGTCTTAGGGTTCGGGGAGATGGAGGAAGATGTGAAGAAGCATACAGCAAGAATTGCATCGTCGCGCGATTTGATGGAGCTCGAGGCGCATTCTGCCGAGACAGCACTCAAGAGCTCAAGAGGTTGAGGTGCAGGAAGATACGTGTGTTGGGCGTTGGGTATAGAAATGGTCGGACTGTAACATACGCATAGACCTAGCGTTATACAACTAGCATTAGCATCTCAATCCATGGCAATGGGCGATGGCGATCAAGCCGTTGAAGCGCGGGCAAGGTTCCAAACGTTAGCTGAACGTCATCGGCACTCTGAAACACAAAGCTTGTGTGACCAGCCTCTCCTGATGGACCTAGCTTTTCTCGTTCGCTCATATGCAGACATACATTCTCGTCTTCCTCATCTCCATCCTTTGTGTCAGTGAGCTGTGAGGAAGTCTACTAACAGCGCTACGTTCGAACACCAATACATCTCTCACGTGCCCCTCCCATCTCAGTTCGACATGTCTCGTCGTGGCTATAGTAGGGACGACCAAGACGACTACGCAGGTAACACTTGGGACCGCGAGCGCTTCGAACGAGCTCGTGCACGGTCGCGCGGTGCAAGTAGTCGCTATGAGACCATCCGCGTCGAAGAAGAGGACCGTTACAGCCAAAGAGGTGGTGTGCAGGAAAAGATCAAGATCAAGGTGAACGACGACAGACGCCGAGGGTCAGGAGGCTATTCAGAGAAGGATCGCGACGAGGAGAGGAGTACCAAAGGCTCGCAGAGGTACCGCCGTCCTGAGTTCCTGGAGGAAGAGCGATATGCGCCGACAGGAAGAGAGATGGAGCCCTATCGACGAAAAGAGTACAAGGAGTATGAATCTGTGAAGAGATCGTCACGCCCAAGCTATGCTCGAAGACAGTCAAGCTTGGACACATACGACAGACGACCAATCCCTCGATATGAGGAACGGGACGACGAGCGCGACCGTGATCGTGCAGTGCGGGAACGTGACGTGAATGTTTCCATCAACGTCCAGGCACCTCCACCTCCACCAATCGTACCGGAGCCACGTTATCGTGAGTATGATTACAAGTTTAGGGAGCGCGAACGAGAGCGAGAACCCACAGTCTATTCGCGGAGAGCATCAATCAAAGAGTCAAGTCATGGCAGTGAGATTGAGGATGATTATGTCGAAATTGAGACGCCCGAACCGAAGCGGAAAAAGGGAAAGACTCGTATGCCTAAGCGTTTGGTGCACAAATCAGCTCTCACCAGGATGTCATTTCCGTACGAGGAAGAGGTCAGTCTCTCTAGAAAAGCAGAGTATGAGTATAGCCAAATAACGAGCAACAGGAGAACTTCTACGTCGTGCAGTATGCATTAAAAAAGGATGAGATTGACGAGGTCATCAAGCTCAGCGAGGGCTACTTCGATGATAGTATGTCTTCAGGTCTCCGAGCAAGATGTCCTTTCCCACTAATGCAATTATAGACAAGACCGTGTACAGGTTCCAAGAGACGCATGAAACGAAACTACTCGAAGCGGTCCCTTCACATTCCTCCTACGACCCTAACGAGCCTTTGCCTGGTGAGATTGTCGAGACAATCACACGGAAAATCATTGAGAATCCAACACCCTCCGACTTTGGCGAGAACATTCGATCAATATCCGAATCAGACTCCTCCTCGGGCTCAGACACAGTCACGCGCCGCCACGGCGCAAAATCTGTAAAGACCGTCAAGACCGCCAAGTCTGGCAAATCTAGTCGCACGCATCGAACGTCAAAGTCCAAGGCCGAGTCGTCCGCTCCCAGCGGTACAAGCCGCTCGAAGTCTGTCCGCTCGAAATCTGTACGCTCCAAGTCCGTGCGATCACGCTCGCGGCATCGTGGGCGTGAGCGCGAAGAGGAAGAATCTGAGATCGACCTGCGTGCTACGGCGGGCGCGCTGATACTTCCTGAGCGAAGTCGGCGCAAGAGTGTTGGGAACGTGGACGCGCAGATTAAGGCGCTGGAGCAGGAGAAGAAAGCGTTACGGCTGGAGCGGGAGGCTCAGAGAGATCAGCGCGAGGCATTGGAGAAATTGGAGAGGGCGGAAAGGCTAAGGGACAGTGAGTATGAGATCGTGAACGGACGAGAGGAGCGCAGAGACATCGTCAGGGTCGAGAAAGACAAGCGTGGGCGGCTCGCCTTGGTGAAGAGCTCACATTAGATTGTGGTAGGAATGCGTGTGGCGTAAGAAGCTATGTGCAAATCTGGATATCACGGCCGACTATCTCGAGAACAATCAATTAACAGTACTGCGACCATGGTTCTTAGATCTTTGATATCTATGTGACTCCTGTTTAGAGTGTACTACGAATGACGCGCGTAATTGTATCTGAATGTGAGCGCATCATGCGTAACATGAAACATCCCGCCATCACGTGCAGACTCTGAAACTCGGCTACTCTTCCAGGTTTATTACTGTAGCTTCGTTTGAACGTCGTTCTTCATCATCTGTCTATATTTCCACATTCCCTTCACGTATACTTTCGTTCATTATCCTCAACGACACAACATTGTCGTGCTATAACCACGCACTGATCTATAACAGCCACAGACTGAACAGTAGAAGTGCTCAACTCTCACACCACCGCAGTCATGGACGGCGACGCGATGGACGTCGACATGGATCTGGATGGGATTGGCGCATATCCATCCGACATGACCGCAGAAGAGATTGCGATGATCGAGGTCGGTCCTCGCGACAACATCGCTAGCACGTTTCGACACTAACTATCCTCTCTCGCCCGAAAGGCTCAGAGTGTGCCCAAAGCACCGGTACAGCTCAACCTCACACAAGCATCACCCAGCCTATCAGAAGAGGATCTCCAGAACACCAAAGTCCATCTTACAATTGACGTCGATCTACTCTCCACATCCGACATTACAGCTTTCATCCGTCAACACCAGGCCACCGAACCCGAACGTATTGAATGGATCAACGACACATCACTGAATCTTGTCTATGGCTCGGCTGAGCTGGCTTCAGCTGCTCTATATACCTTGACGAACGATGCCATACGCGACGAGGTCACGGTGACGCCGACGACATTGAGAACTGCCAAGAGCTCTACGACGCATCCCACGGCAGGTCTTCAGACACGCATTGCATTCAAGACAGACGTCAAGAAGAGGGGTGCAAGACACGAAAGCAAATGGCACCTCATGCATGGCGAAGATGAGCCGACAGAGAGAGGAAGACAAACAAACAATAGACGAGGCCGACGCTACGACGAGAGACCACAATACGATGACGGAGACAGACCCAAGCGAAGGAGGGATGACATCGACAACAAGAAATGGACAGAAAATATGTACGATGACCCGCCTGCAAGTGTTGCACCTCGCGGCGATGAGGACCTGTCAGATGGTGAAATAGATGAAGATTCCCAGCCAGCACGAAAGCGAGCAAGATCAGGTGATCTCATGGAGTCGTATACAAGAGCTAGTGGTAGATTAAGAGACAACCGCAGTGCTTCGCCGTCAAGAGATGGTGATGGTCGATTTGGCTTTCGCCAAAGAAGTCGCAGTCCGCGCACGAGACGTTCCGCACGTCCTCGAAGCCGAGACATACACAGAAGTGAGAGATTGCCGCATTATGCCCCCTACATTGGACCTGTGCTTCCAGCTTGTTCGCATGAAGTACCCTGGCACCCGTATACGCCACCACTTCGACCTGGAGAGCGTGTGCCGCCAGGGTTCCTCCCATTCCCATTCGAAGCTGCTCCTGTTATTCACCTTTATGTTCCTCATGCTAACGGTGGATGGGTATTTGTCCCAGACACAAAAATAGGTGCCGTAAACGATTTACTCGCCGATCGACCGACCGCACGCCGCGACAATCTGCTCGACACCACACCCGCCTCGAACAACGATCTTTTCAGTCGTGTCCTTCCATTGACAAACAACCAAGAACGCCTTCATCGTCTATCACCGCCATCGAATGCGAGGCATGACCAGCCGCCAATTGAGCTACTGCCGCACAAGCTGTCCGCCACACAAGACAGCTCTCCTCGCGAACTCTTTCCCCCGCGCAAAGGTTCAAGAGGCCACCAGCGCAATCACGCGCTCGATACCAACGATAATACTGCTGCTGATCTTTTCGCGGATCGCATGGACACGGCCATCGAGTCACGAAATGCTGGACCCACAATCGCAAGCGACGACCTCTTTGCCAGCAACGCAAAAGCTAGCAAAGCTAGCAAAGCTACCAAAGCAGAGGCGGCACGAAAGTTCGATCTCTTTCCCAATCGCGCACAGGATAAGCGCACTGCAAAACCTGATCTTATCCTCAATTACAAACCTGCCAGCAATGCTTCCAAGCCCGACCTCATTCTTGGACATAAAGCAACGAGTAGTGTGGCCAAGCCTGACTTGATCCTCGACTACAAGCCGGCCGCAAGCTCGCGTCGCGTGGCTGGCCTCGGAACCAGTGCGCCTTCCACGGCTGGGATGAGCATCAAAGGCATGGCTGGCGGCCCTGGATTCTCTATTCTCGGTGCGGCCAATGCTGGGAATGCTGGCAAAGAGCTCATGAGCATCAAAGGAAGGGGAGGTGCGAGAATGAGAGCTGTGGACAGTATGGAGTACTGAGAAGGCTCAAAATATTTGCTTGATGTACTGCACGGACTGGATAGGAACGTACAAGAGTGAAGGCATAGCTGGGCAGGACTGGGGAATCGCAAGGCGTCCTACAAGACTGGGAGCATATAGGAGCGTCGATACCCGGGACATATGATCTGCCCGGTGCGGCATGGATCTCTCGACTGTATTTATGAATACTCGATGTGACAATACCTCACTCATACTGCCTATTCTCACAACATGATTGAGCACAAGTTCACAGCAAATACTCTTCCTCTGCCTCTCCCAGAACTTTCTGGACTGATAGTCTGTGACCGTATGTCTGAATATGGCGCCATACTGAGTCACCACTGCTCTTCCGTGCTGCTGTTTCTAGCTACACCACCACCACCGACATTCGAGCTCATTGGCCCCCACAGATCCTGCAGTGTCTCCTGCAAGTCATCCATACTCTCCTGGTGCTCTACCGAACGCGAGCCACTCTCATCATGTTTGCGGTGGCCTCAGCATTCTTAGGAAGTTTTAGGCTGACCGCTTTCTGCCCAGCCCAATAACTTGGTGATTTCGTGTTGGTGAAAAGCTGGTTTGTCCGTGACTCAATCCCCATCGTGCTTGTGCGCGTGAGCAGTGGGCGCCTGTGTAGTGATTGCCTGACAGCGTCCACGTGTCTGTACTGTTTTTGTTGAAATCATAATCAATGCCAGAGAAAGTACCAGTTATTCCAGTGAAACCGCCCGCAGCAGTCAATGAGCTCCATCTCTTGCAGGTAATTCATTCATCGTCAGCAAGACTGATCTGTCCCAACGACGTCGTCGAGCTGAACAAATCCGCCGCGATCTCCACATTCTCCTCGCCATCGTCATGGCCAGTACCATCAGTATGATACGAACCACCGTTACCATACACCTCCCCGTCACCATGTCCATTCTGACTCGCAGTCATAGTCTCCATATCCCTCACGACCCGCTCAAACGCCAACTTCATTAACCTGCCCAAACCCTCCCAAAACAGCCTTCCTGCCTCATGTCCCGCAACCCTATCCAGCAATCTCACAGTCGCATGTCGCACCTCCCTCCGCACATGCAACAATCCCATACTGATATAAAACAACCCTCCATGTGCCTCCGACGTCACAGTGAGCAATTGACTAACATCCCGAGTCGACTGCACCACACGCTCAAACGCGCGATATATCGCTCCCGCCGTCTCGGGACTCAGCTTCTGCGTCCTCAACCGATCGTGCTGGTGCTGCAGATCAATCCCGGATATCGGCCGCGACCGCATCGCATGTCCCGTATCGCCCAACAAGCTGAAATACGACCGCGTGTTGCGCCAGCCCTCGATGCGGTGGACGCTGCTAGCGAGGTCGCGCGTCCTCGACGCATCGTCCACCCAAACGTAGCCGTGGCCGTGCAGGCCATGGGGATCGTTCTCGGTATCGGCGGTGGCCTTCCCGTTGAGGTTGGGCGAGCCAACGGAGAGGCTGCTGGAGCCGTAGACGAGTTCCTCGAATGCGGCGGCCTGGCGCGTGAAGCGCAGGATCCATTCGCGCCACATGGCTCGGATGCGGGATTCGCCGACACGGGCGTTGATGTTGCGCATGACGGCGTCCATAAAGGCTGCATCGCCCGTGTTGTCTTGAGTGTGCGAGTGCGGCAGACCCTGTGGGTGTGGCGGATTTGTGGCGACCCAGGTCGTGAGTGTTGGCGTGAGTTCCGCGGTGCGGATGTGGTTGCTGATGCGCATGCGCCCGTCGGAAAGGTCGCAGAGGAGATCCCACCATTCGGGCTTGTTGGCGAACGTGGGGTTTGTGACGCCTGCGATGAAGCCTGGGACTTTGAGGAGATCATCGATTTTGGTGAGTTCGGTGTAAGGGAAGGCGTGGCGGGTGAAGCCTCGGAGGACGCCGCCAGATGCGAGGGCGCAGGCAGCGAGGACGGCTTCGGCGACTTCGCCGGCCCCGGTTTTGTGGCCGACGAAAATGATGCGCTTTTGGGTGAGGAGTGCGTTTACCAGCACGATGATTGGGTTGGTGTTTGGGCCATTTGTGGTGAGATGTGGGTGGATTGGGGAGAATGGTCGAGGGTCCTGGGCGTGTGGGATAGCGAAGGCTGATATCAGCTTGATAAGTGAAAAATCTCCCACGGTCTCTGGGAATTTCGCTGTGGGGATCTTGACGGGGACTAGGATGCCGCTGTATAATATCTTAGACTCGAAGTCATGCGTGTCTCGAGGTAGTCCTCCGGAAGGTGTGAGCGGAGAATCTGGAGATGGCTTTGTGACACTTCCAGCACTAAGCCGCAAGCTGTCTGCCTTTCTCTGCTCGAACATGTATTGAAACTTCTCCAGGAAGAGGTTCCTGGCACTACTAGCCTGGAGGATCGTACGTTCGAGGATGGATAGACGAGGAAGAAGCGAAAGATCCATAGCGTTTACCGCTGTATAAAGGGAAGCTAGCACTTCAGGTCCAGGTCTCTTGAAGTAGTCATCAAGAGCTAAGAGTAATAATGGCTGTTGTAATTAGCATGAAACTGAGACCATCTCCCAGACTGATTCGTACCTTGTATATGTGCAAGAACGGATGGCGCGTACATATAGCCATTGCTTTGCATACTGCGTTTCTATCTGGGTTCAGATCAAGGAAAGAGCAAGCGTGGGATGAAGACATACCTTGCCACACTGTCGTCCTTCTTCGTGCTCACTAAATTAAGTACATATATCAATGGTGGCCCTTCCATATCATTCTCGTGTTCCACCTCAGCATCATCGCTACTTGTCTCGCCAGAGCTGTACCGGTGTCGAACACTCGGTGATTCTGGTCGGGGTTTCTCGTTCGATTTACCATTTTGTCGCGGCAGCTTCTGCGGGCTGATACCCAGGCTTTGCTCCTCGTCTCCTGAAGTATCCTTATGCAGAAAGAATATCGTCCAATCTTGAGCTCTGTTATGCGCTTGATCTGGTAACATCAGTTCCGCAAGCATGTGTTCATCGCTACTGATCTCGCCAGGATATTGATGCTCCATCGTCGCCCCTTTCAGAATGTCGAAGGAGGCCACAAGTATGAACTCGACATGACTTTGCGTTGAATTCCTAGGGTACTGCGATTTGACTGGAGTGCTGAGGGGTCCCATTGTTCGGAAAGCAGTCTGGGCTGGAGATTGCTGTGAGACTCTCTTTGGTTGGGGAAATGAGAAGGAGTCCTGTGACGTATGAGGAGCAGGTAAGAGGATCTCCTGCGATGCCTCGCCGCTGCTGTGGCGGCCGCGTATAGATCCTGTCATTGTAGCTCTTCTACTTGTATCAATTCAGTATCGACGAAATATCACATTCTTGCACTTTAAGCAGCGATCTTTCAATCTTTCTATTAGTTCGGCATTGCCATACGCATAATGACCTAACCTCACAGCGGAGCTGCTTCTTCAAGACTATGATTTCTGCTCGGGATCCATGCAGACGCCCGATGGTGTTAACAAGGGCGATGGTCGTCGTCCAAGTCCGAAGCATATATCCACATTCGGCAAGTCGAGATCCTCGGCAAAAAGCTCGGCCTGTGTTTGTTGTGACAACGACATCATGGTACTCTGCAATAGCGATACAAGCACTTCTCTTAAGGTAACATACTTTCACAATGGCAAGTCACTAGAAGATCGATGCGAAACGGTAGACTAACACTCAGCGCAGTCATTCAGAACCTCCCCAACAAAGCCGTCTCCTCTGTCCTTCGGCGCGCAAAGGTCGTCTCCATTCAAGCGTCCGGAATCATCGCTATCGAGGACATCATCACAACTACGCACAGAGACAACAAGCTCGCAAACGCCTATACTACCATCGCAAGTACCGAATCTTGGTCTGGTTGACCCTCCAAGTCCAGCATCATCAGTCGCATCAACAGTCGTGCCAGACAGAAAAGAACAGTCTTCATACCAGACAGAATCAATAGCGCCATCGTCACCTTCCATCCCGCGTCAGCCTACCTTTTCAAACGCACACTCTTCACTACCACCAAGAACAAATTCCAGCAATAATGTCACTTCGTCATTCTCGCCAGCACCGCGTGGCGCCGCAAGACCGGGAATGCAAAGAACATTGACCGGCGGCGACCCCGTTTCTAAGCTACATCCAGCCCAACTCCGCGACATGCGCGAAAGCTTCCAAGTCCTCGACCGCGATAACGACGGCCAAGTCGACCGCGCCGACGTCGGCGAAGTGCTTCTCCAACTAGGTACGCCCGCTCCCGCACAGTGACCCTTATTCCCTCCTAAGCTGACCGACCCCTAGGTCTCGACGCCTCTACCCCATCACTAACGCCCTACTTCCCTCCCTCCTCCGCCCCCAAACTCAGCCTTCCCAGCTACCTCAACAGCCTCTCCGCCCTCCTCGCTGACCTCTCCCGGCACGACGAGCTGGCCGCCGCATTCGCCGCTTTCGATGTCGACGACAGCGGGCAGATTGATGTAGAAGAGCTCCGGGACGCGCTGATGCATACGGCGCCTGGCCCGGCTGGAAGGGCAATGTCGGGGCGGGAGCTGGATAGTGTGTTTGAGGAGTTTAGCACGAGGAGGACATTGGCGAAGGGGATGGTGGGAAAGGAGGCAGGGAGACGGGGGGAGGTGTTTCGGTATGAGGATTTTATGGCGCAGATGGAGGGGGCCGGGGAGAAGGTGGTTGGGGAGGCGCTAAGGGCATGAAGTAGCTGTGCAGTATTTCGGTGAAAGATGTGAGTTGGAGCTGGCGATACGTTGACGAAGGGCCTGAGCTGAGTTGGCAACACTTTGGCGGTCGTGTTTCAGCAATCCGTCTGATGTCTCGTGGACAGGCACCCGAGCACATTATCACGATTCTGCCGACAGCCGGTGGCATGATGCAGAGTCGCAGCGTTGCGTGAATTGGTGTCTGGCTGTTACTAATCTCAATCATGAAACGTCATCCTCAAGCACCACTGCCAACCTGCCTATCCCGCTCCTCCATCTTCCGCCTCGCCTCCAGCACCATGTCCTCTCTTCTCTTCCTCAGCAGCGCTTGCCTCTGATCCTTGTTCTGGCTCCATCCGCCCTTCTCCTTGTGTGCTTCTGTATTCGTGCTTGCCGTACTTGTTTCTTCTGTGCGTCCTTTGAGACCATATCGCGTGATTAGGTCTGCATACGCTGGCGCTTGCGCTGCGCCAGGGCGGCTGGCGGACGAAGATGAGACAGTTGATGGTTGCGTTGAGGGCTGCGATACTTGTGCTTGGAACGATGGCGGAGCCTGATGAGATAACGTATTAGCCTGTGTTTGCTTGCTTGGACCGACTTGTGACCACCCGACTTACCATCGGCAATCTTCCCTCTCTCAGCACACGCTCCGTTGTCGCTGCCACGTTGGCACCATTGCGTGATAGATCGTACTCTATCTCGCGACGATTGACTTGCGGGAACATTGATGCGACTTGCTCGATGCGGTCGGCGGGAACACGGCGGCCATTGCTGCTACCACTTGAGCCTGCCAAGCTGGAGGACGGGGTCGTGAAAAAGAAGTAGCGTATTGCAAAGACAGAGATGACTGCAAATACGAGTAGCGAGGGGATATTGAGCGTGGTGGGGTCTGATGAAGAGGATGAATGCGACATGATATCTTCTGGGTGTATGTAAGGCAGATCTGTCTCAAAGTCCTCCAAAGCAGTGATGTTTGTTGTGGTACTGCTCGTGTGAGGCTCGAAGCTCGCTGTCTCCTCGTGAAATTGTGGCCGAATTTCGATTGACCGCACTACTGTTGGGCGGAAGATCCGGAAAGAAGAGGACTTGCTCAGCTGGTGTCGCGGGATCTTGTACAACAGTGCTAAGGACAAGATGAACAAGATGATTGCTTGTTTCCAGGTTAAGATTGTGAATGACAACTGACCTGCATAAGTTCCGAGGGATCAGCAAAAGCATGTGACAGCGTCATCGCTGCTCTTTGGAATACGATAACAACACTCTTATGCCGCGACACTCCTAGACTGGACATACCTAGACTCCATCTATTGAGGCTATCCTCTTTGTTCAATTGTGTTAACATATAGTCCCACTGCCCTTCTGGTCATTCCGTCGACCTAGACGCGACACGTTCCTCCCACTCATCATGTCCTCACCGATTCCCGCCACCCGCACCATAGACATCGACGACTGGACTGAAAGCACAATCGAATCACTAAGCACACTTGCCATCTCCGCAGCGATTACAAGCCCTCGGGGAACACGCGGTACGGCCGTCACCCTGGACATCCCTTTAGACATAGAACAGCCTACAAAGCAAGAGCAGAAGGATGCAGATCCGGCCTTGACGGCTGGCGCAACTGTCCGTGCAGGATACGTACGCAAACGCGATCTGTCGCGTCGCGATAGCTTGAAAAGCCGGGAAGCTCTTCTCAAGGGCAAAGAAGGCAGCCGAAGACGGCAGAAGTGGGAGAACGGTGCGTGTCAACTAGCGCGATACGTCGTATAGCTCGCTCATTGCTGATCGAGCGACGTGCGCAGACCGCCTGCTAGGTAACCCTTGGGCTGTTCAGCCCTCGGCTATAGACTGGGACCCTGTCCCCATTCACCGCTCGAGGCGGGTACCATACTCTTTAGCATCGCACTGGGACGAACATCGTGCAAGAGCTGATTTGGAACGAACGCGGCTGCAGCGTGCTCGAGCTGCTGAGGAGCTGGATCCGTTTGCGAAGATCCCAAAGGACCTTCGCGCGAAGCTGAAGCGTGCCAAGGGTGCAAAGGGACTGCTGCAAGATTTGGAAGAGCAAGTCCGGGGGTTCGTGCATGACTGGGATGCAGCTCAGAAGCAATTGGAGCAGGATGGCCTTGCTGACGCAGATACATCTGAAGATGAGGAGATCGTCTTTGTCGGGCGCAATGGCCAAACGAAAGAAGCTCAATCACCCGACAGCCCTACACTGAAGGCGCATAAAGAGCGGATGGTATTTGATAGCTTCCTCGATGATCACGGGGCGGCTTTTGGGTAAGTGACTGGAGGATACATGGTGACAATTCGCGGATTGGAAATGCTAACAGTCCACCAGTCGATGGCTCGTGCACTCAATCGCTACATACTACGATCTGCAGACGTGGTCTGTGACCAAGGGAGATCCTGCAAGACGGGAAGCCTATGTAGGCATCAAGGAGGCTGGCCCCCGCCTATGCCGGTCGCAGGACGCTCCTATGATGGCGCTGCCACGACCTCTCTATGGATTGGTGTAGATTTATTTGTCATGGGAGCTGTATATATGTACTTCGCTAGATCTTCCTTTCAGATAAGACATTTACCTTATCACCATTGTGCCGGTTCATGTAGGCGAGATACCACTACTGCAAGCTGGATAAGCTGGATGAGACAGACGCCGGCACCCTCTTGAAGCAATTCCAAATCATCCAAGTCGTCCAAATCATGTTCATGCAGCATCTGTGGCTCGCCCGTTGTGCTGTGCTCACCCGATTGGAAAGCATCACTGAACTCTGGTCTTCAGATCTTGAACCTATACCAGAGCGCATTAGTCTTCTCGATCCGTCACCTCTCTGTCTCTGCTGTCTTCGTCATAATCACAACAGGATGTGTGTCAATTCATACGAGATAGTCGCAAGACGCAGTGCACCGACTACTGATGCTATTCCCATACTGCCAAGATAAGCATGAACGCCTCTCTCCCAGCCATGAGCCCGGACGAAAGGATGAAGCCACCATCGACGTCGACCATTATTCTCGCATGCACCATGCTCTCGGTCCCGATGCCCACGCACCCACCATAGCCCTGCTGCACATCAACGTCACGCGGCTAGCACGCGGCGAGGTGCTCAGACCAAGCCCGGGACTTGACAACCTCGCCTTCAACGACCGATCTCAACCCCCAGTCGGCAGTCTATTCCTCAACGCACCACTGTATTACGCACGATCCGCACGGCTGGGGCTGGGGAGTCGGGACCTGTTAAGCAGTTCATCCTAGGTGTGGTACCAGCGCCGCGAGCAGAACCGCTCAATGTCGCCCACTTATACGACATCATCTGAGTGGGAGGCTCTGGTATCACGAAGCCAAATTCGCTGCACTACACGTTATGGTACCGGGTATAGCTCGCTCCGCTTCACCTGCAGAGTATTTGAGTAATCGAGCCCGAATCTGCCTTGCATGCTTCTTGTGCTTCCAGCACACTACATGGCTGGGGGCCGCTCACGCAGCACCATGGCTTTCTCCGAACATCTGTACTTTCGCGTCGGCGCTTGTTTCCTCTTCTATTTGTCATTCGGCTAAGTTATCTATCATTCTGATCTCACCTGTCGGGACTTCCGACCTCAAACGTGCTCGGAAACGACATCTGGCGGAGATGTATATATATCTAAAGGATTTCCTTCATTTCTTGAATGCCTCGACGCCGTCAAACCCTACTGAGCATCAAGTAATACGTGCACTCCTGGCCAGTACGTGCACCTGTCGTGCTCCGGGCATGTGTCCATCGTTGATGTGCTGCCTTCCTTGACTACCATCCCAATATATATCAAGCACTCAATTCATTCCAACCTTTGCAAGATGGGCATCAAAAAAGCCGTGATCCGGCCCGGCAACCGCTTCAACCGTGTAAATTACGGCGACAGCGTCACGGTGAAGTACTCGGGCCATGTCTTTGACATTCAGAGACCTCAGCACGGCTTCCGTGGCAAGCAGTGAGTCCTCGAAAATTGTCGTCAGCATGTAAAGGTAGCAGCGAAAGCTGACATGGTCCGCCAGGTTTCAGTCTCGCAGCGATCCCGAGTTTACCACTGTCGTGAAGGAGAATCTTGTGGTCGAAGGTGAGGATAGAGCAGCGATGTTGAGGTGAATCCCCCTTGATTTGTGCTTATCGGATGTAGGCTGGATCGAGGGCGTCACCAAGCTTGATGGTGGTATGGCTTTGGGCGAGCGCGCAGTGCTGACGATAAGCAGTGATTTGGCATATGGCGAATAGTATGTATACCACACTTTGGAGCATGATGTCAAGGTTCAGCTAACGGAAGTGTAGTGGATTTCCTGGTTTGATACCACTGTATGCGAAGCTGGTCTTGTAAGTAGAATGTGGTGGCTCGCTGTAAACTGGTCGTGCTTGAGTTTGTTTGCTAACGAATGCGTATTTATGTTAGTGATATTGAAGTCTTGGCGATTAATGGAAAGAGATGTGCTGTACAGTAACACTTCCTTCGACGCATGATAGTTGCAGGGATGGTGCACGAGAATCACGAAATCATGACATGAGGAGACAGTATTGAGCCACACGGCGTTCAGGAAAGGGTTTCGGTACAATTTTGGATTTGAGAAGATGAGGTGGTTGTATTTCAGTAGAGACGCGAATTGC
>Ga0268250_10000244_pt1 | contig 27149 bp, 29 predicted proteins | sample AgamicAsSfe_FD_200448 | JGI IMG/M metagenome (GOLD analysis project Ga0268250, IMG submission 200448) | Agave microbial communities from Guanajuato, Mexico - As.Sf.e (v2) (version 2) | ecosystem: Host-associated > Plants > Phyllosphere > Phylloplane/Leaf | place: Guanajuato, Mexico | collected...
TCGACTGCAGGGCTCACTTACTGGACAAACGACGTCTCGAAGTCTCACCCTGCTCATCCTTGGGCCTACTACGCTGGACTATACGCACTATTCCAGTTCGGTGGACTCTTCTCCCTACTATCACTTGGACTACTCATCTTCATTGCCTCGATCAAACGTGTGGGGGCGAATCTGCACAGAGACGCCTTGAAAACACTCGTCAAAGCACCTCTGAGCTTTTTCACCAGCACCGATACAGGAATAGTGACGAACCTTTTCTCGCAGGATCTTAATCTGGTTGACACAGAACTTCCAAATGCGCTGCTGAACGTTTTGTATGCTGTAAGTATATGCCCTTAGGCAGATCATAAATCGAGCCGCGAAGTACTGATATTGTCTTGCGCAGATATTCACGGCTATCGGACAAGCAGCCGTGATTCCCACATCGTCTCCTTATATGGCTATTAGCTATCCATTTCTGGTTGCTTTGCTGTATGTCGTACAGAAATTTTACCTGAGGACCGCTAGACAGTTGAGGTTGCTCGAATTAGAGGCTAAAAGCCCCTTGTAGTAGGTTATCACCTCCCTCGGACCACTCCTGATCTTTGGGATATCTTGCTCTATACTGACATGGTTTCTAAGCACACATTTCCTCGACACAGCAAAGGGCATTTCCATTTTGCGAGCTTTCGGTAAGTCTTCGAAAGTGTTTGTGCAGGGGTCAAATGAGATTCGCACACGGTTCTCATAGTTTAGACCACTTTGATCACACCGGCCCTGAACGCAACGCGATGCTGACTTTTCTAGGTTTCGTACCGGAGGAGCTCAATAAGAATGCACGTCTGGTCAATGACAGTCAACGTCCTGCATATCTCCTGATCATGGTCCAACAATGGCTCAACCTTGTGCTCAATATCGTGGTCATGATTATGGCTGCAGTGTTGACGACTCTTGCAGTCCGAACGCACTCGAGCTCTGGATTCACCGGTGCTTCTCTAGTAACCCTCATGGGTTTCGGAGAGAGTTTGTCTGGAATTGTCATCTTCTACACTAGACTAGAGACATCGATCGGAGCGATCTCCAGATTGAAGATGTTCGGTGAGACTGTACAGCCTGAGGATAGAGACGAGGAAGATCTTGTCCCTCCTATGCAATGGCCACAGACCGGTTCCATAGTGATGGATGGAGTCTCTGCCAGCTACAAGTGAGATGACGTGATCTCTGTCTTTGCATTTTGCTGACCGAAATCTAGGAACTCTGAGATTCAAGACGACAAACTTCCTCATTTGGCTGTGCGAGACGTCAGTCTCACCATCAGTGCTGGAGAAAAGATTGCCATATGCGGCCGCACAGGCAGTGGCAAGTCCAGTCTCATCGCCATATTCCTTAAGCTACTGGATTCCACCCCGGGGACATCTGCCAATATTACGATCGACAATCTACCACTGTACAAGATCGAAAGATCTGCACTGCGTCAACGTATCCTTGCACTTCCCCAGGAAGCTGTCTTCCTACCTGATGGAACCACCTTCGCTACCAATCTGGATCCTCTCAACATCTCTGACCCCCAGAACTGTCAATCCGCTCTCCAATCCGTCGGCTTATGGGATCTAGTAGTCGAAAAAGGCGGCTTAACAGCAGAGATGTCCGCCGGAACCCTCAGCGCAGGACAACGTCAACTTCTGTCTCTCGCTCGAGTGATTCTCCGCAGACGTCATCGAGCAAGTCAAGGTGCCAACGGTGGTATACTGTTGTTGGACGAGGTCAGCTCGAGCGTCGATCAAGCTACTGAGAAAGTCATGCAGGAAATCATCAGGACTGAGTTCGAGGGCTATACTGTTGTGGCTGTGAGTCATCGTTTGGAGATGATCATGGACTTTGATAGGGTTGTTGTCATGGATCAGGGGAGTGTTGTTGAGGTTGGAGTGCCGAGGATTTTGGCTGAGAAGGCTGAGAGTAGGTTTGGTGAGTTGGTGCGAGCTAGCGAGTAGAGAAATTAGGTATTCGTAATCTTCTGTCGCCGTTGGAGCAAAATATTGACGCCACTTGGCGAGAACTGTTATTTGCTTTCTTCTTTCCTCAGATAGATTGAGTCAGTGCGTAGAATCTGCAGACTCTCAAATGACGTTAAGGTATGACCTTCGTCGTGGTGTTCCAATGTAGGCGTATCATTCAATCGGGAAATATTCTGAAGATCAGTACCAATCCATATATGAGCATTTCGAAGACAAGACGTAACACACAACCACTTGATGCCTTCATGGAAGACTTGTTGTCTGGGAGATACCGAGACCCCAGAGGGGCTGGAAAGACTCGGGTCTTGCTTATGTAAGTGGCTTTTCCCGGGCAAGGTACTTAGAGGAGGTGACAAGGTCCCTGACACAAGATCGTGAGCGTCTCTCTCTGATGTTTATTTTCTCTGAGCTTTTGGAAGATATGAGAAGCGACACTCAAGAGATAGGAGAGGAGATTCAGAGACGCGTTAATGTGATAGGGTGGTCAGTGACCTGATGACTTTCTCGAGTATGAAGATATCGAAGTCTGTGGGACTGCGTCAGAGCAGCAACTTAGACTGTAGTCTGCACCGCTCGTGGTATCTGTCCGAAATCATGAGCTCTGGGCGGGTTCTGTTGACCGAGCATCAGTCGCCAGAAAGTAGGCTATATAGTCAGTCATCGATCTCTGATACAACCATACTGGGGCTAGGGATGTGATAGTACGATCAGGAGTCAGGAGTTATGTGAGTTGTGTGACATCGCGGTTACGGCTTTAGCGATGTTTCCTTTGGGATGATAGTACAGTCAGTGGGTTCATACTTACGGAAATACAAGTATTCTTCTGTATCAGATACGTTACGTACGGCAGTTATCACTAATCAATCCAGCAGTACAGCAAACGAAAGGGCAGAGACAGCTGACTTGCAAATGTATGAATGAGTTCGGCCTGAAGAGAATGAAAAACAGTATCAATGATCTGACAGTGGGATATGCCCAGACAGTGACTCACTACACATTATTCTAGTGTGATAGACCCGAGCATGCAGATGGCCAACTTGTAATCATCACCATCATCTTACTTGGGCTTCCGGCGGGGGTCTGTGAAGCAGATTCCCGGATGACATCTCCTGTGATTATGAAATTGAAGGAGATGATGTCGCAGTATCAGTGTGGTAGGAGAGAGTGGGCATGTTTCTGAGGTTTGTTGACCTGGTCGCTTCGTCCAATTGCCGTGCTTTGAGCTCGATGTTAACATTCAGGATAATTTCAAACGGAGAGTCCGACTCCATATGGATTCGAGAATGGTGCAGGTGGTGCGGAGTAGCAACTTGATGTGATTCACTGTCGGTGTTGGAGTGCTTCGACAAAATTAAGAGGACAGATTGGTTGTCCGCAGGAACTAGGTGTTGGTCAGCACTAGAGAAACAATTCGATTAGACTGGACATGGTTAGCGGTTCTCGAAGACAGTACAGAAGTGGATTTTAAGAGCAAAGAAGGGGGAAAAGGAGCAGGGCAAGTACAAGATGAGTAGTCAAATCAGGAGGAAGTATACTTTAGATACACCGAGCCCCGAGTCCTACGGTAGTCCGAGCCGCAATGTCTTGCATGGAGGGATGAGTATGCTGTCCCCAAGACTCCGGCTCGAAAGACAAGTTTAAGTTCCGGGATAGGGCAAGAGCTGAGGAGTCTGCGTGTCTACTTAGTACAGTGAAGCTTGTTCGGAGGCATATCTTATGGTTCGCTTTGAGGGAGGTCAAAGATCATTGAGACCCGATCTACGAGAGTGTTGACAGTGTTTGGGAATGCTTGCTGGTCAAACAGAGATTTCAGAAGTGCTGAATATAGACGTTGAGCCATCATCTATCGAGTATGAAGGGTGGTACTGGCGATTGGTTGACGAGTCGACATCGCCCTGCGATGTGGCGCAGGAGATGAGAGGAACATTGGCGGGTCCGCACAGGGGGGCTCAATGCTAAGGTTACGGAATGTACGGTCCCTTCCGAGTCTACGCTGCTCTGTATCGCAGCTGTGATTCGTTGTTTGAGGGCGATACCCGCTTTGCATAAGGCCAATCCATAAGTAGCCTAGCAAGTGCACGTGTAAAGGATTGCTGTCGTGGAGAGCCTAAAGTACGACCAAGCTGGGGTACTTGCATCGAACAGAATACTCGAGAGCAGAGGAGTTGACGAAAAGAAGGGTCTCAAAAGGGTTGTAGTTGTCCGCATACCTCCAGTTGACTCGACGTATATATTAGAAAGCGGAAGCGGCTATGCACCCCTCGACCCAGCCCCGAAATACTTACAGCGGCGACAGAAGCCGCCGCTGTCTTCTACGGTTCTTTAATCGCTGTAACTCTCTTCTTGCCGATGATACCTATTGGTCCATTGTTGCGCTACAAGGCTTCGAGCAGCAAGCTGACGCATTGGCGCGCCAAATCAAGTCACAGCCAAGCATACATCATGCAACCCGCATGCACAGCACAGGCATTGGGCGTGAGAATCGCCGCTTACTGAATGAACGATTCTGGCCGTTTGTGGCTTTCCAGGGTAGAGACCTTGCCAGGACAAGAGCAAAAACTATCATAAAGAGGGCCATCCAACCTCTTCAACAACTTCGACTTCTCTGTGCTCTTTAGAAAGTCCTTTGAAATCGAACCAACTTCCCAGTCGACGTCGCTTTCGAGCAACATATTCTCACACGTCCAACTGCTCTTCTTCGAGAAACCATACTATATCCGATCCGGTAGCCATACATGGATCCTGAACTGGTCCTCGGCACGATCCAAACGGTCGTCGGCATCCTTGCTTTCGGTGTTGCTGCTGTTCAACTCTTTCAGCAATGGCCTCGACGTATGATCAGGGTGGGAAATAGTTAAGAACAACCTTGAGGAAGAAGGAGACTGATGAGTGTTCTCAGAACGGTGATGAAGCTTAGCCTCGAGATTTACGGAGCGGCTTAAAGAGGAAACCGCGGAAACGGTACGGCACGCGCCTAATTGCATATTGACACAACTAGGCTAATCTTTCCGTCCAGTGTCGTCGCAATGTATGGGCTATGAAATGATGAGTGGTTTGGCATGGAGAAGTAGCAGTGTTGTCATTATCTTGTTTCGCGTTATGTTACATCTTGTGTAGTTTGGAGTAATCTGTTTTTGTGTCCCGAGAGCGTCCCAGCGTGCCTGCTAAAGACCTTGACATGCGACAGTGATTGATCCCTTAGTATTTAACAGAAGTCGGTGAAATTGTGGCAAGGAAACACAATATCAGAGATGACAGAACTGAAGACATATGGCGTAATATTGACAGGAAAGAAGAATATAAATGCAGGGAAAGGGGAGACAATCTTCGAACCAGTCTTCGAAAGTCGCACCTCGGAAAGCTTGCCTTTCCCCACGCTCTCACGGTGACAAGGTTACCGGAGCTCAATCCGTTCGAGTCGAAAGCCGTCAAAACAACCTTGAAACGGATCAGAGAGTTGTGTAGACGACAATTAGACATGAATGTCCAGAGATTGCTTCTCATCGTAAGCAAAGGGTGATAGCAAGGAAAGGCATTCTTGACGCACAGAGTTGTCATGCTGAGGCCGATTCCATTACAGCTGCATGACTGCAATGGCAAGAGCGAATGTCGCGATGCCGAAGCTGAAGGGGTCGGACTGAATATTCATGATAGCAAGACAAGCAGGTCCCCGTTGGTTTGTTGTACAAGTCCGGCGAGCGAGCTGTATTGTTCAAACTTATCAACTCTATTGTGGAATTGTGATGGTTGTTCTGGCGACTGTATCGGGGCAGATTCACACTTCGTGATGATCAGCAATTTATAGCTAGGAGCTCTTCGAGGCTTGGAGGCCAGCTCATGTTAAATCCTTGGTGGTACTTGAGTAGTGACAAGCGATCAATGTGAAACATTTGCCACTTCCTCATGTATCGTGGTGTGGTTAGTGTGGGGACCACACGTGCGGATTCAGATTCCAGGCGACGCGTCTGTATAAGTGACCGATAGCGCTTCCTAGCATGCGGATTCTGTGGCTCGGAGCTGACAACCTATCATCGCTCATGTACTCCATAGATTACCGCTCTTTACCCGGCGAACTGCTGCACGGCTGGAGATGACCCGGTGTTTATTGTGACGATGCTTCGACTGGCAGATCAGTGTGTGACTGCTAGCTTGCTGGGGCATTGAATGCAGTATTTGCGTCAATACATGGATAGGGACGCCTGATGATCAGTTCACTGGCTGAATGAGGGCAATAGACATGCGAGACTGTCAAATACGGTCACGGCGCCCAACTCCTTTTCTCGCCGGTTAGAAGAATGGATATTATAGCCACAAAGTCGACAACAGATATGGTACACATACGTAAGCTGCGAGGTGAAAACGCGCGACCAGATGTCGTGCCTCGAGTTTCATCTAGAGTACGGTGAATCTCAGATTGGCGAGTTGTTGTCGGGCAGCGGCATGGAAGTCATGATCACGCGTTGGCAAAGGGACTGCGGGGAGTTGGGGAAGTCGACCTTGCCAAGCCGGATTATATAAGCTTTCTGCCGCCCTCTGATCTTTCCTCTGCCAAACACCGTGTTCACCTGCTTCATATCGTACCTGTATTGTTTGATATGTTTCATACCATCATAGGTTCTGAATCGATGGAACAGAGACTTTATGCAGTCGGGCAGGTGTTTTGGTCTTTTGCGGAGTGAGCCACATTGAGAGTTAGAAAGGTGCCGACTTGGCTCGACAGCAGAGAAACCATAGAGCCAGGATTCCCGAACACTTAAAATTACCATATTGCATACACAACGACCCATTCGAAGATATCTCCGCTTTATCGAATAATTCCCATCATATCAATCCAATGCCATTTCCAGAACTGCATGACAAGATCGATCTGTTTCTAAGCCTATTTTGGTTGGGCTTCGGCAGACCGCCGATCTGCGCGGGCTCTATCTTCGGGCCGCGGCCGCAACCCAAGTTATACCGTTGTTCTACGAACGACGAACGATGATTGCTCTTCACTTTCGACTGACTCGACTACCCTTCTGGCTAGCTAAGACACATCTGACGAAACCTGAATTATGAAAGCCCTGAAGACCGTGATTTACATATGCACTCTAGGTCTGTTGTGTGGACAGGTAAAACTCATACGGAGCAAAAGAACCAACTTCTTCTTATAGCGTTGATAAAAAGTACTAGGAAGCAATAAAAGAACGCGGGAAGAAAACCACAAACATGAGAGAAGGAAATAAAAAGATAAACTGATGGAAACCACAAGGAATAAATGAATGCCCCCGAGCAAGCCAACTCCGACCGGCCTTGCATACAACGCTCGACTGATTTCCCCACAACTGACGAACCAAACGTGTGTGCCTTGTGGCCGCACAGTCCGTCTCCAGGAACCTGTTCCGTGCTCAACAAACTAGTAAGTAGGTGTTGCAACGAAACATGATGCCCAGATAATTTGATGGCCGAGCGCATGATAATCAGGCATTCAAGCCAGCGGACTGTGACATCGACGGTCAGCAACAGAATGTTTCGAGAGTCACAGCAGTCAACTCACAGTTTCTTGACGCTGGGGTCTGTTCCAGTAAAGTTGCATGACTGCAACAGTAAGAGCGAAGGTCGCAACGACGAAACTGAAAGGGTCGAATTGGATGTCCATTGTATAGTACTTATAAGCTTCGAGTGAATGATCTTTTTTCTCTCGCTGAGATGTAGGAGACTGCGGGTGTGTGATGTGCTACTGATGGTGTTTGGAAAGGCTCAAGAATTGTCCTTTGACGCATTTTGCTATCTACCACAACTACCACAACAGCCCGTGTCAAACGGCGCTAGGCACTGATCGGATAGCGTTACTTAGCAATCTGCTGCTGACGTGATTCGCCAGACCTCAACACATGTCGTTCGTTCCCCTGCCAAGTCTGTTTCATCGACGCTTCATTCTGGACCATACTTGTACATCGAAATCCTTCTGCCAAGTCTTCTCAAAGCGTGGTCGAGCAAATTCTCCATGAGTGGATCTTAGGCCAATCTTCTCGACCGATGTAGCTCCTCAGAGGAACGGCCCCGCAACACGATGCATTCTCCTCTGGTCTTGATCGAGACTTTGAAAACTGACTCCTATTGCCCCGCTCTTTACTTGTATCGACAGGTAGACGCTTCACTTCCTCCTTGTATCAACGTACAGCTGTAGGCGTAAAAATCATATGGTAAAGTTCTTATTGGTTTTAGGATCTTGTTTCGCGTTGAGGTTTATCACGAATTCATGAAGCCATCGGGCGCATTCCGATGTAGGGCGATGACGAAGTAGACAGAATCAGCACTAATCCTGCGTCAGATCAGCTGGTGATCCTATCGTATCTCAGCACATAAAAAGAAGCAAACATTACTGTCAGTAAAGCTCGAGAGACCTCTCATGACCTTAGACAGTCACTGGTGTTGTGGGAGTACGACTTGAGACGTGAAGCGTGAAGGAAGCCATAGTGTTCTGCGGAGGAACAAGGCAGACAGCTCTGACATCGTTGGAGCGGAGAGTGAAACGTCATTCTCTTGATGCTGTTCGTAGTTGTGTATGTCTAAAGTACATGTAAATTCCGTTCAGATGGTCCCATCTCTTCTCTCAAAGTGTATCCACGCTATGCTGTAAACTTGTGGAAAGACCTCTATCCCTAGTTAGGGGCTAGGCAAAAGCTGCGATGAATTGGTGTGATGAACGAGCGTGGTTGAAGTGAAGTGGTATGAAGCAATGTGAGCGAAGCGAAGGCGGGTGCGTGAGGTCTTAAAAATCGTGATACAGGCGTCGAGAAAGTTGAGAACGACTGGCCGATACTGCGGTCAACACAGAGTCAGTAACGAAACAACAGCACACGGGGTGACGACACCTACGAGCTAGTCTTTTTTGAACTTGTAGTTGCTATGACCTTGGTTGGCGTACAGCGGCAGGATATGCCCCTCTTCGAGACCTTCCAGCCAGCGGAGGATACGCCGAAGAAGAGTTCGTCCACGATCAGACACATGTCCGACAACCTGGTAGACAATGACAGCGAGTTGAAGGAGTGACGTAAGGGCAACGGCCCCGAAGTTGTTCCTGGGGGACGACATGATGCTCGGGTGTGGGCGTATGAGAGGGGAAGCACGTTTTGTGAGGAACTCGGGGGCCTTCGGAGACGAATTTTTGGAGAGATAAGCGGCAGGCTGAGGATGGAGTGTGGATAGTGAGAGCTGTTTGGTGAGGATTGACAGTGTTGACTTTTGAAATTCAGGTAGGCACACGTCGCGTTTTTATATCTGAGAGCTTCATCTGGCCAGCTGTGTCAAATCTTGGCGTCAATGCAGAGATAGAGCCTCACACTGTATACCATGTATTTCTGTGAGTCAAAGTTTGGTTCAGAAGAAGATTACCAAGCCACCAGATGCGGTGATCGACAGGCCCAAGCAAAGGCGTCCGGATGCTGGACAGGGTGGTGAACATCCCTGCTTGGACTCACCAGACTCTTATACTCTGCAAATCATAGATTGTCCGACAACCAAGAGGCGCGACCGTCGCAGCTGCTGCACGGAAGCCGTGTCTTCAGTGGGATGTTGTATCAGACCAACCTCCCCACGTTCCAACACTGAGGTGTCGAACCCGACGCGGTCGTAATTCACACACAACTGCTTTTTATTATACGACTGCAGAACAACGACATGCTCTCTGCAAATCACGAAGAAAACAAGTCCGCAGATGCGACGATCCGCCTCTTGGGTTTCAAAGCGCCAGCTGAGATCTGTCTGGATTTGTGTGGGTGTCTGCCTTGTGTTATGCATACATACAAATTCTCGAACGAGCGGGTCCCGATTAAGCCATCGGCGGATTTTGCAGCTGAAAGTAACAAGCCGTCGTCCTGAAGGTACCCCGGATCAGGAGTGATGCGGCCAAGGATGAGAAAAAGTGGAAGGGTGTGCCGGGGATTCTTTAGGCCGCATTCTCTCACACCAGCTCTTACATTGTACAAGTGGAAATCTTCACTGTGTGCGTGAGTACCAAACTTCAACCATGTCTCCTCAGATTACAAAGGGTGGATGTCTTCATCGTCGCATCGTTTCCTTGGTCGAACGGATGAAGAACAGTGCGCCATTGCTGCAGGAAGGCTCGGCCCCAGACGGGTACCTGGAAAACCCGAAAGACTATCTGTTGAACATGCGCACATGCTTCCATGCTTTCGCAGGAACGTACATCGGCTGTCAACGTTTTCGCCGACCTCTTACAGTTAAAGTCGGGACGTCAGGAACAGACGGACATTGTCCTTGGGTACTATTGGTGCCCCGCGCCGACACGAGCGATCTTACCACAACAAGCAAAACCAAAAACACTCGCGGTCGGGTCGCCAGCCGTAGGCTTTCAGTACGACCACACGAGTTGCAGATCTTTGGGGGAAAGGCAGGACCAACGTCAGGCATGCAAATCCATATGGGCAGGCAAATTAGTCTCTACCCATACGGTAGAAGGTTGGCGAGTCGAAATACGACGGATGACAGGATCAGAAATCGCGAGAGGGTGCAAGCGAACAAGCAGCTCGCGTGCCGTGTGAGCATGGCCAACGATTCCTTCAAGACGAGAGAGCGCGTCATCACCGCACCGTCTCGCGGCATGGTTGGACTCAACGAATGCACCGAGAGCACAGACTGTTGGTTCGCTGGCGTTTCGTATGTCGATAACTGCAAGGCACCAGTTTCCTCGCTACAGCACGTGCAGCTGCTTTCTGATCCAACTTCCAAGTACGGAGTACATGCGCAGCACCGACCACCGACCCGAATCGGCCAGGACCGACGACCACAGACCTGAGCGGCCTTGCTGCAAGATCAGCAGATTGTTGTCACTCCTTCAAGTCATTGCCGTGACAACCATCTTTCCTTCCTGGTGTTGGGGCGGCGCGTAGAGCAGCTCTTTGATTGGCTCAACTCCTCAGGCATGCAGCCCGACGCCGACCGGTCTACCATCGCGATCTCAGGAGTTGTGTTTGATTCTTTGGCCATCAAGTGACACCGAACAAGAAAACTCTGTAGAAACCAGTCCGGTTGGTGTCGAGAGCTTTATATTATCGGTGAGGGAATATCGGCGTAAACTGCCTTAGACGTGCCGACGCTGAGTTCAAAGATCTGATTGGACGCTCGCTGGTCTTCTGTCGAGATAATCTATGGCGCATCTTCCAGGTGGGCTTGCAAGTCGTGGGTGTCCTACGGTCCTGTCGTGCGCTACTCGCGGTGTTTTGCTATCCGGTTCGTGCGAGTCACATAGGTTGTGGTTTGTTATATAATCTTCCAAGTTCGATATGATTGTTTATCAGCGGAAGGAGCTCTTTCGGTTGAACACCGGCCGAGGGAGCGCGAAATCCGATGACGTGTGCAGTTAGTGGAAGTTGGATTCAATTCGCAACTCGGAACATGGTTCATTAGACATTAATATTATTTCCCTCTGGGTCTATAATACAGTACAGAAATACAGTGCTGTGAGCACTAGTAACACAGGGGAGATCGTGGCTCCAAGAGGCCACGCACTGTCCGCAGAAGCTCGACTGGTGTATGGCGTGGGGGTATGTGACGAGCTTGGAAGCGTCGTGTTGCCAGTCACATTCGTAGGAACAGATAAGTTGAATTTTTGACAGACATTGTCGAACAAGCTCTCGAATACTGGATGGGTCAGCAAGAGCAATGTCGAAGCTATATCAGCACGTACTCAGTAAGTCCGCGGTCTTGTTGACACAGGTTGAGTTATGCTGGACGCAAGGCACGATATTGTCGAGAATGGTTGTATATCGTATGCAATGACAGTACTGGTCTTCTGATGCGCAATTCGACGCTTTAATCGCTTGTGTATCGCAGGCTCGTATACAGTTCGGTATCGACGCGTTTTGAGGTCCAGTCTGCGCAATGGCCAGTCCCGACCACAAAGCCAGGACCAACATAACGAAAGTGGTTGTTGTGAACATCGCGCTCACACGAAAAACGAACGGACGCAAAAATTGCCAAAAACCTCGTGGAATCGCATGGTATATGTTGTCAATATATATGTGTTTGTTTTCGGACAATGGTTGAGGATCCGGCTGGCTGCAGATGTCAGCCGTGTTCCTTGCTTTTTTTGGTATTTATCCTGGTTCAATATATCGCTATGCCGTGCACCAACACAGGGGATCGACGTTCTCCCTTGAATTCCACGCACCAAAACCGCCTCTGATGCAACGATCCGCATGCATTGAATCGTACCCCATGGGTTCTCCATCTTTGACGCGGTTTGTCCCAAACTGCGACGTTTAAATCAAAGTCGTTATATTCTGATAAGATATGACCGCTAAATACCCGCTCAGATAGGATCGCAACCGCTACAACGCCTCGCTGAAGAACAGGTATATATAAGACAAAAGAGAAACATGAGTGTAACCCCAACAATTTCCTAGGACGATACGATTTTGCGGGCAGTGTCCACCGTGATAATCTGCGTGTAAGCAGACCTCCAATCCATGTTTGCAGGACCAACATCGCCGGCATGGAACATCATGTGCTTGCCATCAGCAGCCACGGATTGACCGCCGGGTGCATACAAGTTATCTGTACCGGTAACCAGCATAGGACCGGCCTTGACATAAGGACCATTGATGTTGTCCGCGAATGCATAGGTGACATCGTATTTTGAAGTCGCAAAACAGTTGCTGCTGAAGAACAACACGTATTTGCCGTTGATGGTACGCATTAGCGAAGGAGCCTCGATCAGAGGTCCGTCGAGGTCGCTGCGGTCCAGAAGTTTGACAGGGCTGCCAACAGGAGTAACACCATCGTCTGCCACCTTTTGAATCATGATAGGTGTGTCGACGATAGGCGCGACACCATTATTACATGAGCCGCCATGGCCAATGCTGTTGCCATCTATCTTGTACAGAACGTATTGCGTTCCATCGACATCCAGGAAATTGTCTGAATCTATCGCGCCGCCCTGGGAAAGTGGGCAAACGAGAGGGGTGGCCTGCGGCGTGTATGGACCTTGAGGCTTAGTAGCCACAGCAGCACCAACGCAATGTTTGCCTGGGCTTCCTTTGACAGCAGCCGAGTAGGTCATGACATATTTACCAGACTTGTTCTTGCTGACACTCGGTGCCCAAACAGCAGCACCTTGGTTGCCTGCATTAGGGTCGACCCAAGCACCGACCGTCGGCAATGCGTCACTTCCAGTCACCGACCATGTGTTGAAGTCTGGAGAATATGCGACTTGTACGTTGATTAAGCTCCCACCAACTTTGGCGATGGTTTTGTGGTTGTTGCTCGCGAAAGCCCACCAGTCAGAGCCAACTTGCAAGAGATCCGGATCTGCGAAGTCGACGGCGATGACTTGTGTTGGGTTTGTACTGCCTGTTGTTTTCACAGGAGCCGCGATGGCAGCAGGTAGGAGTCCAAGTAGGACCGGTACGACAAACTGTCCGATCATGACGAGGCTGGATGTGTTCGTACAAGAGGTAGGCTGTAAGGGATCTGTTGTTGAACGAATGTGATAGACTTGATGGCTGAGATCTCTTGATGATGGTATAGACGGAGTTTGTAAGTGTGAAATGTTCCTACCTTGGGAGAAACAGCGCCCATGTTATACTGAGCCTTGCGGCCGGGTAGTGACTCTGCAGCTCCACTTTGTAGCTCCATCTTTGAGGCTATTTGAGGAGAGACAGATCTGGATCAGCCAAAACCTTGATCACGGCATCAAACGTGCTTCTCCGCCATTCTCTAGTGGACAGAGAGCACAACAGAGTGCGTTGGTCGGTCTTGTCCGCATACCGCTTATCCCAATAGGTACAATGGGCCGTCATCAGGGCTGAAGCCACTGGATCTACCGTAACAACGCTTCAACGAAGTCCAACCTTATGGCAGATGGACGCGAAAATAGGTGCCTGTGGGAAGCACGTCTTTGGAAAATGGCGTAGGCACGTGTTTTCGAAGAAGCATCGAGGCTCTGACAGGAAAGTCAAATGCAACGTCTTGCGGCCCGCGCGAGACGGGGCTCTATTTCTGGCCTCGTATTGGTTGGAGAAGGTGGACAGCGACCTCTATCTGACCACTGAAGATGGTGACTGCAGAGACCTGAATGTCGCGATGACGATCGACATGACCCATCGCAAAGCCCACAACTGGTGCGCCTGCATGAAGTTAGTGAATTCCTTCCGACCGCAAAAAGAGAGGTGGACGAATTCTCGCGACGTTGAGTGTGGTGCACGTGACAGCCCGGTGAGACTTTTGACACTTCCTCGGCACGTCGGCCGATTCATCGTGAGTTCCACCAACAGCTTCCTGCACATTTCCCAGTGTGTTCTGCCGCTCGAAGTTGTTATGATATGTCAAGTTTGTTGGCGAGCGTGTGACCAAGAAGAATCTCGTGGCTGTAGGAGCGCTGTCAAGTCAGCTCGCTTCAAAAGACCCCGAAACCTCTGTCAGCTTCCATTTCGAGTCTGGACCCACCAGCTAGCCCTCGATCGTTGACCCAAAACGCATCTGCCGAGTCGGCGACTCGGGATTACCGACCGTCATCATGGCTCTTTTCTGCTTGTTCTTCTCACTGCCTACCAGAGATAACCCTAGGGTAATAATACAAGCAGTGACTGCATTTTGCCCAAGCATAGCGATGAGTTCGTAAACAGACAGCCAAACATGGAAACGTAGGCCTGATCTCCGCTATTCGCCCCCGCATTAATATCGCAAACACTGGATCCCCCGTAAACCATGGACCGGTCAACTCCACCCATTGTCTTCTACAATCCTGGAGGTATTCGCAAAAAGCCTGCGAGCCAACCTCAGCGCATAGCTATCAGATGGATCCAAGAATTCCCAAATCAGGGTCCGGCTGCATCTCGTGCAGATGCAAGCACGCGGACTGCGGATGAGGAGTCCGACGAAACTCGAGCGTCCAGGATATATCGAAGAACGGAGACCGGCGAAAGACAGCTTAGAGCTCCTCTCTTGAATGCTTACCTGCTCGCGGACGCGCCGCTTCGATTGACAATCGGATCGCAACGCGACCCGTTCTCTACCCTACCGGTTCCCTGGAAGCCTCCGTACGGTATCATTACGAGTTACTGTAAGAACCACCACATCTGTTCGCATATTGTTCCAGAGTCGCTGACCAACTGGTAGTCAAATATGCTATAGCTCCAGCCATCGTGGCCGAGAGCTTTGAACCAGAAGGCAAGACGCGGCAGGAAGCACTTGAGGATATTGAGTGGCCAATGGCTCTGTCCGTTCAAACAAACGACCCTGCCTTGTTCTTCTCTGCTCTCGCCATGTCATGTGTTCATCTACCTGAAACCCACGAGTTCAGTCCGCAAAAAAATCCCTTCTTCTTCCGCTGGCTGTCGTCCAAGTGTGTGGAATATCTTAACAAGTCGTTGCAAAATCCCTCACGCGCTTGTAGCGATGGAACCTTGGTTGCGGTGACATTCATCTCTTTCTGCGAGAGTATGGCTGGCAACCATCGTATAGCTGCCACAGTCCATCAACCAGGATTGCGACACATGGTCAACACACGTGGCGGTCTGGAATCAATAGCTAAAGAATCTGCTGTCGGCGAGAGAGTCACCAAGGCAATTTCTGCTCTGGATATCGTGGTGGCTTCCAAATTTGGATGCGTTCCAATATTCGAAGACTCATATGCACTCACTTTACAAGACGTGGAGATGACCGATATTGTATCGAGGATCAAGAAGACGGCTGAAGGTCGCCTTGACCCTGCTTCTCCAATGCCACGTACGGTCATTCTGTCACAACGGTTGCACGATCACGATATCTTCCAGTCGCCTAGCCCCAGGCAGAGCCCTGCGCGTGTAGCGACCGAATCTCCAGCCTCACATATCTCCGTTGAAGCAGACGATATCAACGAGCCGTTCTGATCCAAGCTTACGAGTCTGGGAGTCGTTAGGCTCAATCAGCCTAGACCGGTTGTCTGTCTACCGGTGCGTAACATTTGCGCACGCCTGTCGGTCACCGAGTTCTCGCAAATGCCCACGAAGCCTGAGCGGCCCAGAAAAGACATGCAAACTGCAAGACAAAAGCTCTCAGCTTTGTATCTATCTTTATTGGATTCACAGTGGATATTGCGAAGAACAGTCCGCATCTGAATTCTGATGCATGCCATGCATTCCTGTCTGATACCGATAGGCCATGCTTATCGGCGGGGTATTATCTAGGATGACAAGCACCCCACTACGAAACCAAGCCTGCCAAGCAAGAGGTGTCCAATCGATATACACGACAAAGTATCACCAGCCACTCAGCTTGCAGTGTATCCATGTTTATCAGACAAGCCGCGCAAAACATGCCTTAGATAACATGTCGAAGTCTTGGTATATGCACGAGTTGCTTTGCCTATCTTGTTTCGATAAGAGCTCTGGAACGGGGACCAGACAAGATATCAGCATTCATGCGTGCTTCTACCGCAGCTGCCGCGCAGCGGCCAGTCGAGAAGCGATATCAGGCCTATCGTACGATGCACCTTGTTTCAGTCTGCCCTATGGTGACACTGGCTTGGGCTGTCATATATAAACCTCGAGATTGCACCAGACCTCGAACAATAATTTGCAGACAGCAGATCAACGACTATTTCACCATCATGTCGATAGAACAAGTGCATTCCGAGGACAAGAAGGTGTCAAACATCGAGATGGCAACGGTCGAAAAGCACAATGCCGTTGAAGTCGGCGAGATTTCAGACATCAGCGAGGAAGACATCGGTACGCATACCCAATGCACAGAATCTGTCCAGCTATCTGATAAGATCAGTTGCTGCTGAGGGCGAGTATACCGAAGAGCAATACAAACAACTTCGAAGAAAGATCGATCGATACCTGCTGCCGCTCATGTGGCTATGCTATGGTATTCAGCAGAACGACAAGACTGCTCTAGGCACACAAGCAACGTTCGGGCTCAGAGAAGATACTGGACTTGTTGGACAGCAATACTCCTGGTTGACTACTGTCTTCTGTACGGTGTTTTGTGTTTTGTATGAGAGTGCTCGTCTGATCTTCTAACAGATTTGGTCTACATGATCTTCGAGTTTCCGTCCAATATCGTTCTGCAACGTTACAAGATGGGCAAAATTCTTTCTTGTTACATGATCTGCTGGGGCGTTGTGGTCCTCTGTATCGGATTCGGTAATCCACAGCACAGATACTCTGTTTTTGTACCTTGCTGACAGGCTTCAGCTCAAAATTTCACGCACCTTGTCGTCTTACGCGCGTTGCAGGGTCTTTTCGAATGCTGCATCTCGCCAGGCTTCATCTTGGTTGTTGGCAGTTGGTACAAAACCAGAGAACATGCTTCAAGATCTCTTGTCTTCCAGTCAGCAAATGCTGGCTTTGGTATCATCTCAAGCTTGGCATTGTACGGCATCGGCAAGCGTGGCGCAAAGAACCCAGACTCCGAGCCTTGGAGGTGGATGAGCTACTTCCTCGGTGCAATGACTATCCTTGTTGGTTGTATCTGCTTGTTCCTCCTCGGCACACCTTCTGAGGTCAAGTGGCTCACACCCGAGGAAAAACGCATGGCTAATGCACGTATCGTCGGCAACAATACTGGACATGACCGCACTGGCGTGAAGAAGTGGCAGTGGAATCAGGTCAGAGAATGCTTGATTGATCCTTGCTTCTGGTTCGCAGGCATCAATGCATTTCTGTCTTCATTTCCAATCGGTGCCCTCACAACTTTCGCACACATCATCAACACTTCCTATGGCTTCACCAACCTTCAAGTCATCCTTCTCGACATCCCACGCAGCGCGTTTTCGGTCCTCTACTTTGTCGCCATCGGCCTCATTACCAGTAAGCGCACTGGACTCCGCCTGTACTTCATGATCGTCTCCACTATCCCACCTTTCATCGGCTTCCTCGGCATGGCATTCATCCCCAACAACCCATCTATGAAGTGGACGAAATGGGGCATGTATTTTATGACTGTACCATACGTCATCTCCCTCTTCCTCGCATGGTCTCTGATCCCTTCCAACACCGCTGGTCGCACTAAACGCACCTTCACCTCTTCATTTACCTTTGTGGGCTATTGTGTTGGCAATATGGCTGGATCCCAGATCTTCAAGGCTAAAGATGCACCATACTATGTTCCTGGTGTTGTTGGCTGTGCTATCTGCTTTGGCCTTGAGTTTGCCGTGTTGGTTGCCTGGAGGATTGTCTTGGTGATGAGGAACAGACGGTTGGATAAGATTATTGCTAGCGATGGGTTGACTGAGGAAGAGAGAGCATTGAGAGCGAAGAAGATGGGAGAGGAGGATAAGACGGACTTTGAGAATCCCTACTTCCGTTACACGTTGTAGATTGTCTTGGGCGGGAAGACGGAGCAAGTGAATGGGAACGAGTAGCTGGATACGAGACTAGCAAGGCGGATAATCGATGCGCAAAAATATACCGGTCCTACGCTTGGTGTGGTTTAGGCACAGTATATGTCTTGCTAAAATCCTGAGCACCAACTATGTCCGGCCAATTGACATGAGTGTGGCTTTGAGAGAACATGATGATCTCGGGTCCTTGGTCTGAGTGCCCTGATGACAACATAGAAAGTAGTGCATTGAATCAACAATGCCGTGGCCCAAAGCAGATTCTGAAACTCGTCGTGGTATGCGCGGAGCTGGCATTTGTGTTGCTCTTCCTCGATGGCCTCACGTTCTTCTTCGGTCATGGCCATTGATTCTGGTTCTAGCATCAATCGATTGACAAAGACTGGAGAAGCTAAATGAACGACGCGTACCTTGATCGCTCGTTGATGATTACACCGTAACATCGACGTTTCTACAAGAGTGATTGAGCGGGAGAGATGGGAGGTCTTGCTACAACGGTGACCAAGGCACTGGCACTCTCGGGAACTTATCCATAGATATTGATGTGATACACAAGCAAATATCTTGACTTTTCGAAACCACTTCATGGCCAGACCACTAATTTGGCATCCTCCTCGAGAATTTCTTGTGCTCCAGGAGGGATGTCGCCAAGACCCCGATGCCCCTGGCGGCGATATAGAAAGCGATGCATCTGATTAGAAATGCGAAGGCCCCAATCAGATTTTGAATCTGCCAATGATAATGGCGAAGGCGCTTTTCGTGTTGCTTCTCTTCGAGATATTCTTGGCCTGCTGTGCGTTCTTCTTCGGTCATGATCATTGGTCTGTGGTGTCATTCGATGATGGTGAGGCAAGGTTGGTAATTCTTACTGGCGTCACTTGGCTTTGTTTACAGCGGCGGGAGGATATTGTGAATCGTGATAGGTAGGAGTTGTTGAGCTGGTAAGGATTCGAGGTACGTGACGGGGGCCAAGACACTAAAAATAGACCAGCTTAAATACCGCTCCAAGATTTCGAAAGCCCACTGTACCTTTGCAATACTTGAATGAGATGTCAAAAAAGTTACGTACATGGACATTACAATCTGGCTTGAGGCTCTCCGATGCCCACGTCTTCGAGATCTTTGACCTCATCTCCGGGCCTTCCACTATCAAGATGCTGACGATTGCCATACTTCCATTCTGGCTTGAAGTCACCCTCCAAAGCATTCGCGATATACTTTCCAATAATCGGCAACATCTTGAACGCATGTCCACTATCTCCCGTCGCCAGCAATAGCTCCCCACCAGGATACTTGGGATGCGTGTCGATCAAGTAATGCGCATCCGGCGAATCCGTACACCAACAAACTTTCGCACCTTTGATCTCTCTGCCCTCAAATTGTGGGATTACGGTGCTGATGAAATGCTTAATAGCATTCATTGCTTCCTCTGGGATGCCGTCTTTGGGATACTCGGAGAAGTAACGAGGGATGCTGTATTTATTTGTTTTGCCCGTCTCAGGATCAGTATATTCTCCTCTCTGCCACTGATATCCAGGAAACTCGTTGCAGATCTTGATCAAGCGGTCTTCGGTGCTGGGCTCAAAGAAGAAACCTAATTCGTGGTTGAGCACAACAGGCATGTTTTTAAATTGAGCGGCTTCCTCTTCGGTGAGTTCGAGTAAGCCGTAGGTCCAGCATTTGCTCCAGAGTTGAGTGGAGAGTTCGGGAAGGAGAGCGGGAGAGGCTGCGCCAGTGGAGAGGATGTAGCGGTCTGCGGTGTAGATATCGCCGGATTTTACTTTTATGCCTGTGACTTTGGAGCCGCTGGTCTCGAGAGAAACCATCTCGCCTGCTGCGCCGGAGATGAACTTTACAGCCATCTTGCCTGCCTCGTCGGCGATTTTGGTGATCGCGTTCGCCGCATGTGCCCAACCAGCTTGCTTGTTCCAGAGACCTTTCCAGTTGTCGATATCGCGAGCATTTTTCAGCTGTGGCACGTATTTTGCAATTTCGTCTTTGCCTTTGACGAAATCGATGTTGTGAGCTTGACCCTTTGCCTTCAGATTCTCGTACGATTTTTGAAGGTGAGCAGTAGCTTTTGGGTCACCAAGAGTAGTCAGGATCCATCCGGTCTCGTGGAAGATGTCCTTGTAAAGAGGATCTCGCCATGCTTGGATAGCTTCAAGGGCCATTTCTGCGTAGAGTGGTTCATCATATTCTGTTCTGATGATTTTGTTCTGTGAGAGGGAGTGGAATCAGTAGAGGTCGACAAAGAGCAATTTCGTGGCACACACGATATCGTATCCTGCAGAGTCCAGACTGGGATATGGCCACTTGTCGATACATGTGATACTTGTGTAGCCTCGTTTTGCTAGGTGGTAAGCTGTAGAGGCTCCGAAGGTGCCAGTACCGATGATCAAGATCTTTTGGTCTTTTTGTTTTGACATTGTGAAGAGTTTCGGTCGAATTTGAGATGGAGTCAGAGATTCACAGCGTTCGGCAGGACATTCTGCCTATATACAGACCTCATCGCCGCTCGTTTGCCTGGGGTGGATCTGCGTTGCGCTTGTACCTTCCTCCTCCACGGAAGGAACGGCTGACACTGGCAACATGTTGAATACCGTCACAAAAGCCTACTGATATCACCCGAGCCAATTATCGCTTTGTTCAAATTGCTCATTCATCTTGGCGTACATTCTCATTACCCGTAAGAATAAATTTGTCGCCGCTCAGATTCGTTGGAAGGTCGAAGAGAGAGCAGCTCAGAGGAGCAGCGACCTCGGCTTGGCGGAGAGCCCCGCTATCGGCACTTGAACAACCACCACACGGTGAGACAAGAGAGCTCTCTTTGGCCAACACCTACCTCCAGGAAACCTCGAGGGTGCACACTCGCAATCTGATAATGCTGGACATGTCGTCTGTAGATATCGGCTCGCTTCAGTACCCAATGTCTGGCTATAACATGACAAATTCGTCGTCTTCGACGGTGAAAGTCAGACCTTGTCGCGTCGCAATAACACGAGGAGGTGTAGTTCAGATGTGACTGCTACAAAACGCGAAAACTATCGGTCGAGTATCGTCGTATTGCGATATGTCCATCATACTGCTGACCTCTTTCTGAGCGGCCAATTTTGATCAGTCATGCGTGACGAATCTGATGCGATAAGGCAGGCCGCCTTAAAGTCCTCTGGTTTCCCCAAGCTTGATCACGCGGCATGTTGCAAGTCATCGCATGTTTGTTCGGACTTCGTCTGTGTTTTCCTCCCTCAACGCTGAGTCGTGAAAAGTAACTTACGACCTTTTGAAACGTCAACACTCATGCACAGATTGCCTCTGAAACTTCTCTGTACCAATCGCAGCTCTTCCGAGAAAACCTTCTGGAATGTCTTGCAGAGGACAAAGGCTTCGAACCTTCAGCACCTGGCTCTATTGTCTCGAGTGGCAGCTCGTTTCCTGGGTGTCAATCAGCAAAGGATCGAGCACCGGACACACTGACGACATCGTTCAGCCTGGAGATGCCTCCATTCTGGTACGCTACCTCGAAGTCAGGTAGATGACGCTTCAGAACAAGGATCACTAGACATGCAGCTTGGCTGGAGACCCCAAACACGTTCAACATTAATGGTGAGTGCATCCACAGATCAGAGGTAAGGCTTCTAGTTTCGACGTGTCACAACCCTCTCCTCTTCGTTTTTTTTTCGTGATCCATACCAGCAGATCATGGCTTCCGACACATTGGAAGGGCAATGCCTGGTACTCTTTGCAGTTACCATGTTCTTTTGCGTCGTTTGCTTTGTGATGGTCACACTACGATGCTGTACAAGAATATGCATCAAAGGTTTCGGTTCAGATGACTGGCTTATGCTCATTGGCACAGTATTGCTCTCTGTTGATCACGATGCACCGATTTTCGCTAAAACATCATCAGGTCTTCGGCATCATGACATTCATCACAGTTCTGTGTGGATGTAAAGTCGGCTTGGGCCAACACGACTATGATCTCGGTGAAGGTGACTACTCGAAGATCAAGCGCGTACGAAACCTGGGAGTTGATATCTCAACACTGGCTGATATTTTGCTAGGCTCTCATGACGTTTCAGATACTCTACTGTGCCAGTCTCATCTTCATCAAGAGCAGCATTTGCGTGGCTCTCATACGACTCGTCATATCCAGGCGGCTGCTATACACGCTCTATGCAATCTTGGCTCTCAGCGCCAGCTACGGCTTCATCGCAATGATGACAGTTTTGTTACAGTGCAGACCACTCAAAGCAACGTGGGACCCGGCCGCCGGCACATGCTCTAATGGGAATATTATCATGAACATTTCGTGGTTCGTCACGGCTTGCTCGATCACAACCGACTCTGCTTGCGCCATCATGCCTTTTGTCATTCTGTGGAATCTTCAGATGAGGAAGAGGCTGAAGTTCACAATCGCCGCCATGTTGAGTCTTGGCTTCTTGTAAGTTGTCCTCCCTGGGTGGATGTTCAGAACTGACAGCTACGCAGAGCGAGTGCAGCAACCATTGTCCGGATCAAGTACATAGACTCGTACTCTGCGAGTCATGATCTTGCATGTTAGTGGCCAAACCAAACACCAGATGAGTTGCAGCTAACAATTCTTGTAGTCAAAGTCTCCAACGTCGTTCTATGGTCCGTCATCGAGACCGGTATCGCCATCATTGTCGGCTCCATTCCCTCCCTCAAGCCCTTGGTCAAATCCATATCCTTCTTCGGCTCCCACCACTCCCATTCGCCGAGAAAAGGTTCCAGACCCCTGAGCGACTTTCAGTCTTATGCGCTTCGATCGACTACGCCTTACAACCACAAGACGCATATCTCCTGTCCAAAGACCAAGGATCTAGATCTAGAAGATGGCGATAGTATGAGAGACTCCTTGATGAACGGTCCGGATATCATACATGTGCGTTCCGAAGTTCAAGTCGAAGAAGGGTCCAGGCCGAACACTGGGTACAAGAGTTTCAAGAGTTTCACCTTTTGAACAACGTAAAGTTCTCTCTTTCCGCCTGGCCGGATATTATAGGATAAGGCTATCGCAAAGCACGATACGATTCGGCTATGAAGATCGACCATGGAGATTTAGCGATTGAGCGCCCTCACTACACAAGGCTCGATTGCGTTGACAGTGGTGGAAACTCCCCTTATAATCTAATCACTTCAGGCGTCAGGCGTTACAACCAAACGCATATCAGTTCATCTTTGCAGAGCTCCATCTTCCAGCGAGACTGTTGCTCGCGCAACGACAACTGGGGACCATACGAGTGCGACGGTACTCGGGCACCACACCCTGAAGATCCAACCTCTCGAGAGTAATACATGTTTCCACCGTCGAGACGCACAAAGACCGACATAAAGAACAGAGGTTTTTCATGGTCCGACTAGAGATACGCCACACAAGCAGGTTTCGAGTATCTGATCACAAATCGGTTCCTCTGCCATACGCCTTGACGCCTGTATATTGCACGTCTGCACAAAGAAAGTTCAACAATTGACCATGACAGTGGGCATAGTCTGTTTTTACCAACGTCAATCAGCAGACCATTGCTCGGGTCAGCAAACTCTTCGGAACGTTTTCACACCAATTGCGTTGCGATTACTTGTTGGCAAATTGTTTGCGCAAACGCACGAAGGAGACCAGCAAACCCAGCGCCACCACAAAGTTCAGATCTACAAAATGTCCAAAGAGACAAAACATGCCTGACACCAAAATTTCCATCGCCGCGGCAGTCATCTCCTCCTATTATACAGCACTGAAGTTCTTGCGTTCACGCATCGTGTCTATGTGTTTTCAAGCCTGCTGCTACGAGCGCTACATCAGCTTTCTATACGCACTCGTACCCGATCAGCGTCTTTCGTATGTGCGTCGCGCATCCGTCGTCTTTCGGCTCCGAGTGGCTGCACCGTTGAAGGGCTGCCATTGGGTAGTGCTGAGTAGCCGGAGCCCTTAGCTGCGTCACTCGCCATGGCGATTGCGGTGGTGGCGGTGGTGTCGAGAAGACAGGGAAGATGGATAGGGGTTTTGTCAGCTGTCGCTGACATGTGATGATGTGTTTCGAGAGCACGTGCAACACAGAGGGTTGGAAGATTATACTGCGGAAGTGAAATGGTCTTTTGAAGTAGAACATGAATTTGAACTATTTAGGCAGTGGTGAAATGATCGAAGAGCTTATCAGGCTCATTTGAGAATGAAAGGTATGCTCGAGATAGTACACCATAGACCAAGGAATTTGATAAATTATATGATGATACTTTCTTCAAATGATAACTAGGCCAGAACAAGCAGCTAACGAGCGTGATAATCGATGAGCAATGAGCGTGGCAGACCAGCAAACACAAGACTAGCAATACCGAACAAAAAAAAGTCATAGGCAGCCCAGGAAAGACTGCGTCGACGCTCGCACAATAGAGCACACTCAAGCAGCATTAGGATCAATCCAGATACTGCCATACCCACCAATCTTACCATACCCACCCTGAGTATGAGTACCATCACTGCGGCCTCTAGTACTCAAACTCGCAATCTGCATCATCCAATCATTACACTCGCCCTCATTGATAGTCCAACCAGAGCGGACGTTATCATTTGTATAGTGAGCTGTGTTCCTCAGTCAACATCTAAACCCCTCGGCGGTCTTTTGCGAAGAGTGAAGAGCACTTACCGGCGAGGATACCGGGACCTCCACTGTGCAGAGTCAATCCGGAGATTTGGGCGTTGGTGGATTTTCCCCATGGGACTACTTGGCCGTTTTGGTCTGTAGTAATGCAGTGGTCAGATGGTTTCTTGTGATCGGGAAGTAGGGGGATGACTTACCTGAGCACCATTGGCTGACGCCTCGTTCAATCTCATCGAGCTTCATCCATTCGCCGCTGTAGAAGGGAGTGACTTCAATCAGATCGGCTCGTTTCTCGAGAAGGGCGCTGTCGGTAACGGTAATGGGTGCAGCGGTACACAGCGAAGCGGCAGCAATGATGAGAGAGAGATAGAAATGCATGATTCTTCTTAAGCTGTAGCTTTCTGGGGTCGTGAGTGTTGTACTTGTTGTGCTGGTATCGCTTGGATAGATTGAGTTGGTTGATGTTCGTCCTAGCTCAGTGGGATGATGAGAACTTTATATCTGTCTTTGCCGGTATCTTTCTTCCAAATCGAGCATACTTCTCTTGAGGACATATTCATAGCTGTCCACGCAATACAGAGGTTGGTATGAGCCACCACCAACAGTGACTGCACAAGCTGTATTCCACCAACCTGGTTATGCAGGTGATCATCAGGGCAACATCTCATGTACCATTTGCCAACGCCAGTCTGTGTAAAGTGACCAAAATAATTCGATGGCAGTGCAAAAGAATCTCAATCCCAAAAACAGAACAAGAGCTGCATGCAGCATGAGGCTTGAGGCATATGCATGCACGGCGGTATTCTTGGCAAGCCTTGTTTCACACCACCAAATCTCGAGACCCAAATTGTTGTCGAACCGTTCTACATCCTAGACAAATTCATGGCAAATGGCTTGCATGAAAGAGTGGACGCAGAGTGTTGGCCTTACCAGCCTGGTCGAGTTGTTCGGGTTTCGCCATGGATGGAAGCAATGCATGTTGGCAATATCTCCTTTGCGGAGGGCATAATCAGAGTCGGAGTTCAGATGCCCCATGATACTGTAGAGGTCCACTCTCCTCTTCCACCATATTCGTGCCATATCAATTATAAACCCACGTAGGGTAAAGAGAATCCAGCCAGTCCCTGGAGTTGAACCCACGTCCACCAAAAGCCGAAAATCTTGGCAACAAAATTTCATCTTTCTCGGTCTCATTTCGCTGCGTACAACCTCAGCAACAAAAACTCGCAGAGAAGAAACAAAAGAAGAAGATTCCGACACGGGGAATTGAACCCCGGCCTCCTCGGACCTGGTTGTGTTGTAGTCAACACGGTTTGAGAGCGAGAAATCCTAGCCACTAGACCATATCGGATGTTGTTGATCGAGTCGAGCTTTTCTGTACATGTCCCGCGTATCTGTGCATCATCGGGTGCTGTAAGTTGAAATGATAAGTTGGAAGAGATGTAACGAAATCTCGTCAGGACCGATAGGCTGGGAAGCAGTATGAGGTTTTCGAGAAAAACACATGCAACCTAATACTTATATTGGATTATCCATGATCGGGCGAGATCCATGTTCATCACGTCCGTAGCATTGGTATCGTGGTTCTGTCGCAGAGACTCCATTCGAGCATAATTCCGGGTACTTCAGGATGGGTACACTAGAAGATTGGGCTCGGGAAACTCACGCTTTCCAGTGCTTCAAGACTAGGGTTTGCCAGAGTGTATAGAAACTGGCATATACGCCCGAGAGCAATATCTCACCATCGTCTGCTGGAGTGGCAGATTCATTTTCGTCAGGTCGAAGACTGTGGTCCCGGGTTAAAGCCTCGCCTTCGGCATCGTCTAGTCCTCCATCTGACCTCCAGTTGAGACAACACACACATTTAATCGAGAATGTGAATTGGCCAGGGAAGATGCGGGAAGGAAAATAATAGGGCCAGCCGGGTCGCGGCACGAAGTCCGTGCGGGCGTCGATCCGCGTACATCTTGGCAGGCTTCAAAATTTCGACCAATTTTCAACCACCTTCAAAAATCTGGTTTCTGGCATCAGAACAGATCGACAAAAAGAATGACAGCGATAGTATAGGAATAGCCGAAGGCGGGGCTCGAACCCGCGACCTTGAGGTTGTGATATATCGTAGACGATAAGAGCCACACGCTCTACCGATTGAGCTACCCCGGCAGGTCTGATGATCAAGTTGTGTGACACAACTGGCTGCTGACATGT
>Ga0268250_10000246_pt1 | contig 27146 bp, 25 predicted proteins | sample AgamicAsSfe_FD_200448 | JGI IMG/M metagenome (GOLD analysis project Ga0268250, IMG submission 200448) | Agave microbial communities from Guanajuato, Mexico - As.Sf.e (v2) (version 2) | ecosystem: Host-associated > Plants > Phyllosphere > Phylloplane/Leaf | place: Guanajuato, Mexico | collected...
GCTTTCGCAGAATGCCATTTATCAGAATGCCCACGCAGTCGCTCTTTGCCTGCTTTTTCCAAATCAGAGTTTACCCAAGCTATGAGTTCTTTGACATAGCTCGCTTCCTGATCTCTCAAACTGTGAAATGCCTTTCCATAACCCTTGGTTTCTACTCGAGAGTTATACTCTAATCTCATCGCATCTTTGCTTGGAAGCTTTGCCTGTCCCGAGAGTACCTTTGCAACAACCATGGCTTGGAACTCGAACAACGTGAACGTCGCTGTGAAGAACGGCACACCGACAAAGGCGAGCGTTGGATCATTGATGAAGAAGATGTCTTTGTGCAGATTGTGAAACTGTGTACCGTCTGTCACTAGTAGCGTATCGTCGGCCTGATCGACTGGTGTCTCGTCCGAGGTGAGCTGAGATAGGAAAGGCAGTGTTAGGTGGTAACCTGTGCAAAGTATGACATGATGAATGTCACAGATCTTTGCACCTGACTTCAGCGTGACGGTAGCTGGAATCGGCTGAGTGTCATTCAATGAGGCTAATATGTTCACTCGTGGTTCGTCGTACGATACTATTTCATCGACGCGGTACGCGTTATCTGGGAGCATGCTTGGAGGCAGGTCGAATTTTCCGTTCCTTTGGCTTTGTATGATCTTGTTTGCATACGGGCTGAGCTCGCGCGCGATATCCGTTGCTGACACACTCCCACCGACAAGTAGATAGTTCTGAAGTAAAGTCAGGCCGAGATAACAAAAATCTTCTTAATCGGATCTGTACGCACCTTATTATGAACATTCTCGGGCTTTCGATAGAGTTTGGAGTGCTGTACTCTGTCCGGAAATTGTCGCTTCCAGTCTGCGAGTCCAGGCGTATCAGGGATCCTCGGCGCGTGGTAATGACCAGATGCAACTACTACAGCATCAAAGTGCTAGCCCAAGGTTATTATCGCGAAGATGAGTCTACAATCACAAGGTGCTTACCTGGGAAGATTCGTGTCGCCTTAACACACCTTGCGCATCGGTCTGCAAAGTCGCAGTCTCGACAGTCCATAATCTACCGTTCTTGGTGACGCTTCTCACATCGGTGTCGTACTGTGTCAACTTATGCACCCCCGTTGAGAGAGTAGTAGCCTGTATGTAGCCGCACAAGACATCGTGCGTTACATAATCCTCGGTCCCGGGTGGAAACTGGTTCAAGGTGGTTTCTAACAAACGTGTACTCACGTTGTTCTTGAGGCCCACGTAACACGGACTGTGGGAAGTCATTCGAACGTACAATCCGATAGATAATCTTGTGGTACGTACCCTGGTGGCGCATGAAGCAGGCTTTCGACATCTTCCAGGTCTTCGCTTGCGTGAACACTGTCAGCTCTCGAACGCTTCGCACTTGAATATGATGGCTCCAAGGGCTTTCGCTCATCGTAACGCCTTTAATCTCGTCAGTTCAGCTGGAAATCCAAGAGTTTCGGGTCAAGTACCATATGCCTCCTGCAGCACTAGATCGCTCAAAGACTACGACCTCAATGCCCTCCTTCTTGAGATGCGCTGCAGCAACGACACCACTAATGCCTGCGCCGATTACAGCAACACGGTTACTCGGGAAAGACATGCTCTGAATATTGCGGAGACAACAGCAGGAAAATCTTCGCGGTCTGGGTGTTGTATCGATCCGGAATCATTAATCGACGGTCACTGCGACACACCTTCTTGACACCGACATCGAAAGGCATCTACATGTCAGCATTCTTCGTGCGAATCCTCGTTACATAGTTTGTCAGCGTCGAGCATATCTCCGTTGTGGTGTGAGTAGACACAACGCGTGATGGTGGATACGAATGGCATCATGGGAAGCCCTCGTTACGAGAACACCAGACAGTCGGAACCGATACATTTACCTGCAGGTAACATGCGAACTCCACAGTTTGGTGCATTTGGGGTGAAGCGAAGTTTCTCCGAGCGATAACATGAGAAACGTTGACTGGATATTCGTCATCTGCAAGATTATGATGTGATCAACCCCGCAACACATGTCGCAACCAGCACGCGACGCCGCCATATCGCTCGACCATTTTTGTAACTTGAATTAGTGAGCGAACAACGAGCAGGAAGTGGGGTAAAACGAGTCCAGGATATAAGAATGATGGCATCGCGAGTGGTGATGTTTGCACAACTGCATCACAAACGACTTTCATCATGGCTCCAATCGCAATTCCTGTTCACGAGCACATCCAGGAGAAGGATACCGTTCAACCACGGAAAGACTCTTTAGGGTTACCAGAACCTGCCAGGAAGAGACTCGAGAAAGCTGGTATCGATTTGTCGGCCGGCTATCCATACAGGCCAGCGAAACCACTCTACCTTGACGATGTCTACAAGATCAGGGATTACGATCGTGAGCACATTGATCCAGGTTCTCGAGCTGACCCAGAGAAGAAGGCGCTGTTCGGCGCTGCAAAAGAGATTATCCACTTGACCTCACACATTGGAACGGAGATTGTTGGACTTCAACTGAAGGACCTTACAGACCAACAAAAGGATGAGCTTGGTCTTTTGATCGCCGAAAGAAGTGTAGTGTTCTTTCGTGACCAAGACCTCTCGCCCCAAGAACAGAAGAAGCTTGGCGAGTACTATGGCGAAATCGAGGTTCACGTAAGTTGTACTGCTCGTGATATAGTTGCCATGCTGACAGCAGATGAAGCCGCAAGTTCCCTTCGTACCCGGTGTACCAGGAGTGACCGTTCTCTGGCCTGCTCTTCAGGCTACCGAGGTGCCAGCAAGCTTCAGGAAGACAGGCGGAGCATCTAGGTGGCACACCGATCTGGTGCACGAACGCCAACCCGCCGGGTAAGTGGCAGTGTTTCAGATGAAGCGCTCATTCCTGACTCGTTTTAGCGTGACTCATCTCCACAACGATACTATCCCAAAGATTGGAGGCGACACTCTTTGGGCTTCAGGCTATGCCGCGTATGAGAAGCTTTCTCCAGAGTTCCGGAAGATCATCGACGGCAGAGAAGCAGTGTACCGCAGCGCGCACCCGTATCTTGATCGTGAGAATACTAGCGCTGGCCCGAAGCACATCGAACGCGTTCATCCGATCGTCCGTGTGCATCCAGCAACCGGATGGAAAGCTCTTTGGGTCAACCGCGCATTCACCGACCGCATTGTCGGACTCGACAAGGCCGAGAGTGATGCCATTCTCAACTATCTCTTCGATGTATACGAGAACAACGTCGATATCCAGGTTCGCTTCCGATGGACTCCGGGAACCTCTGCATTATGGGACAACAGAATCACCATCCATAATGCGAGCTGGGACTATGGAGGGATTGAGCCAAGGCACGGAACGAGGGTAACGTCGCTGGCAGAGAAGCCGTTCTTCAAGGCGGATGCGCCGACTCGTAGGCAAGCACTAGGCCTTGCAGGACCTGAGGATATTTAAGCGCTAAGTTGATGCCACATCGATGTTGGGAACGGCAGGCGAGTGGAGCTGAACTATTGGCGAGCTCGAGAATGACACTCGACGAGACGCGTTGGAATGGGGGGCGCGTCGCGCTGATTGAGAAGCTACTCCTGTTACGTATAAGCGCGATTCGAATATGGGGTCCAAGATTGCATCATCGACCCCTTCTATCAGCTTCAATACATATTCGTCTTCAATAATTGCCATTTCATCGCTCAATTAGATCGCTGATTCTATCGCACCAATCCGTCACAGCTTCAACAATGTTTCAGCATTCTTCCACGCGAACATATCCATCTCAGCGTCAGTCAAGACCTGCGCCTGCGCCAACTTTTCGACGAATGCCCATCCATCTGTATTCGTACTGAACGGGTAATCGACCGAATACATAATCCTCTCGACTGGGCTCACTTGCCTCAATTGCTCAAACTGCCTCACAGTGAAGAAAGCACTCGTCGTGCTCCAGATATTTGTACTCCAAACCCGACCGAACGTCGTATCGTTACGCAAACCTGTCGAGTCGATTCGGTCAATGAACATTGGCAGTCCTTCACCGTTATGTCCGATGATCATTTTCAGCTTTGGAAATCGATCGAATAAGCCTGCGCTGTAAAGTCGTAAGACATGCGTCCCGACATCGACGTGCCATCCCCACGAGTTCGTCCCAAGCCGTCCAGCCACGGCAGCAGGATAGTTTCCGGCGAACAGCTTGGACGCAATATCGGCAGTCGGGGCAGCAGGGTGCAGGTATAGCGGCACATCGAGCTCCTGTGCCATTGCAAAGACTGGATCGAAGCGTGCAGCGTCGTAGTACGTGCCGTCTTTGAGGTGATTCCATATCATCGCACCCTTGAAACCAAGCGTTGTAACGCTGCGCTTCAACTCCGCAGCAGCCTCTTCCGGCAGAGACATTGGCAGGACGGCAAAGCCAGCAAAGCGCTTAGGGTTGGCTCTGATTGCTGAGCGAACAGCATCATTTGCTGCGCGACATCCTTCTGGGTCGTCCAAACCCGTGGCAGACTGCTGGGCAAGGACTTGCATAGACAAGTGGCCGGCATCCATAGCAGCGAGTCGACCGGCTCCAACGTCCTTAAGCTTTTCCAGTACACCGGGGTAGCGCTGCACTATGCCTGCAGCAACCACCTCAGCTTCCAAAGATGGCGATGTGACATGCTCCTCAAGTGCGATTAGGCGCTTTGGTAGGTAACAAGATTTGGGAGGCGCGGGAGGTGTGGGTATACTACTCGCTGTAAGTGCGAGGGCGAAGAGAATCTTAATGTAAGTGACATGCATAGTGAACAGCTACGACTTGGAAGCGCTTCAAACGAGAGGATCACGCAAGCATCTGAGTTGCTATATACCTGATCAGGCATCCGATATCTAGTGTCGGCCTAAGCAAAGCCAGCACTGTTGCCATATTAATCTGTTGTAGCAATGCATTCTGCCGTAGCGCAAGGTTCAGCTGTGTATCGAGCAGCCTCGTCTGGCCTATGCAGTCTTCTATCGATTTCATGATGGTCTGACTGGCTAAGCTTTTAGTACCCCGCGTGGCGTCCCAAGCGAAGCTTCTCCAACGCCCGCGAGGACTAGTCGAGAGTGCGATGGAGCAAGATCCGATGGAAGGTGCGATAGCTGCGTTGATATTAGCAGGGCTTTGACGGCGTCCGCGGCCTTTTCAAGAGTAGCTGGCTCAGCTTTGGTGTGCATACATGAAACGTACGGAAGACGTTACCCAGTGACAAGACTTTGAAGCTGTTTTGACAAAGAGCACGTATAGACGTGAAAATTCGGTTCATGGTCTTGAAGTTTTGTCGCACTTATTGGAAAATGAAAATACTCGCATCTCCACTGATTACCTGCATGGTGTCAGACAACTATGGTCATGGGCGTCGCGTATATGAGGATTCGCTTTTGCGTCGGGACCACCGGTTGTTGCGCTCCAAGATCCATCAACATATTCGGTATACTGTACTTGTAGACGCAGGGCAGATATGTAACAAAACCGCAGAAGGACAGGCTAGCAATTCGACATGTAGCCTTGAGCCGAGCGGAGCCCTTGTTACACGAACAAAATGGCAGGGCTCTTGGGCGGTTCGAACAACGATTTGTAGAAGGCACACGTTGTCGGTCTCAGTCAGCTAAATCAGGCATGGAACGTTAGCGGCGTCGCTGAACAACCGGCACCTGGTTGAGGATCGCCCACGCACAGCGCACCATAAGCTTCTCGATTTCTCCTAACAAGCAATTAACGAGACCTTTCTTGTCGCGCATTACATCGTCACATCCATGACAAAAGTCAGGCCCAAATAAGCCATAATGCGTCTCTGTCGTCTCTCTGACATGCCATTCGATTGCTTTGGCACGTAAGATGTTGTAGTGGAGTATTTAGCTGTTCTCCATCGGAACGAGTGCTCGATGCAAATTGGTTGTATTGTTGCTATGTATAGCTATTGTTGGTTGTTGAATGAGTGTCGTGTGTGTTGTCTGAAAGCCCATCAGCCTTTTACTTTTCCTCCTACCTTCGCTCGGATCTTCCCGCGCCGATTGCCCTTCAGTCCGTTACTATTCCAATGTTTCTCCACCACAATGTGGCTCAGACAGCTTAGCGCGGGCCTCAAAAGCAAGCAAACGCGCCCTACATGTAACTTCTATAGTCTAGCGCCGGGGCCAGTAGTCCAAGGATACAAAAGCGACTATCTCTCTCACGTCGCATACTCAAACATTGAGCAATTACGATGAGTACCTCAGCCTCTTCCAATCTCGAGCTTGCAGACCGGGGAGAACATGCTCGAGAGCAAGGGAAAGTCTCGCTACCACCTGTGGATGGTGGAAAAGGTGCATGGTTATTTCTGGCTGCAGCATTCGTCGTAGAAGCACTGGTTTGGGGTAGGTTTACCTGTTGAGCGCGTGCTTCACTCTACATGCGTACCAGAGGTGATAGTGCTGATGCGAGTAAGGTTTCCCGTTCTCATATGGCGTGTTCCAGGAGTACTATTCGACCCATGAGCCTTTCGCTGGTTCCGACAACATTGCTGTCGTTGGCTCCTGCGCTATGGTATGTCATACGCTAACACAAACCTCATGATATACTGACTCGTAATAGGGTATCATGTACCTCAACCTAATCGTCATCTTCTCCATGCTGAAAGTATGGCCGCATCTTCAGCGTTGGGCTACGGCAGGCGGTCTGCTCGTCATGTGTCTTGCCCTCAGCCTCAGCTCTCTCTGCAACAACACTATTGAGCTCATAGTCTCACAAGGAGTCATATACGCCCTCGGAGGTAGTTTGACTTACTCGCCTTGTATCCTGTACATGGATGAGTGGTTCGACAAGCGGAAGGGTTTGGCATACGGAATCATGTGGGCGGGCACCGGCCTAGCCGGGGTGATACTACCCCTTGTTATGGACGGGATGCTGCACACATACGGCTTTCGCACTACCTTACGCGTATGGGCTATCTGTCTATTCATGCTCACCGCCCCGCTACTCTACTTCGTCAGACCGCGTATCCCACTTGGGCCCAAGCAACGCGCTCGCAAGATCGACTTCGCCTTTCTCCGCACGTCAACGTTCGGAGTTCATCAAGCATGCAATATCGTCGAAGCTCTCGGCTTCTTTCTCCCATTTATCTACCTCCCTACATTTGCTCGCAGTATAGGCGTCGAAAGTAACACCCTTAGCGCCTTGACTGTGATCCTTTTCAACGTCGCCTCTGTCTTCGGCTGCGTTGCTATGGGTTCGATAGTAGACAAATGGCACGTCACAACCTGCATTTTAATCTCTACTATCGGCACCACCATCAGCGTCTTCGTCATCTGGGGCTTCTCCAACTCCCTGGCTCCACTGTATATCTTCTGCCTGATCTACGGCTTCTTCGCAGGGAGCTTCACAAGTGCCTGGCCAGGAATCATGCGCGATGTTACCAAGAAGAGCGACACTGCCGATCCGAGTATTGTCTTTGCATGCCTGGCGGCAGGACGAGGCGTTGGCAACGTGGCGTCGGGTCCGCTCAGCGAGGCCTTGATCGATGGCTATCCGTGGCGTGGGGAAGCTGGCTTTGCGTATGGTAGTGGCTATGGCACGCTAATCGTGTTCACTGGTATTACCGCACTTCTTGGTGGGTCAAGTTTCCTGGGTAAGCGGCTTGGGTGGGTGTGATTGTGTACACAAAGATTGGTATACCACCTTCTAGTCAAAACTTGAGCTGAAGAAAGCCTAACGCCTGGTACAATGTTGTTGAGACAACAAACTAGAGATGTTTTCGACCTCTTATCGCATCAAGTCATGAAGCCGTGAGCACATAGCCAATTTGACACTGCCCGCCACCCGAGCGTCACAACAAGAACGACGCCAATGACCAGCAACACAGGGCACACCACAGCGAAGAACACCCAGAACTTCTTCTCTCCCGGCAAAAATTCGCCTCCCATTGACATTATTCCTGCAACGATAGATATAGGAACAAAGAGGGTTCCCAGTACAGTAAGCCAGCGAATCGAGCTTGCTTGCGCATTACTCGCCTGCGCCTCCCTCAGCGCAATAACCTGTGTATATGAGTTGGTTAATTGTTGGAACATATCCTGCAAATCGAGACAGGTGGAACGCAGAAACCGCCACATTTGTGCCTCCCGTTTACCGACGAATCCATAACTTTGAGGGTCGTCGACATCGATACCGAGTGCACGCATGTTGGTCTCAACCTCCAAACGGTATAGGTAAAGGTCCGTCGTAAACCGCGTCATTGTTTCAAACATCCACTCTTTCCAGTCTGCTCCCCAGAGCACCGTATGTCTGACCGAAATGCCTGTACCTACGCGATGACACGATGGTACTTTGGAGAAGAGCGCTGCACGCGTATGACTATAGCTTCTGCGAATGTGGTTCAATTGCGCAGTCCATTTGCTAATAACAAAGCCACGGACGAATGGAGTCACGGAGAGTGGATTTCCTCCTGGACCAGCGTTGGCGACGGAAAAATGAATCATGACATCGTCGTGCAAGACATACTTCGTGAAGGCGGCACTGGGATGCCACTGTAGCGGGTTAAGGGCTATGTCAGCTTTTCCCTCATCCTCCAGCTCTGGATACCGGATTATTCGACTGATATTCGTGTATGGGCTGCCCTCGATAACAGCTAGGTGCGATGGGTCTTTGAGACATGGATCCACCAGCAGAAGACCTACATAGTCAACTATAAGTATACTGAGCTAAGAACGAAGCTCAAAATTAGACTCACCTTCCCAGCCCTTTTCTGCAATCTCACGGTACCAATAAGTGACCTGACCTTCTAGTTCAGAAATTTCGCCTCTCGTATCCCATGGATCATAGCTGGTCGGTGTTTCCAGGCTCCTCTCCACTATGAATCGTGGATTGGCGCTTTGGTCTCTGAGTCTGTCGTTAGGCTTGAGCCATGGTGGACATCTAATTGGGTCGGGATTTTGCTTTGCAGATACTCGTGGCATGACGATGGGATACCTCAGCGTAAAACTTCGTCTCTTATATGGCTTATGGAGCTGTTCATCGTCGCTCTCGTAGTCTAGGCCGTTCTCCGTACTAGTCTGGACGACAGAAGGAAGACCAATGATGTTGTCTGATATGGTGCTACTTTCCTCGGTGCTATAATGGCGTGCAAAAACCGTAGGATGGATGCGTAGTCTTGACCCTAGAAGACAAATATACCGCACAGGCATGTCTTCCAATACGAACAAGCGCCTCGAAGACGTCTCTCCTTCTTCAAAAGATTTATGCACATAGATCAAAAAGTCGTCAAAAGTTAGAAAAGTCCTCGAGCGTAGCCCGTCAGCCTCGAATTCGATGACCGACATACGAGACATGTCTTCTTCTCGAGACGTTTGAGACACAATGGCCTTGTATAGCCCACTATATTCTGCCGCTTTACCCTGCAGAGCGCGAGTCGCATATTCGCGTATCAAACACAGATATCCAAAAGACTCATCGTCCATTGAGTTGATGAAGGCATTGAAGTCGACTCGACTCTTCCACCGATCGTGCGATAGCACTGGCTGCCGAAATTGATCGTCCCAAGGTAATTCGGAAGAAGCATCAGGTGGAAACCGCCGATGTCGCCATGGCGAGTCCGGTGCATGCTTCTCTTGCTGCATTCTTGCACTCTGCTTGTGGCCCTACTCTTACTTGACTAGTTGTATTCGTACCTCCAGTATTGATCACCCCAAGGTGTTGGTGCTTCCGGGTTTTCCAGGTGATATTTATTCGCCAGGTCCAAGCCCAAGCCCTCAGGAGCTGTGTGGTAAAGATGCGACGCTGACACCCACTTGATGTTTGGCTTGACTTTGCTACTAGCCCTGTCCGTCTTTCTGAAAATGGAGAGAATTCTTCTCACAAAGCTGGCTCGCGCGGGTTGCTTGCTATTTACTGTTGGTTCCACGCTGAGAATGTATCCGAACTCGCTTTGCACGGCGCCGTGCTCGTTGTGTAACCCGTCTCCAGCCTCAACGATACGTGAGCGACGAAGAAGGTTGGCGTCTAGCTCTCGGTCCGCCGCGAAGATGTAAGGATTGCCGCTTTTTGGCGCGTCGACAGATGCACTACCACCGTTATATCCACCGCGGCCCATCGCAATGGGCAGTTGTGTTCAAGCGAGGAGGATCGTGAACGATGCTGATGACATGGTGGCCTATCTGTGGCAAAGTGAAAGTGCACATGACCTTGTCACTCGTGTAACAAGACTAATGCATGGCTCAAATAGATGCGGAAAGAGGGTAAGCCCATGCGGGATAAGATACCAGGCACGGGTAGAGCATGCGCAAGGCGTCCAGACCCTTACAGGCCAATGGAAAACAACCTGAACTGCCCAATGACCTCATCATCGCAACCGATATTTCCCACAATTCAGCATGATTTTTGGTGGGCTCCACGATCAAACTTTCGCTGTATAGCAGTGCATACTTTCATAAAAGGTAGGAGCTCAGAAACTACCATACCTAGCTACGAGTTTTGAGTAGATAGTAATGTGGCACCGAAACTCGCACGATCGCCAAAATTTGCCCTCACACCGCGCTTCATTTTTCTTCTGTCAGTCAAATGTCATCATTTCGGAAAACTCAAAGCGCTCCATGCGAAAAAGACTGGACAACTCGCACGAGGTGCCTATCCGACCGTCTTCACTCGGCGAAGTGTAGGTGCTATCGCCGGTTTTTTGGCCCTGATTCTCTTCAACCTACTGCGCCATTTTCCCACAATGATACTAGCAGCTTTCAGTTGCCTCGCCTTTTCGATCTTGATGTAATCAATCTGTGTTTGTTCCACATCGTACTCCTTACGAATCCTGTCTACCCACTCCGTGCAGGGGACTAGCTGGCTGTCCAGGGTCATCATGCCTGCCGGTATAGTACGCCATTTGGCCCAATCGAAGGGCGGTAACCGGAGCATTTTGTGGTCCTTGTTGCAGATCAGAGGGTGTAAGTCGCCGGCTTTTAGCTTATCGTAACATTTTGGACAAAATTGCCTGCAGAGACAGTGCTTGCACACGTAACAGTCGACTAACATATCTTTCCATTCGATTCCGCAGCTCCCATCGCATGTATAACCCCATATGTACGCCTTGGCTGTCGTTGTGTCTGGCTTGGATGCGTCTTGATCGTCTTGTACCTTCTTGTCAGAAGTCGTTGACGTACCATCGGCGCCTGGAACTTCAAGGCCTGGTTGCGCAAGCTGTTCAATGTCTGCACCATTCGCATCCACTGTCGAGGCATTCGACAATTGGTATGGTTTGATTGCTTGCCATGCTGCAACAGCATCGATGTCTTTGTCAAGGACAGTCAGCGTCTGGGCAAGGTTCGAGAAACGAAGGCGAGACGAATCATCCCCTGGAACTTCAGGCCACTTATCGAAGACACTACAAAGTCGAGCCCGCACCTGTACGAAAGCTGAAGCTTGGTCTTTTTTCAGGTGGTATAATCTAGCCAAGCAGAGGCGAGGGTCGAGATAACCTTGACGAAGATCGCAGATTAACGTGGTGTTCAAATTAGCGAGCTTCTCCAATCTGTTGATGTAGTTCTCGGAGGAGTCTGATGAAGCTGTTGCGAGTTCAGCGACTGCCTTATCAAGAAGAATCGAAGCTAGCTTGCGGCTAGCAGTGTATGCTGTAGTGTACGACGCTGAGATTTCATCAGATCGCCGGACAACTTCTTCCCAGTACTGTATGCTCCGATGTTGATCATGCTGATGTTCACTTCCGTGGAACCTGAGAACGGCTTGGAAGTACCGCAGTGATTCTGTTGCTTCAGCAGAGCTGTCTATTTTCGGCCCATCTGCTGTGGATGGGTCTAACGGCTTGTAATCAATGGCTTCCTGGTACACGGAGATGACCTTTTCTACGACTCCAGCATATTTCGCAGCTACGATGATGCTTGTATGCAAATCCTCATAATATGCCGCTTCCCGCAACAAATAAGTGGTATCATGACTTTGCGCTGGCGCGTCTTTCCGGTTGAGAATAAAGTTCGTGATGGATTGATAGTTTTTCATTTCTGACCAGGTCGTGAACAGTTCCGCAACAGCACGAATGTGGGTCCAACTCATTCCGGAGTCTTCGTCGACGACTTGGCCTAGAAGTTCTTGAAATGACTTGACAGCGGACTCATGGTCATGACATTCTCGATGACAAGTTCCTTCCAGTAGGAGCAAGTCATAGTAGGTATCCTTGTAGCCATCCTCTGCCTCGATAGATGGGTCGCCGAACGATTTGAAGTCTTGTATGTACTTGAGTGCCATGCGATGATTCTTTTCGCTCTCGTGGGCTCTGGCTAGATTGACGTAAAGGCCCCAACTTTTCTGGGAGTTTTGCTCGGCTTTCTCCAGCGCAACGATGGCTTCTTTGTGATGTTCAAAGCCGATGTATGCTGCACCTACCCGATAGTCCCAAGTGAAGCTGTCAATGTTGGTCTCTGTGTGTTCCTTTACCCAACTAATGAACTTGTCTACCTCCGCAAGAGAAGGCGGGTTCCATTCCTCGAAAGGTTTCTCAGGAGTAAGCATCTTTTCACTGGTGTCAGCCAACCCTTTACCACTGATAGAGCGTACTTACCTTGGCAACCATGCCGTAAGAGATCCAAAGATAGTCTCTATCTGTTATTCCAGTCGAGCTAAACCAATGACTTGCCAAGCGTGCTGCGACGCGTTCGAAGATAGAGTATTTGTTTGCGGTATCGGACATGGCAGCCTTAACCCATGTGCTCTTATCTGCATCTCTTGCATAGCCTTTGGCCACTTGCGAATTCTTCAATAACTTCAGTAAAGGATCGATGAAGTCCTCTGTATACAAAAAGTCGTACTTCAGCCAAGACAGACTTTTCTCGGAAAACCACGAGTCGATCATCTTTGGGTCGTAGATCAAATCGACCAGCTTGACTCCGATGTCAATGAGAAATTTCCTGCTCGGCTCAAAGTCATCGAGCGCCTCTACCAGATCCTTGAGATGCGAGTAGAACCACTTCGAAGCATAGTCGCGCAGTTCTTCAAGCTTGTCTTCTTTCCGACTGTCGAAAAGAGCATCAACACATTTTTCGAGAATTGTAACGTTCACGTCGTTTCCACTGTCAAGATGAATATGGACTTTCTGTTCCATAGCCTGGAAGAAGTCGTCAAATCTGAATCTGGCGTAATCTGTCGGGTCGCACGCATTTTTTATGAACCGGCGACAGAGGTTGACTTCAGCTCCGCTGATTGCTTCGGCATGTAATTGAGAGGTCGCTGATTCGGAGCCTGAGGAGTCGCTCACGGACAGGATGTCTTTGAGGCCGTCTTTCAACCCTACTCTGCCCTCCTTGTCAATTACGAGTACGGGTGAATAAGTGGTAGCAATTTGATCAGCAAGGAGAAATTCCTCGCCAAAATTGTAGAAAAGAACGCTTTCGAGTAGCTTAGTCGGTGGTTGGTAACTCAGGCCAGCAACCCAAACAAGAAGATCATTGAGCACGTGAGCCTGACGTGAATTCAGCAAAGCATCCAGCGTTTTGAGTCTGTTCCTTTGAACGGTATCCATGTCGGCGCTGGTGTTGTTAATGACGTCCTGAACCTTCCCTTTGGTGTCGCAAGCGTTGATCTCCGTAATCTTAGCCTCGAGGTTTTTGTAGTTTCCACGGATGCCTTCTAGCAGAAGCTTGATATTGTCTTCGGTGAGAATCGCTTTTAGAGCGGGTTTGGTCTTACACACATCCTTGATTCGGGCCCTCGTGACAGCTTCTAGATCACTTGCATTAGGCAGTTGTTCTGGAAGCGACGCAATATCTGAATTGCCACTAGCTCGTTCTGAGGAACGGGCAATGTCCCCACGGGGTCCGAGAACAATAGTGGGAATACTTTCGACTGCTTGTGATACTTCAGAGAATGCCTCATCGTTTCCTGATATGAAGAAACGCAGAGCAATTCCGTTGGACTCCGCTGGAGACGTAGTGTGATGTGAGATAGTTGACATCATTGTTTCTGCCGTGTCTAACTGGCCACGGCCATCGAAACCATCCATACATATGAAGTATGTACCTTTCATGGCATGTCGCAATCCTGTTACAAGGTTTTTCCACCGATCTTCAGCTCGCGCAATACTTGCGGGTCGCCCACACTCTTCGACTACGGCTTGAGCATATGCAACATCTGCGACTGCGAGTTGGTAGACGATGGATCCTATACACCGCTCGAGCGAGTCATCCTTATCCTCTCCATAGTAGTAATAGGCCAGGAAAGTTTGATTTGGTCCACGCGGGGTCCGACATTTCTTTTCGAGATATGAAACGACATAATTAAACAGATGTGTTTTGCCGAAACCAGAATCGGCCTTCAGGAAGAGGACTTTCTTGTCATGCTGATCAAGATCAGCCCACTGGATGAACGCCGGTTCGTCTTGACTAAGCCATTCTCCTGTTCCAGGTACATGAGTCTTGCAGAGCTCGCTATGTCGCTTGCTCCAAGTCTCCCAGTCCCCGGAAGGTTTCTTGAGTCCCAGAGTCTTTGCTATCTTGTCCAGGTTCTTTTCATGTTGTTCCTTGCTAATTCTACCATCCAAAGTGCTCTTCATCTGCTGAGTGATACTCAGAACCTGATCGCCAACTCTGCATGTTTCTTGGATATATTCAAGGATATCCTTTTCGTAGCGTTTCCTTTCCTCATCAGATTTGTCAAGGTGTCTTGCTAGCCCTTTGACGTCCAACAAGATCTCATCGATCTCAGCCATGGTGAAGTCTTTGACATGACCTTCCATGAGCTTGAGTGAATCTGCAACCTGCTCGTCGGAGCTGAACAGAATGATCTTCGCCATAGCCTTGAAATGCTCTCTTTTGCTGGTCGCTAGCTTGTATGAAGACTGAAGTACGCGCAGGAATAGGGCAAGAATTTCGTACGCCGGTTTGCGAAGATTGCGCGGTAGATGGGTGCCATCTGCGCCCATTTTTTGCTGCATAAAGTGCACTAGGCGCCGCAGAAAGGCTGATGAGCGTTCCATTAGAGTGACGAACCCGTCCATCATGTCATTGAAGCCCCGTACTGCTTGAATAACGAAGCTTATCGCGTTCCAGCATTGAGCTGTGGGCCCAAAGACCATACCTGCTCCTTGTGCGACGATGCTCCCAAACTTCTCGATAAAGGCTCCGACATTGTTGAAAACCTTCCGAGCATGTTGATGACTTTTAGTATTAGACTCTTTTATGCTTGCGTCGACCTGCAGCTGGAAGCTCTCGAAGGTCATCCTCGTATCTAGCTTCGTTTTGGTGGTGTTCTCATACTCCCGCACGACTTGCGGCCAAACTTCGCTGAGGTCTTGGTCTTCGTTGAAGACCGGATCTGGTGGGTCCGGCTCGTCATTTTTACGCCTAAATCCCATCTTTCAGTAAGCACAATGAAGCTTCGAGGGTTTCGTGAGGCGGCGAAGCTCTGGTTCGCCGGAGGCTGAGAGATTTGTACTCGGAAGCCTTCCACGCAGAAAAGCTTGCGAGCCTGTTGAAAATGATAGATGCTAAACCATATGCTGATTTATGGCAAAAGCCATGCTGGGCACACGCTACTTTTATCGTCACAGAGGCGTTCTCAAGGCTGTCGTATCGGCCCCCAAATCCTAGCCGTGCTTCGCACACCCTCCGTCTTTGATTGGCCGATGAACGCCATCTAATTAACCCAGCGCAAAACACCTTGACCGGTCTGGGCAGGTTGTGATACTACTAGCCATGGGGTTGCTGCCTGATATAGGTTGTGTGGCCCGACTGCAGGATGGTGGCTGCTGAAGCTGTCTCCGCATCGCGTGCGGCTTTGTAAGGCGAGGTACCGGTGTCGCGCATCAAGAATTATTACGTGCGATGGTCAATCAAAGTGTTGGACATGCGATGGGATTGTGAGTGACAAGGAACTGTTAGATTCTAAGGACGAACAGGTGCAGCTGAGCGAAAGCGGGAGCCGAGATTGGCGCTTGCTGGGTTAGCGTCAGCTAAGCAGCTCCACTTTTGTGCTCAATCACACCAAGCTGACACACTGCGTCGAGAGCTGAGAGGGACATACCATAACGTCAAGGACGGACGAGATGATTTGTAGCTCGCCCAGCCACGTACGACAACTGTGCCGGCGGTTGAATAGTTGGGTAAATGACGACAAGGCAATCCGCGCTTTGCATGCTTTGTATCTAGACGGGTATCTTCTTGCTCCAGCCATGCCCAATCGCCCACAAATATGCCTTGAATAGTGACGGAAGGCTGACTCGATACAAATTATCGTTGTGAACGGAGTGTGATAGAACACAACATGCAGTGGCCGCACGTTTTGTACAGATCATAGAAATCGGAACACCTTCGTTGGACCTGATGTGCCATATGATGAGAACTCGTAGGGTATCGAATTGCGGATGATGTTGGAGATATGGGAGGTCTCTCTGATTGACGAGATCCGTTGGCTTCGATCTCTTGTATCTGCAATAGCGATTCACTGTCCGGGTTTACATGATAGAAGTGGTAGAGGACAATTGATTTCTTTGACGCGAGTTTGCGAACCAACAACGCAGCCTTTCTTAGCTCGTCACTGCGATGCTGCGTAGAGGACCCCCTATCCTCTGAGCACGGAATCGTGCTTCGTAAGCTGATAGCAAGCGCTTGCAGAACGTCGCCTTGTCTGCCAAATCCGGATTGTCGCCTGCACCGACCATGATATCGAGGTCGGCAACTAGTTGCTGATAGATGCGCAATTCAGTAGGCGAAGGGGCGTCTGCCATTGGGTTTTGAATATGGTGTGCAAGGATAGTAACGAGCGCTGCGATGAGAATGGAATGTATCATCCTACAAAGTGGTTAGCGACTGTTTGTCGTAGTTGACTACACGGCTGAGTTTAGAAGCTCTCGTGCATATCACTTACCAGTACAAGGCGACATTGCCTCGCGGAGCTACCGGCAACAGACTCAAAAGTCTTCGCGCCTCCGAATATGATTTATGTTGCTTCATCTTCGACATCCTACTCAAGCCATCCATCTCAAAAGGGTTGATCTTCGAGCTCATATCCATGGCCATAAACGCATGCAGTCGATATATAGTAGCGAAGTAGTAAGCCTCAAGCGCAATGCAGTGACAAATATCTGCCCGGTACAATAATTGTTGAATCTGACCAGCGGAGAGGTGAAAGATATGATGTTGCTCGCGAAACGCCTGTAGCCGTGCGAAGACAATGGAAGTAGCAGCGCTCAAGTCGAGAGGAGTGTTGTTGCTTGTCGTGCGGGAAAACACCTGATCGATAGCTTCGACTTGGAGCAAAGCTATCCTGGTAAACAACCAAAATATGAGCACTCGCCATGTACCCTCGGCTGCAGTAAGTGCACCGAGTTCGTCTGCTACAAAGTCAGAGCAATTGGCAACATCCTGGAGCTTATGTGTAGGTTGTGTGTTATTCAGAATGGCCAAAGTAATGTCGTTAATAAAGCAGATCCAGAAAACGCGACGCTGTTGTGCGCTGTTGGCTAGCTGTTCTATCGTGAGACAGTCCTTCTCCTCTTGGTATACGAGACTTCTGATAACACGTAGTGCAGTGGAGACGAAGTGTCCTGCTGATTGTTTATAGCTGCAAGGACTGGCCACCATGAGCAGTGCTAACCCAATAAGACATTGTACTTGTCCTAGGGACGGTGGCGCCGCAAGAAGAGTGTTTAGTGTGGAATATGCGCGGGCGAGATAATACTGAGCCATGTCCATATCGTAGCTGTTCCCAGTCACACTCATTCCGCGAAGATGATGTGCCATACCGAAGACAATGTACGCGCTCGTCCAAGCAACTGCCGCGCCATCGGACAGCCCTGCATAACACGTCCGGAGGTGGTCGGCAATAACATGTGGCTGATAGAGTGGATAGGCGGTATTCAAGTCTGTCAGGAATTCTGCAAGCAGTGATGTTCCAAGCTCTGGAGGTGGGAGATACCAATCACTATCAGGACTGGTTGTTGTCGGTTGGGGGAGCGGACTGAGCCCCTCGGTCGATCTCGGCCCGAAATGCCCGCCCTGCAAGAAAGCAGCATCCTCTTGAAAGTCAACTGATGGCTGGATGCCATCTAAGGAAATCGGGAGTGGAGTGTCTAATGCTGAAGAACCTTGACTAGTGTCGCCCATAGACAGAGCACCGAGTTCATCTGCAAATACTCCGTCGCTGCCCTGCAAAAGACCCTCTAGATCGAAGGGATTGAGGTCCGGAAGCTGAGGTTGAGGCCCAGTTTCTACCTCATGGCGCAATGATTCAACCCACTTCGAGAGCGGAACTGAAGCGTCTGTGACCTGCATGATCGGTTGTTGACGTATTTCAGGTTGTGTGACGTTCCGCTCATGTAGAAGCGACTCTAATCTCTTGATTCGACTCTCATACTCGACTATGCGATTACTAAACCATCGTTAGCCTACACTGAAAAACTGGAGCACGCACTCAGATCATACCCTCTCTGTGGTTTCGATCTCTGCTTCCGCGTGTACGTGGTCGTACACGTCTCTTTCATATTGGTGCATGGCGAGCAGCCTTGGGGGCCAGAATTCCATACACATCTTCGTTTTCGTTTGCGGCACAGATCGCAAGCCTAAAAGACGCGTCAGTTTAGAAATCGGCGCGTACAAAATGCTCTGGAAGCGACATTCGATGCTAGATAGCTCTCCGCGGATGTTGAGGCTGAGTCGCGTCGGGAGCGCCCTTGCCGGATGCATGGAGCCGCGGATGAACTAGACCGGGAGAAAACATCAAAACTTGCTTACCCGTACAGTAGAGGCAGAGCCACGCTTTTCGACACCAGCACTTGACATTGTGAGTTGGCTGATCAAAGGAATACTTTGCTGACATATGCTCGATCGGTCTGATCTTTCGTTACTAGCAGAACGGCCGATCCCCGCCCAGCGGCGCTGACAAATACGCACTAGTCAGCACTGCCAGTCGCTGTCACCGAGTGCATGAAGTTACAACAGACCAGCATCTACACCTCCCCAAGGGTGATGCTAGAACGCATCGTCATCTTCACGACAATCTCATCATGCAACTCTAGTACACTATCACATCCCGGTATACGTTGATATGAGCTCAAAAAAAAACGATGAAATATCGCGATCAACAATGACGTGCAGTGGTTGACTGCGCGCAGAAGATAGCTTGGAGATGATAGGTCATATCACGAGGTCACATTCCAAACGACTTTAGAAGTGCCAGCATGTTTCTTTAAGGTTCCGCTCCTATACGATCCCGAACCCGAACCCGCAGATAAGCTGATGAGGCATAACCTTGGTGCCAACAGTCTTAGCTTCATCAAAAGACCTGGGCATCTCACCTTTCGCATACTCGTTTATAACATCTTCGTTCAGTGCATCCTAGTTCTGAGCTTGGATAACCTCGAAACAATTAGGATTGACCTCTCGCAAGCCAGCTACTAGCGGAAATTGCCGAATGAGCATCAACTCGAGTTCGATAGACACACGCAATGACGTACAATTCTCATACTTCAACCAAGATGTTCCCGTGTATCCAACTCGATCAGTCCGCAACACTCGACTAGCATCAGCGACATAGGATGCTTCCATGCGATGCCTGACAGCTTGGGTATCGATACGCTCCTGCATCAGATCTCTGCGAAGATCACACTGCCTCTGCATCAAGGTTCGGTAGGCGTCCGTTAGTTTCATCAGCCTCGCGATGAACCGAACCAATGAAGAGGCCAATTTTTCCAACGGTGGGATCAGCCCGAACCCTGTAAAGCCTCCGTCGATGTTGAACAGCCAGTTCGCGGCTTATTCAATACTCCGCTGTATTATGCGAACCCAGATTTACGACATGTACTACTCTGGCATCCGGCAATTTCGACCTCGACTCTATCAAGACCTTAGACACGAACTCGTCATAAAGGTGAGATGGAGAGTTCGAAGATGCTTGGATAGCAATTGTCTTAACGTGCGGCAGCCTCTCTAACGCCAACGTGAATCGACTGACTTCCGCCTCGTACAGATCCCAGGTAAGCAGTCGTGGAGGGCCAGGTGATAGTAGAGTCGACGCGTGAGGATGTAGTATGGATCGAAGATTGATATCTTGGACTGCCACTGAGATATCGATAACCTGTGCGAGGAGGTTGTCAGGCGTTGCATCTAACCATTCATACAATGAAAGTTGAGTCGGAAAGTTGACGGGTCTTTGGTATAAGAACTTCCGAGCTTCTCTTTCAACCTGGCGGCAACTGCGGAGTATCTCTGGGCCTTGCTCGAGTGATATCAGAACCTCGGCGTAGATTCGCTCTCGCAATGCAGCGGGTAAGCTGAGGAATGTTGTAACTTCTCGAGACTGCCGCATTGTCGAGCGTTCCCCAATGAAATTTGGATGGTCTGATGTGTGTAGCTTGTCCAGCGTCTAGCGTCTAGGTACTGTTATGCGACACGCCGTTGTTCATATGCTCATTGGGGTGGGTTTTGAAAAGGACAAAGTATGTCGACTATGCATGGCAAGCTCAAAAGTACAGCATTTAGTAGGGCGAGCAGACTTGTAATTGTGTTTATGCACAGATCGGTGCAAAGAGATGTTGTATGTCCATTATCAAGCGGTGTGAGTATAAGTAACAATCCGGGAGAGCAAAGTGCCTCATATGGCTCATGAGACTCGCTCATCATGACGTAATATAGCTCGTATCTTATGAATTTCTGGTATTCTGGAAGAGATTCACCTAATGAAACCTCGATCTGGAGTAGCATGCTTATTCAGTGGCTGGAAGCTTGTGATCGCAATGCCTATCGCTGTCTCTGCAACGAGCAGATATCTCAGACGGTCTAAGCCTTTTTGTGACCACGATACGCTTACCAGTTTCGGCAGTGGAGCATACGAGTGGCATGTTGTCGCGTTCATATTCGGAACGTAAGTGGACAAGCGATGGCTAGTAAAGGTTTCCAGTCGATTCATCCGTAGGCAACATGGAATGCAAATTACCGTGTAGGACCCATTGTGTGCTGAGGCGTACAAGCTCGGATCAGTTATGTCTTTGGAGAGTATATCACCCAGTTGTGGTATGATTCGAATTCCCCTTGCAGAGTGGACTGACCCCCACGATGGTCGAGCGAACATCTCCAGACAAACTCTAGTGGATCCGATGGATACGCGAGGTCGATGATCGGTACGGAACCAACAATGGGGCTGACTCTAAGAGGGGCCGAAAAGAATTCTTCCGCTGTAGATGGCGAGGTTTGTGCATGCTAGAGGCTGTAAGTCAAAAGTATTCCAGACTCTTTGAGCCGATCGTACGACTTCTTGCCTCATGCCTTGTCTTCCAATGTTGTCGAATCTTGAGGTAACAATGCGTGTCTTTTCCGTCATCGATGTCTTCCGCGGCATCCAGTCGAACCATACTAAAAGCTAATACGGGCGAAACACAATGATGCCGACCGCAGCGTCTCGGTGGGTATGCATAGCAGGAATCCTGCGCCCAACCTGAAAATACTGGTATTCGCCATCTTGACGTTTACTCAGATGAGTCAAGTTTCAGGTTATGTTGACTGGCCAATTGATGGTCAGAGACATGAGTTGTGTAGCATACGTTCCGTATTTGACGTATTTACCTATAATACCACGGCTTCTGGTCTCCGAGATCATGTTACGCAGGCATTTGGTTTGTGGCACGCGCAGTAACGAAGCACACATGGCAGCCGTCGCAATTCGGGATGTGCAGGAACGGCCGGTAAGGGTAGGGTGTTTTGGTAGAGCTATATGTGTCGCGCATGAGGCATGCGGTAATGAGATTTTGTCTAAGCTACACCAGCAATCGCGAAAAGCCTACATCATACGATAGGTATGTGGATGTACTGGAGCTGGGCGAAGCGATCTGTTGGTGAGGCCGCAGAAGGCACGCTTAGCTGGCGGCGCTACCAGGGCAACCCCACACGGAGGTCCATGCCCTATATCAAATCGCTCCATATCGACTGCGCTGCAAGCCGACACTCAAGTCTGAATCGCATGCATGAGTATCACGCCACGAGGCTCTCCATAGAGGCGCTGATGCCTCCTTTTCTCTCGCGTGGCTCCCTGGTCCCTTGCAGCTGTCGCAAAACGTGCATCTCTTAGCTAATTCGGCTTACTCTGGTCACCGACGCGCAAATTGAACGACGACAGCCGCATCATCCATCAAGCTGATTGAAACCATATCGGTATCCTGCTCGGGCAGCACAAATAGACTTGAGCGTATCGACTGCCCAATTTGAATGATGCCTGACCTAGCTGACCCAACTTTGGAACAATACAGGAACACACTTTGCTCGTCTAAGATTCACTGCACTGCCGTCGGAACTTTATCCGGAAGAAGCCTCATGCAAGCCATTGGTGACTTCAACGTCAAGTTCTCACGACCATACGGAACACTGCCAGGAATGGCTTGTTATGTCCTCTCAGGCAGGACGAAGTCTACACAAGAGTCAATCAGCCTCATCAAATGTGGCTTCACGTAAACCACGGTGCAGACCTTTGCCACTCCACATTGTTGCTTCTTCCTGGTCACTCGGGTTGAGGGGAGATTATACGTTTCCGGTCTCAGTCTAGCATTATCTTCCCATACAAGCTCCTGCGCCACTGGCGTTTGAGCAAATTGATCTCACCCTCCACAGACAAAAGCAAGGTGTTTCGACTCTCCTTGCATTGCACGACACCAGGTCTTTGCTATAACAGATCTTTTAGCATCCTTCTGCGATAAGCCTTCCGCATGGCAAAGAGCGACGGTCAGGCAATCGAATAGCAACACCCCTTCTAGCTTGCGTGTATCCGGGAACTGCAATTTATCATCGCGGCTTTGCCTGGTCATTAACCGGTTTACCATGAATTACCTCGGACCCACGTCATAGCCATAAAGCTGACACCATTTCTCTTTTGGAATATTTCTCCGTGCCAGTATCGAAGACAACACACCAGGAAATGCTTTCACGGATGAGAATACTCACATTCTATCATTACACCAATCATCTAACACCATTTTGTAACACAGAAAGTTATCTCACCATATGATAATACAAGGACCTTTGTGATGCAAAGAGCCACTAACCTAATTCATACACCGTCCACACGCGCTGCAACGTCATCCCACTCTCCGAATAACCGAGTCGTAGAGCCCAGGACTGGAGTATGTGGTCTCCCAGCAACCACGTGGAGTCAGCCACTCCGTACAAGACCGTACGCGAGGCATCGGCCTTGTGCTTCTCCGAAGTGCTCCGCCTGCCTGACACAACACCGTCACCTGCGCCTCGACTCCTTCCCCACGCGAAGGCACTGGAGCATGCTCACAGCACTCGCCGACCACTTTCAATGGAAGTTCGTAATAACATGAAATCGTGACTCAGAAAAGTGCTTTCAGAAAGAACCCATTGGATGCTAAGGTTCAGACAAACTTTAAACAATTACTAGGGTAGATTCGACGTGCCAGTATCTCCATACTATCGGCACGCATTCTAGATAGGAACCTCCAGCCTTAAATTTATCACCAAAGCTCAGTCATTTTCGACTCAACAGTCCAACAAAAGCACTCTACTCCACAAAAGTCACATTCCCAATCATCCCTTCCTCTGCATACCCGCGGTATTCCGCCACCGATCTCGCCGGTAGAGAGCTCATTTCCAGATTCTCCACCTTCCTTCACTGCATGATTCTTCCCGTCGCGACATTCCCTCTCTGGCCTAGGGCACGACTCCTGCTTTGGCGTGCGATAAGGCGCAAAGTACGCCGCAACATTCCACTCCTTATCCACCATTCGAGTGGACTCGGCACCAAGGATGAACTGTTTTGGTACGTCATGACCAAACAACTTCCACCAATCCTCAGTCTGATCTTTCAGAATCGGATCGTGATACCCTTCTCTGTATCCAAACGACGGTAGCCCAGCAGACTTCCGTGTACCCTGATGACATGTCGCAGACGCTTCATCACAAAGCCCCGCACCGATCGCATAGTCTTCGTTGTGGCAATGCTCTTCTTCTCCAGCATACTCATACCCATATCCATGTGTGAACCCTTGATCACCACCAACCCAGACAACTACATCTTCGCGTGAACAGGATGCGTATATGTATACCAATATCCTGTCCGCCACCTTGGTGTTATATCGCCACTTATCTGCTGTGGTGGTGGAATCGTGTACCCGAGTTGTCTTCGTATGCTATCTTCGCTGAAACGTGCTGCGGCAAGTACATCTCCGTCTGCATACATAGTATTATTATATTGCTGATAATGACCTGCTCGATCGAAACTTGGTTTCTGAGAATGTGTCTTTCGCGATTGTTTTCTACGGCGATCGGGGTTGCGTCTAGGCATGTTGGTGGTAGGTCGCTGGATGGGGATTACCTGTCGATATTGTGATATGCGTGTAGATGTGAAGATAGGAGTTGAAATGTCCTGATCGCAATGTAGTAGATTAGATATTGTTATTGGATGCAGGAGCTGTGATACTGCCGCCTTGGAAGAGATGATCGATGTGAGGATATAGCAAGGCGCCTCATAGAAGCTACTACGGTGTTGATGCAGTACAGTCCGCATGATTTTCTGCATGGCCTGCGATACTGTGAAGCCAAAGCAGGAGTTGATGTGACATGTACTGCATATTGAAGAACATGAAGACTGTGGTGCGAAACATTCCATATTCTGACTCTCAGTGAGAAGGTAAACGAGACAAACCTGGTGTCTCTGTATCGTATTCTAAGCCGTGACCACAGATATTCAAACGGCCAACCTAGTGTGACGTTACCACGTCTGAACCACACAAGGGTATTATTTACCCGAAGATTCCAGCTGCCTCACTCAATACCTACCCCATCTAAGCAAGCTTATCCCCCGTAACCTTGAAAAGCATAGATCCACTCCCGGGCTCACTAACAACAACCGCCTGCTTGAGCTTCTCCTCGGTAATATCTGGAAACTTCTTCTTATAGTACTTGTCCACCCACGCCTTTTTAACTGCCTCAACCTTGTCCTTAGGCACAAGATGCACACTACATCCACCCCAGCCCGCTCCAGTAAGTCTACTACCACAACTTCCCGCTGCACGTGCCAAGTCGCACAACTCGTCGAGCTCAGGACAACTGCAGTCGTAGATCTCGCGACACGAGTCTTGCGTTGTGTTCATAAGATCGCCTAGTGATTGCAAGTACGCGCGGTCATTTGACGGCGGTGAAGCGAGTAGCGATCGGAACTTGATCACGCGGAGGGCTTCGGTGAAGACGTGTAGGGCACGCTGGCGAAGCATGAATTTCTCGGCGCGGACGGGGAACTTGGACATGTAGCGTTGGTTGAGGTCGTCTTCGGAGATGCCGAGGAGGCCGCAGATTTGCTGGCGCGAGTAGCCATCTTCTTGGGGAAGGTAGTCCTCGGTGTGTTGGATAAGCTTTGTGAGTTGCGTTTCGAACTCTGAGACAGAGATCTTGGTGTTGTCTGAGACGCCTTCTTTGTCTTCGAAGTAAGTGTCGTGGAAGCCACGCAGGCTGACGCCAAGGGGAGATGAGTCTGTTGGGAGATCCTTCTTCAGGCCGAATGCTTTGGCTAGGAAGACCGCCGCTAATGTGCATTCCACTACACGTAGGTTGTAGCATACAGGGGCTGTGACGTGCTTGTCTGCGGCGACGAAACTCTGGGCGGTAACGAAGACGAGTTCCGGGTCTGTTTTCGGAAACTCGATGTTTGTGTAGTTGAGGCTGGGCTTGAAAGATACGTATAGGGCGGAACCGCGGAGGGAGAAGACGGAAGCTGCTTGGTCCATACTGTGGGTATGTTAGCTATAACACCTTCAACCACTTGGTCAAGCTTACCCTCCAGAGTTGACACCGACTGCGCGCTCAGAAACAATTGCAAGTTCGCATAACTCGGTCTTGTCGATCTTCTCCTCGCCATTCGCAGCTAGTACAGCAAGAGAACTTGTGCAAACTACGGACGCCGAACTGGAGAGACCACCACCACTTGGTACTGTGCCGTCGCAAACAATATCCATACCCACGGATGTGAACTTGCCGCGCTTCTTCTGTAGTAGTTGTGATACGCCCTTCAATCCGGACTTGAAGTAGTTGGTCCACTCATGCTCGGAAGCGTCGATTGGAATCTCTCCCTCGGGAATGTCAAACTCGCGGGTGGGAAACTTCTCGGAGTTGAGGTTTGCTATCCGTATGCGCGGCTTTTCCTCGGTAGGTCGCACAGCAACAGCCATGATGAAGTCGGCGGTGATAGCCATGGGCAGGACCTCGTATAGAGAGTAGTCAATGTGCTACAACCATCAGTCAAGGGAAACGGGACTCTTGCAGGTATCTTACCTCGCCAATGATGTTGACGCGTCCAGGACTCCTAGCGACGAAGTCTGCTTGCTTGCCGTAGAGGTCCTTGAACTTGGCGAGTAGGCTCTCCCATCGCTTTGTTTCGACGGGGAGCGCGTCCTCGGGGTAGATGTCGCGTAGCGACGTTGCTGTTGGAACTTCCATTGTGTGATATAGACGTCCAATTTCAGAAGAATGGAAGAGAAGGAAAAAGAGAAAAGAGGTCGAAAAGCAGGAAACGGAGAATCTATTTGAATCTCCGGATGGTCGCAAGATCTCAAGCAATTGTACGGCGGGGTCCAACTGACGACAAGTGGGGTTCCCAGGCTTTCCCGCTTCGAGAAATGCACCCGCATCACCAATCCGGCGCGCTCACTGCATCGAGCTGCAGGTACAAATTCTAGTGCCGGTTGCTCTGGAGAAGAGTCCCGTGCCTCGACAAGCTACCAAGCACCCCAGTCTTGGGTGAGTGGCATGCTCAGCTAGTCCGATTTGGATTGCACGATGCATTTTCGATAGTGCACATTGATTTGAGCATTCGAGACCCTGAAATTACGAAGTTTACGTTTCGAGGTTCATTGTCGGTCGAGTTTTTCACGTATTTATTCGATGTCGACTCGAGGTATGGTGAAGATGCTGGAGCATGCACATTCATCAGCCCAGACCTCTTCCCCTGCCCCGTGGCAGCCCTCGTCCAATGCCACTGCCTGCACGACCTCGCGTTGAATCGCTGCGACTAACACCACGTCCTGCTTGTCCACCCACACCAACATAGTTCCCTGTGGACGATGTCGAAGCACCTCGTGGTCTAGCGCCGCCCCTCACTCTGCCTCGTGTGCCTGGTCTCGGGGCCGCTTCTGCCTTCCTACGATCTTCTTCGATCTTCCTCGCTGCAGCTTCTTTCCGTGCCTGCTCTTCCGCTACCC
>Ga0268250_10000247_pt1 | contig 27140 bp, 30 predicted proteins | sample AgamicAsSfe_FD_200448 | JGI IMG/M metagenome (GOLD analysis project Ga0268250, IMG submission 200448) | Agave microbial communities from Guanajuato, Mexico - As.Sf.e (v2) (version 2) | ecosystem: Host-associated > Plants > Phyllosphere > Phylloplane/Leaf | place: Guanajuato, Mexico | collected...
ACATTTGAGAGAGACTTGAATGGGCGTCTGGCGAAGCTGAAGGCATGGCAGCCGGGGTATTGTCAGTCATGTAGGCTGGAGCAGGGGGTGCTTTTGGCTACGTTATGACGGATCGAAGTGACATGAACTATAGAATCGAACATAGTATGAGACTCTGTCACTCGATCATTCTCAAACAGAGTAAAAGGTGGTTGTCATGCTGTGAAAGGAGTTTGTATGCAGTGCTCCCCGATTGGAGTCGAGGTCCGCCAAGAGTATGCAATGCTGCAGATCAGATCGTGGCAGGAACGGAGATCATCAAGTCTATTTCACAGCTTGCGCCACGATCATGCCTGCGCAGTGAAAACAATGCGACTTGGAGACAAGTGCGAGAGCGAGAGCATATCAGTGGCAACGATGACGAGTCGAGGCAAGAGACATCATACTGCATGCTGCATCAACAGACGACCGAATACACGCGACAGATACAACACGTAGCATACAACGTCAGAAATACCACGTCAATTCTCAGGTGGAACGACCACAACAAACCCTGTTCACTGCCCGCTTTCGATGCGACCAGATCTGGTCTTATATCAAGATCCAGCGGTGCAATACACAATAAATAACCCGGCGATGCAGCGATGCTATACTTCCGAGATTGCCAGTGACGATAATGACGCAGGAACGTGAACGAGTGGAAGCAACCCCGTATGGGCGCACGGTCGATCTGAGGACGGGACGGGACCGACGAGGGAAAAGTGACGAATCGATGACTGATTTGAGATTGCTGTCCAAGGCAACAAAGGGCAGAAACTGGATCCGCCGCGATGATGGTGGTCAAAGCACTCGGCCTGCGGCAGTAAGGCCAGGCGGCGTGGCGTCGTCCAGGTTCGCTGTCGCACACACATCATCAAACGTTTTGAACGTGGCTGCTGCTGGTGAACGGGTACGTTGTGTTTGAAGATTCTGATTCTGATGTTCGACATAGAGATCCATCGTATCGAGATACAAGAGTCAGAAATCAGATATACACAAATCATAAGCTTGATATCAATCCATATCGTCAATGTCTTTCGCTAGCAAATCTGGACGCACGCGACATTTCCATCATGTCGATGTCATTCCATCGAGTTGCCCTGGCAAGAAGTGGAGCGGGCCGGGCGGCAGGCGCGGATGACGACGAATGTTTTGAGCCGCATTCGCCAAGGCCTGTGATTGAATGTCAGTTTATCCAATCCTTGCTCTGCCCTGCCCTTGACTTTGAAACCTATAATAAACCTGCATCCCACTCTGCAATCTCTATTCTTGCATCAATCAAAGCCTCTCCCTTCCACGTCGACAGAAGAGCTTCGCGTCGCTCTCTTGACATATTCATCTCTTCCCTGGCCATCGACTACATTCGCAACCTCACTCTCAGTCCATCATGGTTAACGCACGCAAGTTTCTCGGCGGAGGCCTTCGTCTCTTCACGTCGATGCTCTACTTTCTCTCGTTCTGTGCCGCTGGCATCATTCTGGGCATCTTCTCTTACTTCCTTGCGAAGCTGCACCTACATCACCAGGTATGTTGTTGAGTAGCTCGTCTTTTGTTGAGTAGCTCGTCTTTTGTTGAACAACACTGACACACCTCACAGGGCATCTCCAAGGATTGGCAAGCAGTTGAAGGTATGGCTGGTGTTGCAGTCATCTACACCGGTCTCGCAATGCTCATGGTCTGCTGCCTCGGTGGAAAGACCTTTGCTGCCATTCTCGGTCTTCTCGGAGACGCTCTGATCTGTGCTGCCTTTGTCGCCATTGCCGTTCTCGACCGTTCCGGCAGCGGACGTCGCACTGGCGCTGTCAACACACCCGTCGGCGCTGGTCAGTCCGGCACCACTGGAGCTGCTGGCACCAACCTTGGTCTTGCAGCTAAGCTCAACACCACCTCATTCGCATGTGCCATTGCCGGTGCCGGTCTTATGGCCATTGCCTTCCTTATGCAGCTCGCCATGTGGCGCAACCACAAGAAGGAGGCCGCCTACGGACCGGGTCCTGACAACGACTACACTTCCGGTCGCAAGCGTGGTGGATTCTTCAACAAGAAGAAGAACAACGACGTTGAGCAGCCATTCACCAACGACAAGGAGGCTGTCGCCGTCCCTGTGATCGGTGCCACTGCTGCCGACCGCCACGCTCACCGCAACGACATGCGCCCATCTCACGACACTGCATACACTGGTACCACCATGGGTCTCAACGACAATGCTCCAACCAAGTACGAGGAGCCTGTACCAATTCCCCAGACTGCCACATACGCTCAGACTTCCGCCCCTGGCATTGTCTCGACCACCCACTACACCACCCCGGGCCGCTACGACCCGACCTACAACCCAGAGACCGGCACCACCAACGCCAACTTCTAGATGTTGTTCGATCAGTCGAGAATGATGATCTAGTAGGAGCACTTGCACGAATAGAGTGATAATTTCGTATTAAGGATACCCCGCATGGCGTTTGGATGGGTGCATTACACTCTCATGAACATACTTAATGATTGTAACATTAGCTGTACAACCCAGCAGACAAGCTCCAGGTGGACGCTCAATGATAATAATAATACCTCACAAACAATCTGAACCTTCCACTGCTCGTGACTTGCATTGTGATAATATCCATCTGCTCTGTCCATTTGTTCTCTCAAGCTATTCGCTCAACTTGGTCTCTCAAGCTATTCGCTGAATTTGTTCTCTCGAGCTATTCGCTCAATTTGTTCTCTCAAGCTATTCGCTCAATTTGTTCTCTCAAGCTATTCGCTCAATTTGTTCTCTCAAGCTATTCGCTCAATTTGTTCTCTCCAGCTATTCGCTCAATTTGTTCTCTCAAGCTATTCGCTCAATTTGTTCTCTCAAGCTATTCGCTCAATGTGATACTATACTAGCTGACTTCTGCCTAGGCACGAATGCATGAAGAATAACTTTTTCTTAGGCACGATGCATGAAGAACGACTGTTGTGAAAGATCATGGCAGCACGGACTCTGACCTCTCATACCACGAGCACCACAAGCAAAGATGTCTCTAGTAAGCCTGGGACGATCTTCTCGGTCCACCCATCTCGGCTAGCTCTTGACCAAACGACAATCAAATCACCACATCGTGTGGCCGATGCTCAACTGGACCCAAACACGCCCGTCTCCTTCTTCTCCTGCCTCAACTCCTCCGCAAAATCCTCCACCGCCCGCTTAAAACTCTCATCCTTGACAAACCCCAACCCCAGCGCCTTACTGACATCAAATCTCACCGGCCAACTGTCCAACATGGCCTTGATCTCCTTACTCGCCTCCTCCCTGCTCACCAACGCCACGGCTTCCTTCCCTCCCACCTCCTCCAACGCTTGCAGCATCTCCTTCACACTCGCCGTTATCCCCGGCAGATTCACCTGCCGCGTATGCACCGGCAAACAATCCCGCTCCAGCGTCAATGCATGCTGCAGATTCCTCACCAGCGTGCGCGGCGAGCACAGCCACGTCAAGAAGTCATCCGCACACGGCACCGCGCTCGGCAACCCCTGCAGCGGTTCCCGAATGATCCCAGACATCCAACTACTCGCCGCCTGCGTCGGCTTGCCCGCCCGCACGCTGATGGTCGGGAATCGCAGACTCAGTCCGTTTATATACCCCTTGCGCGTGTAATCGTTGATGGCGTACTCGACCATGCTTTTCTGCGCGCCGTAGGAGCTGCCCGGGGTGGGGAGCGTGGCTTCTGTGGGGCTGGCGGGCAGTGGCTGGCCGTAGATGGCGGTGGAGGAGGCGTAGATTACTTTTATCCCGGGACATGTGGCGCGCAGGGCGTCGAGGAGAAGGAGTGTAGAGTGTAGGTTTACGCGGTAGCCGAGGTCGAAGTTGGCTTCGGAGCCGGCGGACATGATGCCGTGGAATATGTAGATTGCGTCGAGGTCGGCGGGGAGGATTGAGGAGGCGTCGGTGTAGAGGTCGGCTTGTACACAGCGGGCGTTGGAGGCATGTTGCGAGGCGGAGGCGGGGACGGAGGGTTTAAAGATGTCGATGAGGAGGAGGGTGTGGCCGGAGTGGAGGAGGGCGGAGGCGAGGATCTGGCCGACGAAGCCGCCGGCGCCGGTTATGGCTATATGCATTGTAGGTGTGAGTGTGTTGTCGTGTATGCTGGTGGGTGTTGTTGTGTGTGGTGGTGAACCGGGGTACTGGCCATTGAGGTGGGGTGTGGCTCGGTGTGACATCTTCCGAGGCTACTGTATAGATGAGCAACCTTCCCGTCAATCCCCTCACCACACTCTGTCCATGACCTTGCAAAGGTAACACTGGTCCGACTTGACATTACCTACGATACTCACCACCATGCCCACCGCGCTCACCATCCGCAAAATCGACGGCAAGCCCGGACAGATCTACTACCCCCTTGAGCTCATCGCCACCCCGCCCACCAAGCCATCAAGCTCCCAACTCCTCATCCGCATCTCCGCCTTTGCCCTCAACCACCGCGATCTCTTCATTCGTCAACACCTCTACCCAGGCACGACCTTCTCCGTGCCCCTCTGCGCCGACGGCGTTGGTGTTGTCACATCTGCTGGATCCTCTCCCTCGGCGCAACAATATCACAATAAACGCGTCATCCTTTCGCCAGGCACAGGCTGGAAAGATAATCCACACGGCCCGGAAGATCCACGAGGATACAGAATCCTCGGTGGGACGAAAGTGCTCGAATTGGGCACGGCTGTGACGGAGCTAGTGATTGACGCGGACGAAGTTGCACTCGCACCAGAACATCTCAGCGATGTCGAAGCAGCGGCACTCCCCCTGGTAGGTCTGACAGCGTGGCGGGCTACAATGGTCAAGGCGGCGAATGCGATGCACGAGGGCGGAAATGTGCTGATTACGGGCATTGGAGGCGGTGTGGCTATCATGGCGATGTTGTTCGCCGTGGCCAAGGGCGTCAATATGTATGTGACGAGTGGGTCGCAGGAGAAGATTGACAGAGCGGTAAGCATGGGCGCGAAGGGCGGAGTCAGCTATAAAGAGGAGGGGTGGGAGAAGAAGCTGCTCGCCATGCTGCCGGAGGGTGGGAAGAAGACGTTTGATGCTATTATTGACGGGTCTGGGGGGGATATTGTTGACAAGGGCGTCAAGCTGCTTAAGGCCGGCGGGATTATCAGTGTGTATGGCATGACGATTGCGCCGAAGATGAACTTTTCGATGGCGGCGGTGCTAAAGAATATTGAAGTCCGGGGGAGCACGATGGGGAGTAAGAAGGACTTTGAAGATATGTTGGCGTTTGTGAATGAGAAGAAGATTAGGCCTGTTGTTTCGAGAGTGGTCAAGAGGCTGAAGAATATAAGTGAAATTGATGGGCTGTTTGAGGATATCAAGCAGGCGAAGCAGTTTGGGAAACTGGTTGTCGAGGTCACGGAGGAGGACAGGATGGAGGACAAGTCTAGTGGAAGCAAGCTATGATCATGGAGCTGAGAAGGTAAAGAAAACTCCTACAACGACCTCACTGCCACATCTTCTTCAGCCTTCTTACATCGCTCGATCTCGTCAAACTGGGCTTCCGTTTTACTCCAGCTCAGCTCCTCGACCATCCCCCCGCCAAATCTGGAGCCAGCATCGATCACAACACCCAACTCAAGAGCGTTAATATCGTGCCTGCACTGCAACACGGCCCTCTCCAACGCCCCCACCAGCTTCTCATCAGTCGCATTCGCAATCCGCCCCTGCCACCCGGCCTCCTGATCGAACATCCACCATTCAGCCGCAGAATGGGTTCCTCCCCCGTCTCCAATTCTTATGAGACTCACCATGACCTGCAACACTTCCGCGACCCGCATCACCAAATCCCTGATGACCTGTCTCTTCCTCTCTCCAGAGTTCGCCACATCTACCTCCAGCTTCAGCACGATGCCAACGGCGCGCTGGCCTTCGGCTGGCACCACTTCCATTATGCGGACGAGGCCCCAGATCTCTTCGTACGCTGCGTCAAGTCCGGTCGCCTCGTCGCGTACAGCACTTCTCTCTCGATTTCGAGCACGCGATGCATGGCGTCATCTGACTCGTAGGTTCCGCTGAGCTCCGCAGATGTCGACGATGGTGCTGCTATATCGGGTGAGTCGTTGAATGGGTCGTGGCCTGATGGTATGCAGGTTCAATTGTCTCATGTACCGGTGCTGGGCTCAGACTGGAGATGGACCGGCGTCGCAGGTGGTGATGAGGAATCTGACGCAGGATATGATCTCGAGCACTTTCCAGCGGTAACGAAGCCGAGTTGCGAGGTTGTGCTGTTGTGGCGGATACCGAGAAAGTATTGGGTCGTGCTGACGAGGGTGATGTTGTTGAAGGGATGGTCGTTCGTCAATGGATCAGAGGAAATCTGGTAGAAGACGGTATCAATGCACGGTGGCCCCAAGGGGTGGGAGCAAATGAGCATGAAACGATGATATGATGAACACAGCTATCCGGTATTTCTGCACAAGGGACGATGCTTGAGAACACATAGAAATTGTAAAGCATAAGCACACTCACTTCACGATGCGAGACTCGATGCACAATCGCAGGCAGGATTCTGCCATCGGTTTCACGAATTGGTGGGAGACGACCCATTGCTGTCAAAACATGGGATGAGGTAAATATGATGGAGATGTCAGTATTTGTTTGCTTGACGAGCGATGCCGATGCGGTAGGCCGGCATGTAAGTTAGTAAGCATCGGATGATCCTGGTAATAATAGCGTAGGCTCAGCAACTAAAAGTGTTATCCTCGGATAAGATTGGTAGAAGACGATGATGTGGGAGGCAGTCAAGGTTGCACAAATGAGGCAGCTCAATGGACAAGGTCGGGGAATATGGCAGTAGGCTTCGATGGATGCTTTAGCTGGCGACCTTTTACGCTGCGAGGAACACATAGTTGAGAATGTCTGATGTTTGAGTGATCGAGTGAAGCATTAGTTGAGGCCTTCTTGCAGTGGACCCGAACAAATCCCGGTGTTTCACCATTGTGTGATATACACTCATGTGCATAGTGCAAAGAGCCACCACATGAAGCAAGTAAGACACGACGCACGCTTTCAGTGATAGCTTTTACCAGTACGAGCGCTTTCTAGTGCGAGCCTCTCTCCAGCTTTTTCTCGTGCACGCACAACGCGTCAGCCAAACCACACTCGAAATCGTTCGAATATCACGAAACTATCGACTCCGTCAAGCACAGTCATTCCCTCTCCCGATTACACATCACCACCTCGATACCACCACGCCCGTCTCAATCACAAATGCTACTCACCGACAAAATCTCCTTTCCACCCTCCTCCGGCTCTACAGAACCAGACCCAGAATCCTTCCTTTTCGAATCCCTCGGCACAATCTTTCCCGATGACACACATAATCAGCATGGCGACCCTGGAGCCACTCTGATCTATGCATCGCGATTCGGACCGCTCACCTTGACTTTGGCGGATCCGGGCGAGGGCGAGAGGAAACTTTTTGCGCATTTTCTGTGGTGAGTGAAGTGTGTGTGCAAGGCATCTGAGATGGGAAGAGGGAGAGGACGGTGCGCCCCAGGGCTACGAGCTGAAGGGTGGGGGAAAGGTTGGGGGGGATCATGCTTCGCTGATGGGCAACGGGCGTGAACTATTGGACGTTTGCGCTTCTAGGGCTGGGCATAGATTCTCGCGGACTGGGCTAACGAGAATGTGTAGGAACGCAGGTGTGTGGATCGCGGAAGCGATGAGTGCGGCGGCGATGGGCGAGCCGGAAGGCAGAGGGTGGGATGTGAAAGGGGAAAGGGTTATTGAGCTAGGTGCAGGTGAGTGACAGTGCATGCAGAGAGATGTGTCTGGGACCAACGGGGCGATGGTGGTGTCAGATGTGGTGGGCTACTTGCACATTGTAAGACGAGTACGGACTGACGGTAAGGCGGTTGCAGGTCTTGGACTCGGCGGCATCGTCAGCGGTCTATGTAGTGCAGCAGAGGTACGTGAGTGAGCGAATTCAACCACTTCGATATCCACGTCCACTTCGCAGTGCACAGCTGTTTGTCACATTAATGCGAGCACTCACATCTCACCCCATAGACCGTCATAACAGACTATCCCGCGCCCGACATTCTCTCCAATCTCCAGCGAAACATCACGTCTGCTGTGCCATCCACTATCAAGCCACCATCACGTCCCACAGTACAAGGCCACGAATGGGGTGTCCTCGGCGACGAGTTCTCACTCAAGAACAAGGGCCGCTTCAATCGGGTCATCGCCGCTGGTACTTCACAATCCCTCCTTACTTTGACAATTGCAATTCCATGCTAACATAGCACAGACTGTTTCTGGATGCCCTGGCAGCACCAGAACCTCGCACGATCAATGTTACACTTTCTCTCCGTAGAAGACCCGGATGCTCGTGTTTATGCAGTGGGCGGCTTTCATACAGGAAGAGCTAAACTGGCACCATTCTTTGATGTAGCGGAGCAGGAAGGGCTGGAGGTGGAGTTCATACAGGAGGAGGATGTCACTGGCAATGTGAGACCCTGGGCGAAAGAGCGAGATGGCGGGAGGGAAGACGTGACGGGGAGGAAGAGATGGCTTGTTACTGCACGGTTGAGGAGGAAGCGGTAGGACGACCGGAGGTCTGCAGATTGAGCGCTGTGCATATTAGGAGGTTGTACAATGTAGGCTCATGATCTTAGGAATGAGGTTAGAGCCCACCTCAGAAGCCAACAGCCTCATAGAACACACCCACACCCTTGCGGAATCCCTGCTCCCACTCCCATGCAAACTTCTCGCCCGACATCTTCGCTTGCACCATCCTCACCTTGATCCAGACCTCCAGATTGCCAATCTTATCCGCCGAAACAGCCTTGCCTACTGCAATGGTGCCGCCGAAGCCCGTTCGCCAGACAAAGAATGCCTTAGCGTCAGCAAACCCAGTGTCCCACCCGCCGCTATATTTCTGGTGCTCGAAGCGTGTCTGTGGCGACTTATCGTGCCAGTACTTGACATGCCCACAGATGTCATCGTGGCGACGCTGCTCACGGATGTTCATGGCATGTGTGACCCGAGTATTGATACCTCCTTTGGTGAGTAGGAGCCACGGCTGTGCCGTGATTGCGCCAGACTTGGTCTGCTCGACAAAGCCCCACTCGCCTCCTGGCATCCAGTCCATTTTTGCACACCAGAAGAAAGCTCCTCCAGTACGCTGCTGGAACATATGACATTGGGCTTGACCGAACTGCTTGAGAATCTCGGCTCGAGGTGCGCCATTCGCTTTGTGCCAAGAGCTGCCATCCATGACACAGCTATACTCGCCGACAGTCACCTGGCTAGCGCCGCGATCTGTCACACTGCCTTCTACGCCATTGAGCGCAGGGTCGAGCTTTCCGGGCACATCCGCAATGATTTCTTGAGGAGATTTCGTTTTGTCTGTATCCGAAAAGCACCAATAGCAGTGGGTGTCAACTATAACTGGGTTGGCATTGACGTGGCGTAATGTGTTGCGCGTGCGAGCGTAGTTGATAGTACGAGGAAGGTCCCACGCATCACTGATGTAGATTGGTATGTTCGGGTCAACTTGCGCGATAGCTGTCAATGCTTTATCGTACCACGCGTAGAGTCCAGGCGCGTTGAAGATAGCTTCATTGCAAAGCTGCAAACCAATGACGCCAGTGATAGAGCCACACGAGATCTCCTCGGTGAGGTATATTAGGCATTTTATAGCCAGATCCATTGGGTACGCATGAGACCAGAGTTCTGCCCTTCCAGAATTGGTTCCACTGTGATCTTGACAATTGGCACCTCCCGGAAGAGCATGGAAATCGATCAACACTCCGATCCCAGACATGTGAGCTCGCATGATGAGTCTCTTCACGTAAGCCCAGGCATTGACATATACTGTCGCAATCTCGCCATCAAAGGGAGTGCCTTCGCAGAACTCAGGCCCAAACGTGAAGTATCTATGAGAGATTAGAATCTTCTTAGTTGTGGTTTTGCTTAATTGAGACTAGCCCGATAGGAAGTCGTATGGAAGTACCTATTGATCATGTTAGTTGCAATCTTTGAGCCCCGACATTGACAAGACATACAATGAGCAGTATTGGCAAGCCAGTCCAAGTCAGAATCAGATAGCATGCTCTCCCAGTGGGCCTCCCATTGCTTCTGTGCGCTGGCGACACCTCCATGAGAAATTGCAGCAGTGATTGCAGCGAGTTCACTGGAATTTGTGCCTTGAGCATACATCGATGGCGTTAACCATTGTTCAAGCACGAATATTGATCCACAATTGACGCCGTGGTGATAGCGGTAACGAAAAATATCAAGTTCGTTAGGTGGTCTGATGCCTGTCTCTGATTTCGGTATGCCAGTGGTGCTATCGAGCAGGGTCGCAGAGTAGTCTGTGAAAGTGTCCATCGCACGGAATAGAGACAACTCGGTTTGAGACGGAATGGAGCCTGTCGTAGGTGATAAGAATGATGGTTGTCAGGTGGAGGTACACAAATCGGCGAGAGCGTAAATCGTTGAGCATGTCGTGTCGTTCCTTCCGTGACAGTGCCTGCCTCCACTTCCAGTCTGAAATGAATTCTCTCAGGACAACAGACTAAAACTCGTGAATCGCTTGGAGATTGTGATATGTTATATCTACATAGCTCTAGAATGCACGACTACCGCAAGAGTGATGTTAGTCATGACCGCAACCTACAGTGTTCAATTAGCAGCAACAGCTGTTATCATTACTGCAACTCCACTTCCATCTCTTGCCTCACATCATCGGACTGCTTGAACCGAGCTAGAGGTGAGCTCCGCGTTGATATGGACAGGCTCTGTAAGCTCGAAGCCAGAGCTGCAGCTCCTTCTTTCAGCGCACTTGGAGTCGTCTCTACGGACCCTGTACTAGCTGAAGCACCTGCGGTCTCGACTCCTGTCAATGTTGAACTACCAAGATTTGGTGGCGTTACTTGATTGCGCGGGATGTTCATTTCATCGTCACTTCGTCCAAATGCTTCTGCCCACCACCGAACTTTCGTCCCGTCAGGGAATATCAAACGCTCTTTTCCAAGAGTATTATCGTCAATCGTTGCATCGTAATTTTCGTTCATAAACATTTCTTTCCTCGCTAGAAAGTAGTCCCAAACACTCTGGGTCTTCTCTTTCACGTTCGCATCAGTGCGCTGCTTCTCATTGTCATAGAGAAATGTGCCATACTGGCACGAGTATAGATGATATAGTAGTCGTCGAAGAAATCGCTCGTTGAACTCAAATCGTGTGGGGTTTTGATAAAATAGCTGGAACGTTGCGTCCAAGAATTGGTGGAAGACTGGACTGGTCTCCTTGACCTTGGTCGCGTTGTGGTCATCTCTACCTCTACCAGCTGAGGATGAGTTTCTTCGTGAGCCAGAGTTCTCCTGTCCTTCACCATCAGAGTCGACCAACGACTCCCGACTGTCATTCTTGCTCTTGTTGAAAAAGCCTTTGGCACTCAGGAGCGCATTCTCGAGCGCGTTCACTCCACCACGTCCGTTCGTGGTGTCAGACGAGAGCCCTCTGGGACCTCCTATGCGCTCATTCTCAATCTCAAACCATTTCTCACTGCCAAGAAAACCAGACCGATGTCTGAACATATGTCCAAAGGAAAGCCAGTCTTTTTCGACCAGTACTATAAATCCTTCCAGTGTTCTGAAGTATGGGTCCAAGCAAAGCTGACTCAACGCGCTCAGTTGACTTGTGCGATCCCAGCCATCAGAGCAATGTATCAGCACATGCGAATGGTGAATGGCAACTTGTCGCGCTATCAATGCAACACCATCTAGCATGTTCGAAATGTGCTTGAGCCAGCCGCTCTTGACCAGAAGTTCGCGGTTTGGTGGCATTGGTGTCACATCGGACTCCTTCAGCGCATCCACGACTTTGTTCAAAGAGTCGCGCATGACATGAATATTGTCGATACCAAGATATGCTTTCGTGGCAAAGGGATAGTGGTCCATATTCTCCGAGCCCATGCCAACAGCCTGCATTGCATATGCGTTCACAGTAGGTCGTGCGTCTACAATTAGGTTATGCTGTGTCGCGCCATATACGCGAGGTTGATCAGCGTCATCCTCGGAATGATAGGTCTCATCAGTAAGTGTACTGGAAGCCATGCTGACTTTGGCGATAGCCTCGTCCTGCATCTCTTCTTTGTCCTTTTCCGAACCCTCGCCTTGCATTTTGGTCCATTCGGCGCTTTCGGAAGTGCTATCTACAGTATCTTGTGATCTTCTACCAGTACGACGACTTTTTGGAATCGATGTGGCGAAGATTGCTGCCACTAGTTTCTCGTCTTGCGCATTCCGGTGGCCACGAAGACCAACCATTGGTTGAGAGCTACGTGTGATCGAGCACTCGTTGACAGGATGAAGATAAGTCAAAACAGGTATCCGTGCCCGAGAGCGATACGTGCCAGAATAGTTAAGGACGTTGTCTGATATAGCGGATGGTACAGCCAGTATTGCTGGATACGTCGGGGAGTACTTGGACGAGATCAGCCACCACCAGCATTTTGAAGTAATGTATCATCTCGGCCATACCTCATAGTTCTCATTGATATTTGTTATGCGCCAACCTCTGTTTGCGCCCTGAGCTCCAACTCCTTGTCGCCTCCACTCCTGGATGGGATCATAAACCTTCCAGCCATTCACATCCCTCTCCGGACCTTGTGCTTGATAGCTAAATGCATAGAGCTTTTCCAGCCGACCGATTCGACACGTCAAGTTCTTGATTGTGTCATAGACGTCCCTAGCCTTCTCTTCTGATGTAAAGTGGAAGGCCACGAAAGTAAAGTCGCGACATCGTACACGTATGGATGGTTGCTGATGTGATGCTGGATGTGTAGGACGGTATGTGCAGAAGGAGAGCATCGGGTATGTGATCCATAGCTCACGTGGTCGTGCTGGTGCCGATTGTGGTTGATTTGAGGTTGGTAGAGGAACATAGCTGAAGATCAAGTGGTGAGAGGTTAAGTGTAGCGTCCCTTCTACTCGTATGCCAGTCCTCCACAGCGTAACATCCTCGACCTTAAAACTGTCAGACTAAGGTTGTTCGCTTTGCCTAGGGCATTGCGAGTCGCACCTTGGATATCCGAATCTTTTCCATGCTTGGTTCGAGAGTGCATACAGCCAAGGAACTAATCCTCTCTTGAAGCGAATGTGTGATAGATCAGACGTCTCGATTGTATCATGATTGATGTTGGGATAAGGCTCAATGCGAACAGGCATGATGCTTGGTAAAATGGGTTCGAGTCATTGGGCTCAATCACGTGACTCACAAATGTGCCGTTCCGCAAAATCAATTGTGTGCATCCTCCGACTTGGAGTAATAGCGACGACGACCTCTCAAATCATCGACGACCCTCCGCCAAACTAATCACTGCCACCCTCCTTCCACCACACATACCGCAACCATGGCCGCCGTTCAAGCAGGATCCATGTACGACCATCAGACTAACAAGGAAAAGAAGATCCCACTAACACCATTTCCAGCTCCAAGCGCAGAAAGTTCGTCGCCGATGGTGTCTTCTACGCCGAGTTGAACGAGTTCTTCCAGCGCGAACTCGCTGAGGAGGGATACTCTGGCGTCGAGGTCCGCGTCACACCCACCGTTACCGATATCATCATCCGCGCTACACACACTCAAGAAGTCCTCGGAGAGCAAGGACGCCGCATCCGTGAACTCACCTCGCTCATCCAAAAGAGATTCAAGTTCCCCGAGAACAGCGTCTCTTTGTACGCCGCCAAGGTCCAGAACAGGGGTTTGTCCGCTGTTGCACAATGTGAGAGCTTGAGGTACAAGCTCCTCAACGGTCTCGCTGTCAGGAGAGCATGCTACGGTGTGCTCCGATTCATCATGGAGTCTGGTGCCAAGGGTTGTGAGGTTGTCGTGTCCGGAAAGCTCAGGGCTGCCCGTGCCAAGTCCATGAAGTTCACTGTAAGATTTACACAAAGATGAACAGCCAGGAAGAATGTCTTGCTAACGCATACGTGCAGGACGGGTTCATGATCCACTCCGGTCAACCCGCCAAGGACTTCATCGACAACGCCACTCGCCACGTTCTCCTCCGCCAAGGTGTGCTAGGAATCAAGGTCAAGATCATGCGCGGTTCCGACCCAGAGGGCAAGTCTGGTCCCCAGAAGTCTCTCCCCGATGCCGTCACAATCATCGAGCCCAAGGAGGAGCAGAGCATCGTCCAGCCCATGTCTCAGGACTACGGTGCCAAGGCTATCCAGAACCAGCAGGCCGCCGATGCGCAAAGAGCGCAGGAACAGCAGGCAGAGCAGGCTCCTGGCGACCAGACATACGGCGAGACGGTCGCGGAGCAGTAGAGGTTGCGTGTGGATTGTTGACGAGGAAAATGCGGGTGTGGTATCATCAGGCTATACCAGGTATTGAAGGATCTCGAAGGTTTCTTGTTATGTAGCGAGCTTTTTTCGCGCAAGTGCTAAGATGCACATATGAACATTGCAAAAAGACGTTCCCATCACGATCACACCTCAACATCTTGACTTCCATGATTGTGACTCTATGGCCGAGGGTTCGGACGGCGAGGCGAACATCAGTGTCGTTATCGTATTCACCCTTCTTGTGTACTTAAAGGCCAAGAACCAATCGACTGCCTCAGTGCGTTGGCAGCATCTCTGCTTCATTGCCATCTACTGGCTGAGTAGTCTCTTTACAGACGAAGATGAGTCTAGATGGTATCAGAAGGTGCTGAAAGACCTTTTCATTCTGCCACATCATTCGTGGATCCTGGTATGCTCGGTTCACATATGCGTATTCTATATACATTTTGTTCCACCGGTCGTCCCATCTCGCTTGCACCTGTCGATCGCGTAATGCTAGTGCGCTGTACCTCACCTTGCTCGTAGCCCTTAGTGTTACAAGGAAAACCTATCTCAACCTACAAGAAGATCTCGACATTCATCTCCAGAGTACTGGTTGGGAAACTGTAGGCTGGTTAGCGCGCGGTTCAAGTATCTACTCAAAACCTAACGGAGAACTTACGGCAGCTCGAAGTTCTTGAGCACAGTCGGATGTAGGATACCGAAGACGCCAATGACCTGTTTTTTGCCTGCAAGCTTGACGTTGATGGTGGCAGAATGGCCCTCGAAGAAGGTCGGGTCTATGAAAGTCTTAGCATGGCCGTCTCATTTGTGTTATTCCAAGCAACAAACCGTCGACTTCCTCAATCCAGTAACTGCTCAAGATCTCCGCACCCTTCTTTTTTGCATCCTCGCCTAGACCCTCCTCTGACGTTGAGAAAGCATTTCCCAGCATCAACATAATGCGGTCGAGCAAGCCATGAACGATCTCGAAGCCGCTAGACTTTCCGTACCAAGCAGCAGCAAAGTGACGCTCGTTCCTGCTCTTCCTTTCCTGGCTCATGTCCTTGAAGGCCACATCGCTGACCTCGAAGACCTTCATCGGAACACTATGTCCCTTGTTCTCTCTGATACACTTGAGCAGGCCAGGGATCAGACTAGTCCTCACCACTTGATACTCGGCTGTCTTTGGATTTTGGAGCTTGACTGCTGTGTTACCGTCGTCTTTCCTGTTGAGCCAACCGAAGTTCTCGTCGTGTGAGCATAGAATCAGGGGAAGTACTTCTGACCACCCTGCCATTGCGGCTTCTAGTCGGATGATATCTGCAAGCTTGTTGATTGGCAAAGGTGATGCCATGACTGCGCCTTGAGTTGGAAAGGATCGAGGAAGCTTGTTGAAGCCGTATGAGATGGCCACATCCTCCATGATGTCGGCTTGATGCAGCACATCAGCACGAGTGATCGGCACCTCCACATCGATGAGATCCTTCTGTCCGACTGCAGGCTTTGCTGTGTAGCCCATACGCTTGAGACGACGTGCCATGTCATCCGCTTCCAGGTTGAGACCACAGCATGAGTTGACGTAGGAAACCTCAGCTTGTGTCGAGCGTGGTGAAAGATCTGGCGTTTGACGGCTCTCTTTGTTGTGTGGTGAGATAATCTCGACCGGCTCGATCGAGAAGGGCTCTTCGCAGTATTCAGAGAACATCGAGACGATCATGTGGTTGACGATCTCTAGCTTTGTCTTGTCAACAGCAGTAATATCTATGAAGACATTCGTGGTATCGAGGGTGATCTTGGAGTGGTTGCTGTTGATAATCGGTGGCATCGACAACACCTGTCTGTTCGCATCGTAGATTATAGGATAGACAGGAGAACCGCGGATGATATGCAGGTAGCGGCTGAGGTGCTTATCTTTCTCATAGAAAGTCATCATCTCTGTAGCTGTCATCTCCTGAGCTTTGTTCAGTGGTGCAAACTTGATCTCGTCTGGCGGCAGCGCTTCATATGAGAAAGGTCCCTTGATCGTGTCCAAGTCGTGGGTGCCAATCGCCACAAGTGAGCGTTGACGAGCCAGGTTCATATGTAGCTTGTCTTGTAATGCAATGAAGGACTCGTACCGTGCTTTCGTGAACTTGATACCTCGTAGAATGGCAGCTGAGAAATATGGACGAATCTGCATGGTGTCCTCCTTCACGTAACATTTGAGCAATTCCCCGTTCGTTGGTGCCTTCAGCCTGTACTTTGGCATCTCGCGCCTCCCAAGGAAAACATTGAGGTTGAGAGCGATACCTTCGAAGCAGAGCATGTCATACCTGTTGGCGGGTATCTCAATCTTCAATTGAGGTGGCTCTTGCACACCATCCACGATCGGCCTTTCAGAGTCCTCAGTGTCCTCATCCAGCTCGATCCCAAACTCGAAACATAGCTCGTCAAACTCCTGAGTCGTGTATGTCCGTCCAATCTCCTTGTAAAGAGCTGCCTTGTCAACAGTGATGGTAGGCATTGTGACTTCAACGTGGTAGGGTGAGTCAGGTGTATATATTCACGTGTTGTAGCAGATCACTGTTTTTTTCTTGAAGCAAGATGGCACACCGGACCCTGTACACGCAGAGGCGGTCTCACAGCGCGCAACGCTTTCTGTTGGGGCGAAGAATTCCACACGTTTGGTCCGGTTTAATGAAGGAGCTTTGGTCAGGTCGAAAGGATACCGAAAATGTGTGTACTGTATACAAGAAGTTGATATGCATACCAGGGTAGTTGCCGTGAAGGGTGATTTTCAATGGAGACCCTTTCAAACGACAATTCCACCATCACGCTCAATGTAATAGGACACGAACAAGAACAGTACCCTCACCAACCTTGAACCCCTCCATTCTGACAGACTACGTTCAAGGACGATATTGGAGCCATTGATCAAGAACGTCAGGCACGTTTAGGACACGAAATCATTCAGGATTGCAAGGACTGCCAGGATTGGGGACAACAACCACTCACGTCATATCGTGTCTAAACAAGCTCGACAACTCGTGCGACAACAACAACCGGTACACCATTGTCTACACATCGCCAGTGCTGCTCTGCCGATTGCAAACGATCTTCGCGAGCTCGTCTAAAGTACAGAACTAATTGTTCCGTCCTCGTAGCCTCACAAACACCCACCGTCCTTCCCTGTTATTTCTGGAAACCCAGCAATATCAAGCCAGAGCCAAGCAGATCGAATCACTGAGCAGACTGAGAAACTATGGAAGGCCAAGATCAGAACGACGAGCTCTTTCCCATTGCGGTATTGATCGACGAGCTCAAGGTAAACACAAGGATGCCCTGGGAGGCTGAATGTGAAGAGACTGACACGACGGCAGCACGACGATGTCCTGTTGAGACTGAATGCCATCCACCGCCTGTCAACAATCGCGCTCGCACTGGGCCCGGAGCGGACAAGAGATGAGCTCATTCCTTTCCTCGATGGTAAGAGCAGATATGATGTCTTGACAAGTCCCCGAGGCTAATACATGAGTAGAATCTGTCGAGGATGAGGACGAAGTGCTCACAGCCCTGAGCGAGGAGCTTGGCAATTTCGTTGAATACGTTGGAGGTCCTGACCATGGGCACGTGCTTCTCTCTCCACTAGAGAACCTGGCTGCAATCGAGGAGCCCCTAGTCCGTGACAAAGTACGCAACTCTAGTCACTTTCGCCGCAAGTGCTGACAATGCTAGGCTGTCGAATCTCTCAACAAGATCTGCGCGCAGCTATCACAGCAGCAAGTCGAGGAGTTTTTCGTTCCTTTGACATTCCGTCTTTCGAAAGCAGATTGGTTCACCTCAAAAATTTCCGCAACAGGACTATACAATGTACCATACTCGAAAGCAACCTCTGCAACACAAGAGACATTGCGATCATCGTTCGGTCTGCTGGTGAAAGATGATACTCCTATGGTGAGGAGAAAAGCTGCCGACAACCTTGCGAAATTTGTGAAGGAGATGCCCGCGAACACGATCCTCGAGGAGATGGTACCTCTGTTCGACCACCTTGCAAAGGATGATCAGGACAGCGTTCGACTACTGGCTGTAGAGATTTTAATCGCAATCGCGGAGGTGATTCCCAAAGAGCAACAATCAAGTCATGGCATTCTTCTATCCACGTTACGAAGTCTGATCGAAGATAAGAGCTGGAGAGTGAGGTATATGGTGGCCGACAGGTTCGAGAAGATTGCCAAGGCTGTGGACGAAGAGGTTGTGTCTCGTGACCTAGTGCCAGCCTTCATCAAGCTACTGAAGGATTCCGAAGCAGAATGCCGAAGTGCTGTAGCTGGACAGATTCCGGGATTCTGTAAGCTTGTCGACCGTGGGACTCTGTTGAATGACATCATAGGAGCAGTGGAGGAACTTGTCTCAGACTCTTCACAACATGTCCGAGCAGCACTGGGATCTCAGATCAGTGGTCTGGCACCTATTCTCGGCCGGGATGAGACGATCAACCATCTGCTCCCGATGTTCCTCACGATGCTGAAGGACGACTTCCCAGACGTGCGCCTGAACATCATCTCGAAATTGGAGCAAGTCAACAATGTCATCGGCATTGAGAAGCTTTCTTCATCGCTGCTACCTGCTATCGTCACACTCGCAGAAGACAAGCAATGGCGCGTTAGACTTGCGATTATTGAGTATGTTCCGCTCTTGGCAAGTCAGCTCGGCGTGCAGTTCTTCGACGAGAAGTTGAGCGACCTGTGCATGAAGTGGCTCGGCGACACTGTGTTTTCGATCCGCGAAGCGTCTACACAGAACCTGAAGAAATTGACGGAAGTCTTTGGAGTAGAGTGGGCTAATGGTGCCATTGTCCCGAAGGTGATCAAGATGGGCGAACACCCCAATTACCTTTACCGAATGACCACACTGTTCGCTATCTCAGTAAGGATTCAATGTTGCTGGAATGACCTCAGACTGTTCTAACATTTCTAGACACTTGCGCCTGCGCTCAACATTTCCGTCATCGAACACTCAATCCTCAAGACTCTCGACAACCTAGCAACCGACGATATTCCGAATATCAGATTCAATGTTGCAAAGTCTTATGGGATCCTCATCAACGTGCTAAAACGCCTACCAGAAAACGGCACAATACTGGATCTTGAGAAGCAGGGTGGTAGTACGGAAGGGACAGAGCGAGGCAGGGATTTGGTGCAGCAGAGGATCCTTCCCCATTTGGAGAAGCTACAGCAGGATGATGATGTGGATGTCAGGTATTTCGCCATGACGGCGGCACAAGGGTGGACTGATTCAATGAGGACGTCGCCTTGATTGCAATGATTAGTGGATGATGAAACGCTGAATCGAAAGAGGCCGATTGCCATTGGAACTTGTCAGTCTTGTAATAGTATAGACGGAGAGCAGTAGAACAACAATACACTCTGCTGTCTCATCGTAAACTGTGGGGTCAATGGTCAATGTTGCCCCGCACTTCCAATGTTTGTGTCAACTACATGTCTCCAGACATCAATTGCAGTCAGATCACGGTTTAATGACCTCGTACGAAGCTCCTTACGGCCCAGCGCGGCACTACACGTCCACCCACCTCTTCTTCTACGGTTACGAACTCCAACTCCCCGAAGTCTGCCTCCAGCAATGGTATCCTAGCTCCTTCACAGACCCCACCTCCGGCCACCGCTTCCCCACATGCGAGCACTGGCAGATGTACCAAAAAGCCATACTCTTCGAAGGCGCCGACTCGGGGTCTGCAAAGGCAGTCCTCGCTGCGAGCACACCTGGAGAGGCGAACAAGCTGGGACGCGGCGTCAAGGGATATAACAAGAAGCTGTGGGAAGAGAAGAGGGAGGGTGTGGTGGAGGAAGGGAATTATCTCAAATTCAGTCAGAGTGAAGAGTGTCGGAGGGCTTTGTTGAAGACGGGGGAGCTGGTGTTGGTGGAGGGGAGTCCGGTGGATAGGGTTTGGGGGATTGGGTTTCGAGGAGATGAGGCGGAGGGGAAAGAGGAGGAGTGGGGGCTTAGTTTGTTGGGGAAGGCGTTGATGAGGGTGAGAGAAAGATTGAGGAGGGAGGGATATCGTGATGATGGGAATATATCCTAAGAGGTCATATACTTTCAATCGCGTATCTCTCCCTGTCTCGAATATCATGGTCGCTTGATGGGAGCTCAATGTACTCTCGAAGCATGTCCAAAGACTGTTTCAAATCAGGTCGCTCTATATCCGCTGGCCACAGGTACTGCCCAGCCGTGTCCGTGGCTCTTCCATCCATCCTGCATATAGTACCCTTGGTTGCCTGGATACAGAGAAGATAACCATCTGTGGTGTTCTCTCGGAGGTACAAAGCGCGAGGCTCACTTTCTGCGTCTTTTAGGTTGCGATTGACCTCTTCGCGCTCCAATAGACCTTTGAGCCAGTCATGAACATGGCAACTCCATTCCATGTGGCGCCTCCAGCATTGGCCTTCGAGGGTGTCCACGCGATGGCCCGCATGCCACGAGAAGATTGTCCTTGGCTCCACAATGGCATAGTCACTCGTTAGTCCATCCACACTGACTGTCTGCGTCCAGCCCCGGTAATGGAGTCTGGCATCATCATTGGCTCTGCTATAGAGCGGTCCAATGAGAAGGAAGGGCGTGACTGCAACTCCAGGCGTGGAAGACTGTCGCCATAAACCCAATCGCCAATGTTTGACGACCGTTGGCTCGACGATACCCGAGCGATTCCGAAGGACTCTTGCGAATTGTACGTCCTCAAAGACGTATGCTTCTGCATTACCAGATACACGTGGCTGTCTTTCTCTGGTGACTGTCGTGAGTATGTGTTGGCGTGGAGTTCCAAGAACATACATCAATGCCCATCCTGGAATACGAACTGGCATCGTGCCGCTCGGCGGGGCTGCACACACGAGCTCGAAAGCTGTCACCTTTTCCAACGCATTGTGGTCGATCACAGCATATTCTGCGGACTCTGTAGCCGGATCATCGAATTTGGGGTCGCGCGTCCAGTAGAATATGCGCATCAGTGCCATCACTCCCTGGACTCCAATCCAGATTGCGGAGCGTTCATTTGATGCACTTTTGAGTACAACATATTGGCATAAATATGCGACTGTTGACAGTACACTATCGACGAAGGCCGCTATCTTCATCAGGCGGGAGCCCACAAACGAGTGGATGTTTTGGAAGTGGAGCACATTAACACCATTCATGTTGACTTGGAGGAATCGAGTTGATTTACTATAACGAGTGCCGGAAGGAGATATTGTGATAATCTTAATTTCGTCGTGGTCGAATTCTGACGAGAAAGTCGATGGCACTGGACGTGCAGTAATGGTATGGCCTGCCGATCTGTCGTTCGTCTCTGATAGGTATGGCTAACATGATAAGTAAGCACACATGGAGAACTGGTATTGCCAATACCTTTATCCAGGTCCAAGGATAGTCGACAACCATCAACGACCTGGCAGTTCCACCACTACAGAGTAGTGCAGCAAGCACGATACAGGTATCATTCTTGAATGGTCCTTTTTCGGCGATTGGGCTTCCGAGGTTGAATGCTGAGTATCCACGAAGACCATTTTGCCAACGTGGCCCACTATGGTCTGCCGAACACCTACCATTGGCGTAAGTTTGTCGCACAGCAGCCGTTCAGTCCTCTGAATCTACAGCTCTTGCACTCCGTCATCTTGTCTCGGGATTAGCGGTATGCCAGTGCTTGGCCCAGAGTCACTATAAAAATCACTTTCATCGATCCAGTTGACCTTTGTATCATAAAACTCGTACAGCTTGCCCTCAGAGAGGATTTCTCCGCTGCGGTATCCATAGATTCCTCGTAGTGAGTCAAGAGAGAACGCGGCTTTAGAGCAAGCCTCCAGTCCTAGAGCGAGTTAGATCGTACTTTTCACCAAACCGAGCATGCCAAAAAAGGAAGAGTGATGACACCACGACTGTGCCATATCCAGACTGTGTTGCTAGAGCATTTCTTTCCACTCCATCAGTACAGAAAAAGCCTGCAAGTGCGGCTAGATCTTGTGAGCCGGTTGCCAGATCTTGAGCAGCTGACGAAGTGGCGAACATGTTGTTGATACCTGTCGTTAATGCAAGCTAGAGTGCAACGCGGAGGACTTCCAAAACAATCGTCAAGAACGACTTCTAGGCTGCTGATGAACAGATGTGAATCATCACAAAAGTAGGGAAAGGAAGCAGCAGTAGAGATCAAGATGATCAAGAACGACGCACGGGCATTCGCATTTCAGGAGACTATCCGACAACTCGGAGTACAACGAGTGTAGTGAAACAGGAGAGTGCGCTGAGATGGGTATGGCTACCAGCCAGCCGCAAGTGCGAGTCACATCGGTGTCGAATTCAGCGGAGTCGGATCGGGATGAAGTGTAATTATCAATAAGAGAGTGCTTTGAAATTGGCGTAGTTTGCGGCCGGCCGCTATCGTGAGACATATTGGTGTCGAACTCGGTGAAGCGAGTTGGGACGGAGTGTAGATACCGACAAGAGCTACATTGACCAACAGCGAGCAATCAAGTGGCCCATCTCTCGTCATGTCTCGTGAGGTGCTGCAAAAGACGTTAGGCCGACTACGTTGGTATGCGCAAGCGAATCCTCCAGGAGATTCCTCGTCACGTGACAATGTATTGCCACTTCTCGTTAATAGGAGGTAAACCGAGCTAATACTTACGGTGTGCCGGATCTGTGTGACTTCATGGTTGATGAAATGGTATGAGACTCGAGCTCAGGCGGTCACCAGTATATGAAATCAGTGGCACCTGGGGTTTATTGCTTCTTTCTCTTGCTGTCACTTCATGTCACCACATATGTCCTACCCGCGCAATCCAGCCTGTCTTCTGGTAGTTCGACCATGATGCTCGTGTCGTTGAGTCTTGCTACGCGGATGCGACTGGGCGTACCTGATGCTAATCATTTGCCATCATACACGCCGCGTGGAAGTCGAGATCTTACCTGCCATTCGCACTGGGATGCCCAGAAAGGAGGATGGCAGCCCGACGCCTTGCGTCCACCAGCACTGGAGATGTCTGAAGCTGCTCAGCATCACCTCACATGCGCCTCCCCTGGCATCTGCATTTCGACCACTTCTCCGCCAGCACGACCTCCACCAGTTGCCTCACCATATCCAGGCAGCCCTCCCGCACCTCCATCGTTGAGCGCTGCTCGAGCACCGCCGGCAGCCTCTCTCGCCACCTCTGCACGCTCGCCACTTCTCCAACCAGTAGCCTCAACATAGTCCGGTAGCCTTTTTGACCCTTGCTGCGGCGTGGCGTCCTTTTTCCACGCATTGAGCCTCACGCGGACAGCTTGATCCCGACTGCTGATCTGATATTGCGTGCGCTTGCGGTGCCAGCGGAGGAGGAGGAAGCCGAGGACGCCGAGGACAATGGCGACGAGCATGCCGACGCCGGCCGAGCCGCCACCGGAGAAGTCACGTTTGTAAACTGCATGCGATGGTGTGGTGGCGACTGTCGTTTGCGGGGTGTTTGCAAGTATGGGATCTGTAGTTGTTGATGGACGATGTGACGACGAGTGCAGAGAAAGTGTCGTACGTGCGCATGTTTGAGAAGGTGAGAATACGAGGCATGCGAGGAGTAAGAAGGGAAGCAATACGTGAGCTGATGATTGTGTCATCTTGTCGTTGAGGCGGCAATCATGGACAATGTGAGGAGCATGTAGTAAGTAGGCGCGACGATATCGAGCCCATATAGAATTATCTCTGAACACCATGACACGCGAGTGAGTAAGTCACGCTCATTACTTCAACACAGCCTCGAAAGAATATCACAAGAGCACGGCTATGCACGGATGAGTCTGGTCAGGAGATGCAATGACGGCCGATGTGCATTCGGGCCTTGACAAGGAGCCATGAAGCCGAACACAAGGCTCGGACTTGTCTCTGTGCTTGCATAGACCGAAGTGGAAGTGACCCTGGCGTCACTATCCATCTGCCATGCGTGGATGCGGCTGCAGACATCCTTCTGAGGAAAATGAAGACGTCAGTAAGTGAAAGTGAGCGAAAGGATCAAGCCTTGGAAGTGATTTCTGTTAGCACAATTACCAGTACCAGTATTAAGTTTTAGCCTGAGATGGAGGAGGAGGGTAGTCAATCGCGAGGGCAGCAAGCGGGTAATTGCCGTCCCGTCATTACGCCATAGTCTTATAACATGATAAGAACGGATTATCAAGTACTGGAATGAGATTTGTATCCTATAGATTCCCTTACTGCTGAGGGGTGCAAAGGAATAAATGGGGGACTGTGGTGCCAAAGTCGTTCGAGTCAGAATGTTGGGAGACTGGAACAGCGCACTTTTCGGCCTTATCTTTCACCACATTTTGTTGAACCGTTATTTATCGCATCCAACTCAACATTCTTCATCAGAAGCGTATCCAATCATGCAGCTTCCAACCAATACAGCGCCGGTGGTCTAGTAAGCTTGTTCCTTCTGGATCTACACCCAAATTCGGTGACTAACAATTCGCAGACGGTTAGGATTGCCGCCTTCCAATCTCTAGTGCTACCCGTGCTTGAGACGTGAGCGGCAGGTAAGGTTTCGACTACCTTCCGGCGCATTTTACTCTTTTTGTGTCCCGTGCATTTTGCTCTTTTTGTGTCCCGTGAAGACAATTCTTAGCGGCCGGGCGAAGCCCGGCCTCGCCTAGGGCGGGAGACGGTCAGGGCGTAAGGGAGCGAGCAAGCAAGTAGCATATGGCTCCGGTCAACGACGTAGGCTTATACTAAGAAGAAGTGGCTAGCTTTTAGACTGAACGTATCATGCAAGGGTTATTCACATTCATGGGCCTCAAGATGAAGTACAACTCAGAGTAATGTCCAATTGCAGGCACGGCTTTCGAACAACTCCTTAGTACATTCCCTTCATGATCAAGCCAGACCTTTCTCCAAGCGGCCCGTCTGATACACATAAGAAGCTCGATTCTTGCACCGTCGTCGACGACCTGTGCAATTGACTGCACCACTGCTACAGCCTTATCTCCATCGGCGTTTTCGATATAAATGCCAAAAGCCACCACATCTTCGCATCCAGATTCTTCGTCCTCGGACCACTCATCCAGTGTGCCGTCATGGCCCAATCAGAATCTGTGCTGGGCTGCCTATGATGTCGCACCAATGATGCCATGCTGCAGACTGAACTCGCAGACGTAGCGAAAGCGTTGGCTGCATCTTAAAGGGGTTTTTAGGCTTGAAGTGTTGAGAGGGTCACTGTCATCTCCAGCGCGAGAGCGTGCCGATGAGTTTGGCGTTCGACTGTCGGGCATCCGCCTGCTTAGCCGCACGTTAAGTGGCATTATTATCTGGTAGTATCGTCATCCTCCTCCTTGTCCTCCTCCTTGTCCTCCTCCTCCTCCTCCTCTTCCTCCTCCCCCTCATCCTCCACACTTACAATTCCTGGCACTGATTCCCTCGACTGCTTAATTTGCCGCCAAAGGCCTTCTGCTTGTTGTACCAGCTCTGCCCGAATAGACTCGAATTGTGCCATTACAGCTTTTTTGCTATCTCCAGGGATGTTCCCTGCCTCCGCCTCTTTGACAGCCCATCTGTGTGCATTCGACTCCAATATCCAGTCATTCTGCTTCATGAGTTCAAACTCGTTCCTGTCGTCTTCGATTCTGGAACAAACAAGATTGTACTGCGTCAGGAGGACCTGATACCGCGCAATAGCTATACTAGATTATGTGTTAGCAGGAGCACACCATGGTATACAGCACAGGGAAGTACTGACGCCCTACAGCGATGATCTCAGGAGAACGTAAAGTTGGAAACAATGCATCATGTTGTCTGTACATTAAGCCTCACGATAGTGGAGAGTGTCTCAAGATATAAGGGGAGATAGGATGTGACCACAGTCAAAACTTACGAATGAGCCTGGATGGCTGTCACAATCTTGTCCATCTTTCGACGAGCATCTCTGAGTCCTCGAAAGGCTCTCTCCAAGGCGAACACGGTGCCAGTGAAGCGCTCGGAACTGTATTGCCTGAGAACCACCTTGTTTCTCGCCTGGTCGACACTACTATTCCTGACTTGCTGGAAATCTTCGAAACAGTCGAGGAGCCTGAGGTATGCCTCCACATCCACACCTTCGACAAGTTGTTGGTTGATTACTGCCTCGCAGCTTTTCTCGGATAGCTCGAAGGCTTCGATCTCTTTACTGGTATAAAACGGTCTGATGGTGGAGTTCTGGTATGGATTTGATCGTAAGTGCTGCACAGTCAAGACAGTTCGCAATAAGGGCGTAGACTTCTTCCAAATGCATCTACCGACAATAGTTTCGCTCGACATGATTGCGGATTCTATAGTAAGCAGTATGCGTGTAAGTGACAAGGGTGGGAGGATGGACGATGAGGAAAAGCGGAAGAGAGCGAGGTTAAAGCGATTTATAGCATGTCTGGACACCGAGACTGAGCGCATCCAGAAAACACCAATGATGCACATGCAAACCGTCCTTGCGGAGCACATTAGAGGTGATGTGAAGTTATGGTCGTTTCCAAGGTATAGTATCAGACGTCTCTTGAACTGTGACCAACCCTTTGTGCGCCTTACTTTAGCTTGCAAGATCAGTACATGATCATGCACACTTGCTAGATACGCCGAGACCTCGATAGGAATTACGTCTCGGGCAAGTTTGTGCAAAAACGGATTAGTTTGGAAGAGATGGAGTGATCAAGCATATTATGTTGTTGATGGTGTTGTGGTATAGATTCTTTCTCAATAGGAGCATGTCGAATCTTGATGTCACAAACGTGGTCGCGGAAAAGCAGGAAGTCGAGCAACTGGTAGCATTACACATCTCGACGGATAA